>OWIO01000625.1_pt1 | contig 31567 bp, 30 predicted proteins | sample 1733011 | NCBI WGS metagenome assembly OWIO01 (sample SAMN05065779, study PRJEB22554) | human gut metagenome | biome: ENVO:2100002; feature: ENVO:00000062; material: ENVO:00002003 | host: Homo sapiens | place: USA | reverse complement strand
CCCTCGCAGTTCTCAGTTAGGTTGTACCACTGCGGCGCGGCTATTGGAGGCTTGTCCCTCGAGGTTTATAAAGTCGCTTGCTTTACCTTTTTTGTTGTTTTTTTTCCACAACTTCCGCTTCGCCGTGCCGTATACACAAAAATCCTACCCAAGGGATTTTCCTCGGGTAGGATCGCTGTTTTATTATGCTTATAGGCCTGCGGGCGGTATATTAAAGGTGGGTCGAAGCCTCAGTGACCTCCTGCATGGTGACCTCTTCTTTTCCGAACTGACCCTGATACTTATCCTGATAGTAGTTCTCGGCCTTGCAGTCGAAGGTGCCGTCGGGGGAAAGGGTTATTATCGTGCAGCCGCGCTGTGAGCCGCGCTTGTTGATTCCCGAATAGGCGAGGTAGTCGACGCTGTAGCTGTAGGTCATTCGAATGCCCTTGTAGTAAATGGAGAAGTTGTTGTCATGGTCGTGTCCGTAGAAGATGCCATCTGTTGAGCCGAGCTCCTGCATAGTCTTGAAAAGATTGTCCTGGCGCTGACCGCAGTAGATTATCTTCTTGCCCTCACCGGCCTTGCCGTAGACATACTTGACATCCTCGGTATCCTTAAAGCCGTTGGCCATGTATTCGTACCACGCGGTGCGTAGCTCCGGGAGCGGAATGTGGAAGAAGGCTATGGACTTGACATCCGAATCCTCGGGCATACCCAGCTCCTTGAGACGCGCGTTGTTCTGCTTGTTCATAAGATTTACGTTGTTTCTGTACCACTCTATCTGATTGTCGTGGATGTTGTCGTACTTCCACATTATTCCGAAGTAGTCGCCGTCGGTGTAGGAGTGGCTGTCGAATATGTAAATCGACTGAGTGAGCAGTCCCTTGGAGTTCTTGACGTTTATTATCTGGTTGCCGTAGCCGTCAACGTCGTCGGGTCCCTTTTGGAACAGGCAGTATTTGAATTCCGGGCTGCCGTAAAAGTCTGCGACCTTCTCGCGGGAGTAGTAGCTGTAGATCTCGGAATCGTGGTTGCCGAAGGCGACCGTCCAATAGACACCGAGTCTCTCCATGAGCGCGGCGAACTCCTTGGCGGACAAGAGATTATTGAATGTGCCTGCCTTGAAGAAAACAGGGAACGCCATGTCGCCCGTAACGACTACGAGGTCGGGCTTCTCCGCCTGGATCATCGTGGCTACCGCGTTGAGCGCCTGCGAGTCCTGCTTGAGAGAGAGCCAGCCGCCGCCGATATGTATGTCGGTCAGCTGCATGACCTTGAGGTCTCTGTCGGTGGTGAAGGTCCAGTAGCCGTTTTCGTCCTTTTCGGGCACGAGCTGATTCTCGATTACCGCGGGGTCATAGCTCTTTGCGCGCTTGATAAGCGCCTTGTTGCCGATAACCGTTATCATAACGACGGTCAGCACGAACAGCGCGAAAACGCCGAATATCGAGCCTACGACGATGCGGGCTGTTTTTTTCTTCCCGGGGTCTTTTTGCTTCTTTTCTTTCATTTTTTTCTCCTTTCATGACTCCTCAGATCTTTAATATGTGCAGGGTCACGCCTTTTTCCTTGCAGGCAGTGACGAGCGTTTGCGTTATTTTGTCCTCGTCCGAGTTTTCGGGGAATACGGGCTTTACAAATGCCTCGGTCTCCGTCCCCGTGCGGCGGTAGGTGATATATTCGACCTCAACGCCGAGTGACGAAAATATTTCCTCTGTTTCCTCGCGCTTTTCGCTCCCGACAAAGTCGAGCATGACGGCGCCGGACTTCTTGGCGAGCTTCAGCGCGGAGATAATGAGCGCTATGCTTATAACTATGCCGAACACCGCGTCTACAGCGAACTCGGCATACTGCGACACGGTGAGGCTCATTACGGTGGCGAGGGTAATGAAGAAGTCGAGGATGCTGTCCGCCGCCATGACTTTTATTATCGGCGAGCCCGTGACGCGGTAAACGCCGCGGTAGGCGAAGAACATAATGAGCTTCACGACGACTGTTATCATCAGCAGCACGAGATAGTGCGTGAGATATGATATAGGCGTGGGATAGAACAGTCTCTCGAGCGAATTATATGCGAAATAAAGGCCGGTAAGAAGTATTATCACCGACATCACGAACGAGAAAAACTGCTCGGACTTTTTGATTATCGCGCGCGCAGCCTCGCTCGTCGAGCTCAGCAGGGCGGCAAAGCAAATAAACGCCGCGAGTCCCGACAGGCTGTCGAACATATTGTTTACGGCGTCCGAATATATGCTGATGCTGTTTGCGCTCAGACCGACATAGAGCTTAACGGAAAACAGAGCGACATTCAGAGCGAATGCCGCCGCGCAGGTTATAACTGTTATTTTATCGTTTCTTTTCATGGTTCACCCGAACAGGGAAAGCCGAGCCTTTTTTGCCCCGGGAAAAGGGCAGGGCAGAGATTCTCAAGCTTTCGCGGAATTAAACAACTCTTTTCAGAGTTCTATTGTAAAATCTGTGTAAAATATACTGCTCCATCATTCTACACGAATGTGTGTCAAGAGTCAACAGAAAAATATCGTTTGGTAAAAATTTCGAGTCTTTTTGCGATAAGCCCGGCCGCGATGTCCTCAAAAAATAAGATTCCCGTTTAAAGCCCTACTTTAGACTTATTTTTACCGCTTCGGGCGATTATATACATTGAATATACGGGCAACATGTGGTATAATTTCATCTGCCTGAGAAAAGGAGGCCTTTTTTTATGCAGCGAATAACCAGCTTTTCCGTCGACCACGACTATATAGTTCCGGGGATGTACGTCTCGCGTATCGACGGCGACATAACGACATACGATCTTCGCACCCGCAAGCCGAACTGCGGCGACTATATGGACAATGTCACCATGCATTCTATGGAGCATATGCTCGCAACGTTCCTGCGCAATTCGGACGCGGCGGAGGATGTCATATACTTCGGCCCCATGGGCTGCCGCACGGGCTTTTATCTGCTCATGCGCTCGCAGAACCATGAGCGCGCGCTCGAAAAAGTCAAAGAGGCGCTGAGAAAGACTATTGACGCGCCGGAGATGTTCGGTGCATCGCGCAAGGAGTGCGGCAACTATAAAGAGCTGAGCATCGAGGCGGCGCACAAAGAGGCGGCTCGTTATCTTGAACAGCTCGAGAGCCGCGAGCAGAATTTCAAATATCCGACAGAATAAGGGGAGACAGCTATGACAGGAATAATCGGAGCGAAGGAAATCGAGATAGAGGCGCTCAACGCGCAGATGGAGAACAGGCAGACAAAGACAGTCAGCGGAATCGAGTTCACGAGCGGCACGCTCTATGGACGCGAGGTAGTTACCGCTGTTTGCGGAATAGGCAAGGTGTTCGCGGCGATGTGCGCTCAGACGATGATCTTGCTCTATTCCCCCGACAGGATAGTAAACACGGGCGTCGCCGGGAGCCTGAGCACGAGCCTCAATATAGGCGATATAGTAGTCAGCGATTATGTCGTTGAGCACGACATGGACACGAGCCCGCTGGGCGACCCTGTGGGCATGATATCGGTCATAAATATAGTCGATATCCCCGCCGACGGAGAGCTTGCCGAAAAAATCTGCGCCGCGGCGAGGGAAGTAGGCAATATCATCTGCGTCAAGGGCAAGATAGCCTCGGGCGACTGCTTTGTCAACACCGCGGAGAAGAAGGAATATATTTCGGAGACCTTCGGCGCCTTGGCCTGCGAAATGGAGGGCGCTGCGATAGGCCAGGTCTGTTATGTGAACAGAGTTCCGTTCTGCGTTATCCGCGCTATATCCGATGCGGCGGACGGCTCCTCTTTCATGGATTATTCAAATTTTATCGCCCTTGCCGCAAAGAATTCGGCTGCGGTTCTGACGGAGTTGCTCAGAAGCGGGAATTGACAGACTTTTTTGACTTTTTTTGATTTTACTCTTGACTCAACGCCCGATTTGTGATATATTAGTCGAGCGTTGAGACGCTGGTGTAGCTCAGCTGGTAGAGCAGCTGATTTGTAATCAGCAGGTCGGGGGTTCGAATCCGTCCACCAGCTCCAGTTTTTTCCAATCTCAACGAAGTGAATACGGAAGAGTTCCCGAGTGGCCAAAGGGGGCAGACTGTAAATCTGTTGTCGTCGACTTCGGTGGTTCGAATCCACCCTCTTCCACCATGAAAAAGCAATTGCTCTTAGCAATTGCTTTTTTCAGTTATATTCGCCTTACGGCGAGAGGTATTGCTGTGCAGTGATATCCGGCGTTGCCGGGTGATATTCGCTTCGCGAGTGTAAACGGCGAATATAATATCACTGTGCCAACGGCACAATATCACTTTTGCGTCGGCAAAAATATCGCGCCGAGCACGGCTCGGCATATCACTGTCCCTTTACAAATAGGAAATATTATGATATATTCCATTTAGGTGATGAATAATGTCAGATAGCATTTTGCGCTGTAAATCAAAGGACTTTGCAAAGAAAATTGTATTTCTTTGCCGTGATACTAAAACCAAAACGAAAGAATCGGTATTAACGAATCAGCTTTTGCGCTCCGGAACGAGCATCGGGGCAAATGTTTATGAGGCCCAGTACGCCCAAGGCAAAAAGGATTTTATCTCAAAGCTGGAAATAGCACAAAAGGAATGCTTTGAGACAGAATATTGGCTTGATCTTCTTTTTGAAACCGGTTATATCGAGGAATCAATATACAAACCTTTGCAAAACCAATGCGGTGCAATCAGAAGAATGTTAATTTCCTCGCTTAATACTGCAAAGGAAGGCTGCAGATGAATAAATAGCGTTTTCGGGTTAAAGTAACCGATAGTTATGCAAAAGATTGCAGACTCAGTCTCGAAAAAGGTGGCGTTATCAGATGAATTTCTATGAAATTACCGATAAAGACAAAGACCTTATAAAAGTTGCTCTTAACACCTTGCAAAATAATTTTGATGATGGAATTTACCACCACACTGTAGGCGCGGCACTCAGTTGTCCAAACGGCAAAATTTACAGCGGCGTAAACTGTGACGGTATACATGGTTCTTGTGCAGAATACATTACAATAGGTATGGCAATTTCGGCAGGCGAAAGAAATTTCGACACAATTGTTGCGGTTCACGATAAAGCACCGAATTGCTTGGTAGCGCCTTGTGGCAACTGCCGTCAAATGCTTATAGAATACTGTCCCGATATTAAGGTCATATTAAACGATGAAAGCAATAAAGTGGTAAAGGTTCATATCAAAGATTTACTCCCCTTCGCATGGAAATCGGTTCAAGTTTGAGCGATATCTTTTTCAATGCGGTTTTTTATGCGGGAGAGTGAAATATTTCACATCGGGCGAAGCGGTCGTTTCGCTTTTCATAACTTCACCCTTTTCGAAACCCGCAAGTTGACAGCCATGTTTACACGAATACTGCTTTTGCGGTGTTCGTGTTATTTTTTTATAAAAGCAATGAGCGGGACTGTTTTGTAAAATGTCCGAGTTCTCGGCAGACGGTCTGATTTTTCGCGCGGCGCCTGCCGTTCTCGGCGGCGCTGCGGCATTTGTCCTTGCTTTTGGTGAAACCGGGTTATAACGCGCCGACGGCTATTCCCAAAAGAGAGGTTTTACGAGGGGCGGACTATGCTTATGACGATAGCCGCAACGTTCTTGGGTCTATGTCGGAAGAAAAAGATTAGCAAAGCAAGACTAATTTTAGATCGTGATATATAGTTTATTTTACTGTCTGGTATGGAGGTGATATTGACTGACAGTAAAAATAAGAGTCTGTGTCTTTACCGTCATAATCATCGTTCGCGGGACGGTAAAACCGCATTTTTTCATTTGATAAATATTTTTTGTCGAAAACCCTTGTGTTTTGTTAATTGTGGGTGTATAACTAACTCTGTAGAGGTATGCACTCTGCGAAAAGAGTGCGGTTCTTTATTTTTTAATCAGGGGGCAAGTAAATGCTTTATATTATCAAAGGGGAGGTATGCAAAGGGGATATTGCTCATAAATAAGATGTAATTTGTGCCTGCCCGGAACAATTTGTATTCAACACCCACACAGTACTTTTGCATATAGGCATAAAGAAACGGATTGGTCTTTTTCGGTAAACAGACAAAGATATCAATCGCAGATACGGTATGACAGAATCAACGAGGGGCTGTTTGTTCATTTACGATCAGACGATTTTAAAGTGCAGGCAACAACAGAAAGAAGTTAGGAAAATTGCGTTTCCGACAGAAGATCATAGGAGATTTGTTTTGCGGTTAAAAATGTTGCCGGTTGACTGTCCCTGCCCTAATAAAGGGTCGGTTTTCGAGGATATCGGCACAAGATCTACCGGATCAGGTTAAAAAGGAGGAGCAAAACTATGTTTAGAAGGATAAAAGAAAGGATAAGTTTGTTTACAGTGAAGCAGCCTTCACTGACCATCCTTATTGCAATCTTCGTCCTTAATCTTGTCTTATTTGCGGTAGCGGCGGGTATTATTTCCTGGCTGGCGCCGAATTCACTTGTTCATTCCGGCTTTTGGGCATCTGTCTTTTATACAATTTGTATGGTGCTCGATGCCGGCTGTATTGAATACGTCATAGCCGACATCGGACAATCAAGCGTTGCGTTGATTCTTGTCTGCCTTTTAACGGTATTAGTCGGAATGATTACATTTACCGGCGCTGTCGTCGGTTATGTAACCAACTATATTTCAAGCTTCATTGAAAATTCTAAATCCGGCAGTCGAGCCATAAGAGTTTCCGGTCATACGGTCATCCTTAACTGGAATTCGCGCGCTTCGGAAATTGTTAATGACCTGCTCTATACCGGAAAAAAAGAAACAGTTATTATTTTAGCGGGGCAGGAGCCCAAGGAAATTGAGGAGGAAATCAACGAGAGATTATCTTCCACATTAAAAGAAGAAATTAATAATGTAAGAGAGGAAAGCGCATCCTTCCCGCTTTTCAAGCGTATTGCTTATCGGAGGAAACACCATCCGCAAAATAAGGTTACGGTAATAGTCAGAGAAGGAGAAACATATTCGACGAAGCAGTTGAACGATATATCTATTTCGCAAGCAAACTCAATCATATTGCTCACTAAGGAATATCAGAATGAAATCTGTCAATTCGGAAGCCACGAGAGAAGAGAGGTTCTTGAAAAAGGGAATGCGAATACCCTAAAGACCCTTGTTCAAGTGGCGCAGATGACATCGGACGAAGCATCCGCGGACCATCAGACAATTATTGTTGAAATTGAAGATGATTGGACGGCCAAGTTGGTTGACAGAATAATAGCCCATAAAGAAAAGCTTGCAAAATGCCGTATCATTCCCATCTATGTAAACAGAGTTCTTGGACAGATATTGTCTCAGTTTTCTATTATGCCGGAGCTGAATACCGTGTATAGCGAGCTGTTTTCCAACAGAGGAGCCGAGTTTTTCGCCAAGCCGCAGGAGGGAAAAGACGATGTCGCTCAAGCGACACGGCAATATATGCTTACTCACCACTGTGCTATACCGCTGACGGTTATGCAGACTTCGATAGGTAAGTATGCTTTTTCCGTAGCCAATTCTAACGAGGACTGTGAGCGCAGCGCCGAGGAAGAACAGCCGGCACTCTCGGTAAAGCTCAATATGTCGTATCAGATGCTTCCCAAGAATATCGTTATCGTCGGGCATAACAGCAAGTGTCAGGATATCATGAACGGTTTTTCTTCTTTCCGAGGCGAGCATAACCTTTCCGAAGGAGAGATACTAAATATAACCGTAATTGATGACGAGAAGAGTTTGGAGCATTTTGATTACTACAGAGAATATCCCTATGTCTCAAAAACCGTTGTTGCAGACATTTATGATGCGGAGCTCATAAAGAGCACTATTGAAGAAGCTGTGGACAGTCATGAAGGGGACACCAGCTTGTTGATATTATCGGACGATAAGGCCGTAACGGAAGATATTGACTCGGCTGCGCTCACTTACTTGATTTATGTCCAGGACATTATCCTTGATCGCAAAAAAAAGGATCCGGATTTTGACCGCAACAGTATTGACGTCGTAGTTGAGATCCTTAACCCCAAGAACTTTGACGTAGTTCATAATTACAGCGCAGACAATGTCGTAATAAGCAATCGTTACATAAGCAAAATGGTGACACAGATCGGCCGAAAACAAGCTCTGTTTGAATTTTACTCCGACATACTGACGTATGACGAAGAGGGCGCGACTTCTTATGAGAGCAAAGAGCTGTATATAAAAGAGGTTGACAGATTCTTTGATAAGAACGAGATACCTGCCAAGTGTTCTGCGCGAGAATTGATTTGGAGCGTTTTTGAGGCATCGCCGCAAAACAACAAGGAAATTATTTTAGGTTATACAAGCTCCAACGGAAAAATGACGATCTTCTCGGGAAATCAGGACGATATTCAGGTTGAGCTCCGTCCTAAAGACAAGCTCATTATCTTTAGCAGTCACTGATTTCGGCATCGGAGTTTGATTTGAGCCCTTTGCGGGATTTTTGCTATAGCCGACAGGGAAAACGTATCTTCTATCAATAACACCGAAGTGTAATATTTACACTTCGGTGTTATTGAAATATGAGATTACGAACTGTCTGTTGAGCTTATACCTTAAAACACAAATGAATTCCACTGATTATTCCATTATTTTGAAAAGGAGTTACTCCACTTCAACCTTATATTGTTTTCTCCAAACGAGACGGGTGAGAATCCCCAGCGCAAGCTGCTCGATGCAGAATAATATGTGCAACAAAAATAAAACGGCCGTGACTTTTAAAAAGCCCGAATCCATATATATTTCATCTTTCAACCGGTCGAAGAGCAAAAGCGCCGACCGGATGTTTGCCGGGAAAAGCGAAATACCGGAAAAAATAAACATCCACAGATTTTCGCGCTTTTTACACACGGGCAAAATACTGACTAAAAGAAAAAGAGAAAGGACAGCGGCGGTCAAAATAAGGATGTTGTCGAAATAATAAAAAACAAGAGAGAGCGTAAGGGGAATCAAAACGAAAACTAACTGAGCCCACTGCTTTTTTTCGTTGATGTGTTTCATGATAAGATCACCGCCGCATTATATAATATATAGATCACAGCAACGGACTGAGCCAATTGCATAAAGACGACACACAGCATTCTCGCGAGACCGGAGGCACCTCGATCGAGCTGCTTCTTCCATGTGCCGGGTTTTGTTATAACCAAAATCATCGACCACAGCATATCGTCTGCGCCGAGGAGAACAGAGGTTATCTTAAACCCGTCTAAGGGGAAAAAGAAGCATAAATTTATGATGCCGAGCAGCAAATTCTCAAGAGCCGCATAGAAAACAAATGCACGCAGCGCATCATGTTGAATTAAAAATGCGGAGATGAAAAGAATGCCGGCAAACAAAAAGTTGGTTTCCGCCCCCGCGCCATATATTTGAGCTTTTTTCAGACGGCTCTTTATACCCGTTTCTTCAATAAAGGTATATGCTGTCGGCAAGATGCCCACCTTTACACCGACCTCGTAAACCGGTGCCATATATGCTTTCGCCGCAACGGTGTGTCCGGCCTCATGCAAAACTATTCCGACAAGCAGGCCGAATATTATACCAAATAGGTCAATGTTGTCGGATGTATCCAACGAGTCAAATGTCTCGACGCCTAAGACGATCCCGATAATTAGACTTGGAAGCCAGAAAAACAGTAGGCATCGGTTGATGATAACCGATAATTTCGAGTATTTCGGCACGGCATCAAATTTTATAATCGGGAACGCAAATCTGCCGAGATCGCGGTTGCGGACTTTTTCGCGCAAAAAACCTTGCTTTGATAAAAAATGCAGGAAGGATCCCACGGTTTTCTTATCAATAGACGGATCTATTTCATACGGGTCTGTGTTACCGTCCAGTTTTTGCATGAATGAAACGAGATAATAAGGAAGGCGAACCGGTTCTTCTACGGATGCCGAGTTTTCCACCTCATATTCATCTTTGTTGATCTGTTTGTATTCAAGCCAAGGCTTGACCGTCGGGTATGTCATTACTTTGCCCCCTTATCATTTTCTCCCGGACCTCTTGTCAACAGTATAAAGACTTTTGATGGGTGATACTATAAACCGGCAGGCTACAATGCTTGCATAAAAAACAGTTGCTTGTAAAGAAGAAAGCAAAACATTTAAGTTCTCATGTTACGGAATATATCGAAGATCGTTCCGTGATGTGTTATAAACATATGTTTTTCCGGTACAAAATGCCGTAGGATTACATTTTAATAAACCGAGATAAAACGAGAGGAAACAGAGTTACAAATATTGTAATCATATTTTTAACCTTAACCATGCCGGTCGGCTCATCAAGAGTCAAAATATCAGTCATGTAAAAATTCAAGTCCCCGTCATCCGTTATCTCAATTCCGCCAATCGGGTATAAATCATTCTCGCTTTTCCATTCGCATTTAGTTCCGGCTTTGTCAATAGAGGCCGTTCCGACGAAACTCCAAATTTTTACGGAGTTGTCGTCCTGTAAGTTAAAATTAAACGTCTGTCCATATGAGGTCTCGCAAAGATACAGAATGCCGTTCCTGCAATCTATTTCCCGGAACGCTATTCTGTTATTTGTAAAAGTTTCGTTTATTGTTGTAATATAATCAATTTTCATCGTCGATATCACGCTCTTTATTAATTTGTTATTGCATATTATGTTTTGCATTATATACGGGAACATCCCGCTCCGAGAACCTGTACGAACCGAAGGGCATGAATACCGAAATGCCGTCCGATACAGTCGCCGGAAGGAGAAATTGTTTTCGGGCGCGGCGAACAAGAGCTTCGCCCGCCTCTAATAAAGGCATATTACTAACGGTCTATCCGCCCGTTTATTAAATTTGTCTTATACACCACCCCAATAAAGCCGCCGGTTGCCGTGCAAAACCAACGGCCTTATTTTGAATGATTGACAGAAAGGATTATGTTTTTTCAATGACCTTGCTGTCTTGACAGCCTCTTTTGCCCTTGCTTTGTTACTTGCGCGTCTGCGGTTCTCAAGAACTTCCCATGTGTGCTCGGCTTTAATGTCATCGGGCATATCGGGAATCTCTTTGGCGGTGTTCTCAACGATGTCGAGGTTAGCGGCACCCTCGGAACGGGCATTCTTCAGGGCCTCTTCGGAGACAAGACATTCACCGCTTTCGATAGAAAGGCATTTTTTAAGATAACGATCAATGTGCGCCAAGGCAACATCTTCGCCCTTGTGTGCATCTATTCTTCCCATAAGCTTCAAAATGAAGTTCGGCAGAACAGTGACGTCCTTGATATTTTTCCCTGTTATGTACTTAACTTTTGGCTTTTTCATGATGTACGCCCCCTTGTGTTAGTTTTTTTGAGCAGTTTCGTCGCAGTTTTCAGCGACTCGTCAGGATGATTTTTTATATCATCGACTGCTGTCCGGTTGCGCGATCCGAATATTAACAGTGTTATTTTTATATCGGTTTATGTTACCTTCTGATAAAAGAATACCATTTTTATCCCTTGCTTACGATTAACCGACGGTTGACATTTTGGCTTTTTGTGCGCTTTTTTGCTGCCGTCAAAAGAGGCTTTGCATTCAGGCTTGCGGCATAATCGCAGATTGTTAGTCCGCCGCAAAGCCCGAACAAAATCGGTCAAGTTTTCAGAAGAACAAGTAACACCGTATCCAACACCGTCGGCATAATAGATTGATTATTCCGCGAGCTTCGGTTTCTTCTCTAAGCGGTTATTGTGGCAGGTGTTGTTGTGGCCAACATCTTTGAATACATTTAGCGCTTTCCGAGAAAACAACCGCTTAGGAGATTTTTATAGCTGACATCGCCTTGAAAATCCATGATTTTATTATACCGATTTGAGAGATGTTTCACAGAAACCATAGGTTTACAAAATAAAAAAGACGAACATATGTAAACGCCATACGTTCGTCTCGATATATGAGCTATTAAGGGGACGGGCTGGTCGCGATCATCGCGCTCGGTAGAACGCTGATAGGTCACGACCAGCTCGTCTATAGTGCAGTTGTACAACTTCGCCAGGAACACTATGTGTGAGAGGGTGGGCGTTTTATTGCCGTTTTCCCACATACTGATAATGACCCTGGATGCCGTACCGTCACGGCAATCTTTAAACAGTCCGGATAAGTCCTCCTGAGTAAGATTATGCTGACGGCGAAGCTTCTTAAGCTGTCTGCCGGTTGCGACAGGGTCGATCCCCCAATCCGCCGCGTGTTCGCACACATAGTCGACAATTGAATAGTTCATGTTCTTCCTCCTAAGTTTTACATTAATAAAACATCGGTAAGAAGGACAACCCTTAAGCAACCGTTTGCATTTTAGCAAAAAACAGCGGAAAAGTCAACAGCGAACCTTTCCTATCAACAAATACGTGCACATTTCGGCACATTTGACCCTTAAACTGCTTTATTTTTCAAATGTGATGCCTCGGTCGGCAATTAAGCTTTTTACAGCCGATAAATGCTCTCAACGGATCTCGGGACAGTTGACAAGAAAGAGCTTTGTAATATATAATAAAAGCATTATATGGTGCCGCAAATGAAGGACGGAGCGCGAATGGTGTCGTTTTATATAACAGGCCAAAGAATTTGCAAAAGAACCGCCCTTGACAGTCTAAAGCTGATACTCGGGTGTTGATATCGGATTGAAAGAGATATGTAATTTTTATAGTGCTTTGTAAATACCTTGTGGGATTAAAGACTTTTTAAAATAATGGAGAGATTAGATGTTTACAATATTTATCAGTTACAGAAGAGACTGCGGCGGAACCTTTGCGCTTCTGCTTGAAGAAAAACTTACTCAGGCGGGATTTTCGGCATTTTTGGATCACAAAAGAATGCATCGCGGCCGATTTGATGAGGAAATCAGTCAAACGATAGATGAAGCGAGCGACTTTATTGTTATATTGTCAAAAGATTGCTTTTCTGTACGCGAGGAAGAAGATGTTTTTGTTGCGGAAATCGAATATGCTCTGAAAAAGAAAAAGAACATTGTGCCAATATTCTTAAATGGCTATTCAAAACAACCGTCAACTCCGGATAGAATACGCGATGTTTTAAAATATCAAGGTGTATCTGAATATGCGCCTCAGGATTTTGAGACTGTGTTTTTGCCGAAATTGATCTCATATTTAACCGATACTGAAGAGAAGCAAAATTATATAGACAGAGCCGGCGCAAGATCATATCTTTCGTCGAGGCGAAAACTGGAAAGCGAGCCGATAGACGTAAGATGGAAAAATGCAGTAGAAATAGATATTTGTGCATATTTTGCAAATATGCTGATAAATTCAGACTATATCAATCAAGCGTTGTTAAACGGAGTCCATATCAAATATCTAATAGTTGACCCTGACTCGGTGGCTGCGGACGAGGCGATGAAGTATCGTTTCAAGAATATAAGAAAGAGCCTGTTTCGCTACTCTTTTGATGCAACTGTGGAACTGCTGAAGGATATGAAGGATAGAAATACAGAGTATTTTGACGAGGCTTTATTGAACGGTGAACTGGAGGTAAGGAAAACAACTCTACACCTTGATCAAGCCATTATGATTGTGAAAAAGAAAAAAGAGTCGGAGAACTCTGTTAAAGTTGATTTCTACACCTTCAACACCGATGATACTAACCGGCGAAGCATTATGATTCCGTTTGCTGATAATGAGAACTACGAGTTCTTTTGCAAACAATTTGAGTACATTTGGAACGCGGCCGAGACAAAGGAAATTCTCGCCGATTAGAGAGTTACAACGCACCGGTTAAAAGCGGAACTATACTATAAGCAAGCGGATTGGCATGAGTCCGATATGACGGAAGGCGGAGCTTCATGAAAACATTCGGTATTATGCCGGTTCAAATGAATTTATAAGAAGAGCCTGAGAGGTCGGATTGACGGAATATTTATGATGTAATATAGTGGACTCTGGTTAGACTCGACAGGATTATGTTGGAAAGAGAAGTGACGGAGAAGTCAATGCGCGCACGTTCTTGTTGCTTCTATGTAAAAAACGGCCGGGTGCACGATGAATGGCGTCATTTCCGCAGCGATAAATCGGAGAAGACCTTATTTCACTTGTTTTGAACCGAGGAGGGCCTGTTATTTGATGGCGGCGCGGTGCTCGGATGAAGATAAAAAATATAACGAAACTTTCTTTGACAGCATAAATCGTGCAGCAAAATAAGTTCGGAGGAAGACATCGAAGATGCGAAAAACCCCGTAAGGGTCAAGGCATGTCTGTCATGTCGTGGCTGATTATCGACAATACTCCCTCGAAACAGACCATTAATTTCAATAAAAACATGAACACAGCGAAATCACAAAAAGGGGGATCCATATGTCCACAATCGGAAAAAACAGACTGGCTATTTATGATTTGTTTTACAGATATCCGCCATGCGATTATATCTACAATAAAAAGCTAAATGTTTTAATCATCGGTAACGGATGGGCAGGCAACGAAGCTTTTAAGGCTATGTTTTGGGACGGCCAATATCCCGGCGTGGATTTGAACATCACAATCGCTTCGAATAATGCAAAACAATACGAGGAAGCCTTGAAAGAAAAGCTGCCGGGACTCGGAGATTTTGCCGACTTTAACGGAAATCGCACATCTAAATACCATTATGCCAATATAGACATTCGCGATGTTTCTTTTGACGAGATTAAAGAAACGGGAATAACAGATGCTATGGCGGCGGAAGACTGTATGAACTTACAGAATCAAAATATCATAGTAGTATCTGTCGGCGCTTCGGAAATCAACGGGCTGCTCGGCGTTATTATATCCGACTTGATTAAAGACAACCCCCAAAGAGTACTCCTTGCCGTTTACGGCAGCGAAGAAATATCCGCTCCTTCCAATGTTGAATATGTTTCTTTCTCATCCGAAGTTGATATTGATACATCGGAGTTAATGAAGCTTGCGGCAAATATTAATTATGTCTATGATGCAAAATATAACAACTTCACCATTAACAGAAAACATTCAATAGAGAAATATCTCGCAAAGTACAAGAAAGAGTTCGAAGAAACGCCGGAAGATACGGGCGATATTTTTATCTCCCTCACCAATTTTACCGGAATGGATTATACAGCGGATTCGTCGCTTGCACAGGCGGTACATATGCCCATGAAGCTGGATTATTGCTTTCACGGCGGCACGGCGGTTGAGATGACTGCCGAACTCGTTAAGATTATTAATGAGCACGGCAAGAAATTTAATCTGCTTGCTGCACTCGAGCACAAGCGTTGGTGCGCTTACATGGCTATACGAGCGTGCAGAATGCCAAAAAGAGATGAACTTGGTTATCTGTACTCAAACGGTAATAACCATAAGGATGATAAGAATAATCTTCATATTTGTATGTGCGAGTGCGGTCACAACGGCGCAACCCTTGACAGGGCCTCTCGCCGGTGGGGAGAAAGAGTCCCCGACGAGATGGGGAAATTTAAAGCTCGTTTTAAAAATTTAAGCGATTTGGATTGGGCGTCACTTTATTGTCACCAAAGACTCTCGGATAAAATGAACAGCAGTAATTTCGATGAAATAATAGATGCGGTTTCAAGCTGCGAAGGCAGTCTTACCGATGAAGAAACGACAGACGCTCTTAAAGATTATGAAGTTGCTTTGAAAAAACTTGTTGCAAGACAAGAGGATGTGAATGCACTTGCTCTTTACAATTTGGCTATAAATATATTGATGAAGACGCCTCAATATGAGCAGATTAAAGATGTCGTTAAAACAAGCGATGAAAAACTTAAATGGGCAAAGGAAAGGCACAAGCGAATAGACTTTCTTTCGTACGATGTTCAGTTCATCAGTATGATACCGATATGCCTAAAATTAATAAAAAACGATTCTACAATCATTACTTTTACAAACGGGCAAGCCGCAAATGATGTGATCGTACCATGGATTTTGTGCGCCGAAAAGGCCGTGTTCGTGGAGTTTTATCCCGATTCATCATTCGAGGGTAAAAAAGATGCCGTTCGTAAATTTTTCAATTTACATGGGAATAATACCGAACCCGAATTTGATATGATCACGAACTTAAAAATAGAATCAATTAAAGAAAAGATAGGGTTTCTCCTTGAAAAATATAACGATGTAATATTTAATATCACACCCAATATTCCGCCGACAATTCTTTTGGCTTTAGGAGAATTTGCGGGAAGGGTACAAATGGTTTCGTACGATTCTTACCGAGGCCTGTCTTATTTCAATTTTAATGACATGCTGCCCCACAGAACGGAAGATATGTCCTTGGATGTTAGCGACTATTTAAGTCTCATGCAAGGTAAAATCAATGATCCGTACGGATTTCTGATGCCCTATAAAAAATGCCGGTGCGTAGAGAACTTTTTTTGGACACACAGCACCGTCAGAACTTTTGGTGATAGACCCAAGCTCAAATGTTACAGTGAATGGAACTCGGTAATAATTCAGAATTTTCTACAGGGAAAGCCCAATGCGAGTACAAGCGTTTCGGAGAGCAGGGCCGATACTAAGGTTTTGCCGTTAACTTCAGCGGTAAATTATATTTCGGACGAAAGGTTCCGCGGGATCGCAAAATCTTTTTTGGCTATACTGAAATCGGAAAATATTATTTCCGCCTACACAGAAGCAGAGGACCGAAAAAGCATCAGCTTTCAAATTACAGACAACGACTTTTATCGTTTCGTTTCCGAGAAAGGCGGAAACCTATTTGAGATGCTTGTGTACTATAAACTTCTCCACACCTGTATTTTCGGTGATGTTAGAACCGGCGTCGCTTTTCAATGGAAATCAGGAGAAGGTGAGCCGATAAGCAATGAGATCGATGTAATTGCCACAAGCGGAGTAGACATAGTGCTTGTTTCCTGTAAAACCTCTCCGCATATCGACAACTCATATATATATGAGATTGCCTCGGAGGCGGCCGGCTTTGGAGGAATAGCCGTGCTCGCAACATCGCAAGATTTGTCAAGTCCGAATAATTGTAATCACAATGCAGTCATTCGCGCTCAAGCTATGCATGTGGCTCTGATTGATCAGCATATTCTCAGAGACGAGGAGCTTCTGAAATATGCGATTACGCTGATTCTGTCAGGTAAATATAAGGGGCCGGAGAATTTCGAATTGCCAAAGCATTGACGCGCATACAATTGCTCGTTTTGCACACGAATGCTTATTTTTTCGCACAACTCATAATTACGGATTGACCTAAAAACCCTCGTTCAACAAGGACTATACCCCGAAAAACGGACATTGAAAGAAAAGCCTCCTGTTGTAGAATAAAAACGACGACAGGGGGTTAAATCATGTCCAGAAGTTATGTAAAAGTAGAGCAATTAGCAGAAGAGGTATTTCGACGTAAAGAAGCCGGAGAAACAAATCGAGAAATAGGCGAACACTTTGGATTGACAAAAGATCAAATAAAACAGCTTGTGACACGTCAACGAAGAAAACAGCGAATGGTCGCCAATGGGTATATTATTCGTCCAAAAGGTCGCCCTCGAAAACGAGAAGAGACAGAAGAAATCCGCCGCAACAACGAATTGGTTAATTTGCGTATGCAGGTGATTTTTTGCAAAATTTTCATTTGTGTCGAGGACAGCGAGACAAGTCGCATTTCACAAAAATTAACCCCCCGGAGACTTGAAAAAATCTCCGGGGGTAATTTTTTATGTTAATATGCTTTACTTTTTGTATCTGTCCGCTATGCTTCTGCCCATGAGCACGCCCATGACGGAGGCCATCATAAGACCTCTTGTCCAGCCGCTCGAATCGCCGAGGCAGTGGAGTCCCTTGACGTTGGTGTCAAAGTTTTCATCCATCTTTATGCGGTTGGAGTAGAACTTGAGCTCCGGGGAGTAGAGCAGCGTCTCCTCGGCGGCGAAGCCGGGCACGACGTAGTCCACGGCCTGGATGAAGTTGATTATGTTGAGCATGGCGCGGTAGGGCATGGCGGCGGTTATGTCGCCCGCGACGGCATCGGGGAGCGTCGGTCTGACGTTCGAACGGTCGAGCTCCTTCTGCCATGTGCGCTTGCCGTCGAGGATATCGCCGTAGCGCTGGACGAGAATGTGTCCCGCGCCGAGCATATTTGTCAGCTCGCCGACCTTCTGCGCGTATTCAATGGGCTGATTGAACGGCTGATTGAAGTTGTGGGAGCAGAGTATGGCGAGGTTTGTGTTGTTGCTCTTGAGCTCCTTGTAGGAGTGTCCGTTGACGACGGCAAGGTCGTTGTCGTAGTTCTCCTGGCTGACGAAGCCGCCGGGATTCTGGCAGAACGTGCGAACCTTGTTCTTGAACGGCTTGGGATAGCCGATGAGCTTCGACTCGTAGAGAACGTCGTTGACCTTCTCCATGACCTCGTTTCTTATCTCGACGCGCACGCCGATATCGACTGTGCCGGGCTGATGGGAGATATCATGCTGAGCGCAGAGCTTTTCGAGCCAGTCCGCGCCGCGGCGCCCTGTCGCTATTACGGTGTGCTCCGCGAATATCTCTATGTTCTCCTCGCCCTTGCGGACATAGACGCCCTTGCAGCGGTCGCCGTCGAGGATTATATTGTCGCACTCGTAGCCGAAGAGCATATCGACGCCGTTTTCTATGAGATACTGCTCGATGGCGTAGTAGATATCCTGCGCCTTCTCCGTGCCGAGGTGGCGTATCGGGCAGTCGACAAGGCGAAGACCCGCTTTTATGGCGCGCTTTCTTATCTCCTTGACCTCCTCCTCGCGGCCGACGCCCTCAACATGGGTGTCCGCGCCGAACTCGAGGTAGATGCTGTCGGCATATTCTATTGTCTCCTGAGCGGTTTCGTAGCCTATGAGCTCGGGGAGCTGACCGCCGACCTCGGGGCTCAGCGACAGCTTGCCGTCCGAGAACGCGCCTGCGCCGGAGAAGCCCGTGGTGATATGGCAATAGGGCTTGCAGTTGACGCACTTGTTTGTTTTCGATTTGGGGCAGCGGCGCTTTTCGATCGGCTGACCCTTTTCGACCATCATTATTTTCTTGTTCGCACCCTTGCGGATAAGCTCGATAGCCGTGAATATTCCGGCAGGGCCCGCGCCGATGATAACTACGTCGTATTTCATTTGTACACCTCGTTCTTTATTCGGGAAGAGTTATCTCTTCGTTTATTTTTTCAACACCGTCCGTGCCTGTCTCGTGAAGAGCGGGCAGGAAGAAGAGCCCGGGCGCTCTGCCGGACGGGAACAGGTCGAGCAGCGGAACCATCACGAAAGCGCGCTCGAATATTCTCGGATGCGGCAGGGTGAGCAGAAAACTCTCGCTCTTCATGCCCTCATAGAGCAGCAGATCGAGGTCGAGCACGCGCGGCCCGTCCTTTATCGTCCTTATGCGCCCGTAAGCGCCCTCGATGCCGAGGCACGCGCCGAGCAGCATCTGCGCGGAGAGCTCCGTCTCCACAGTTACCGCGGCGTTATAAAACATCGACTGATTCTCGTAGCCCATGGGCTTTGTTTCGTAGACGTGGGAGCATGCCGTTATTTTCGTCTTTGGAAGGCGGGACAGAGAGCGCACGGCGCCGTTTATGTTCTTCAATCTGTCCCCCATGTTTGAACCGATACCTATAACTGCCTGCATACAGTTTGCCATAAAATAACAAGTCCTTTCGATTGATAAATCTTGCCCGTTCTATATTTTTTTACTGTCTTTCCCTGTAAATGCTGACCGCGGCAAATGCGAAATCCGCCTTCATCGGCGCATCCGGCTTTTTGCAGGTCACTCTTACGCCCGAAAGGGGCGGGAATTCCTCGAGCAGTGCGTCGGCAACCCGCCGCGCCGCACGCTCAATGAGCCTGTCCTTCTGTGCGGTGAACACCCTGCGCGCGCATTTTATCATCTGCGCGTAGCTGACGGTGTCGTCTATATCGTCGCTCTCTCCGGCCTTTGAAAGAGGCATATCCGCCTCGATGTCGAGAATGAAGAACTGCCCGTCCTCCTGCTCCTCGGGATTTACTCCGTGATACGCGAAGATGCGCAGCGAATCTATAATTATCTTATCCACCGTTCTCCTCCCCGCATATCTTTTTTAAGGCGTCCGCAACACGCGCCGACTGGACGGCGGAGAACACATCGTGGGCGCGGATAATATCTGCGCCGTTTAATATGCTCGCCGTGTGCAGTGCCACCGTGCCGGGGTCGCGCCTTGCGGCATCCGTCTCGCCGGAGGCCGTGCCTATGACGCGCTTTCTCGACGCTGCGGACATAAGCGCGCTGCCGTTGAGCTTCAGCTTGCCGATATCCCTTATCAGGCGCAGATTGTCCTCATAGCTCTTTGCAAAGCCGATGCCCGGGTCAAAGCAGAGGCTGCCCGCGGGAATCCCGTGCGCCCGTGCGGTCTTTGCGGCTTTTATAAAAAAGTCGAGCACATCGCCGGAGACGCCGCCTTCGTAGACGGGTACGGCATCCGCACCTGCGGGGTTGTGCATTATTATCCAGCCCGCACGGTATTCGCCGACGACCCTTGCCATTTCGTCGCTCGCCTCGCCGCTGACGTCGTTGATTATTTTAGCCCCGTGCGTGAGCGCCGTGCGCGCGCACTCGGGATAGAAGGTGTCGACGCTTATCGGAACGGTTATTTTGCCCTTTAAAAGGTCGAGCACCGGAATGAGCCTCGCGTTTTCCTCCTCGACGGAGAGCCTTGTCGAGCCGGGGCGGGTCGACTGCGCGCCGACGTCTATAATATCGGCGCCGAGCGACTGCATCTCGAGCGCGTGCTCAAGAGCCTTCTGCGGCTCGTCCCATTTGCCGCCGTCCGAAAAGGAGTCGGGGGTTATGTTGAGTATTCCGCACACAAGCGTGTGGGATGAGGTGTCAAAAATAAAATTTTCCATGGTATCGCCTTATTTTGTGAGAAGTGATATTGCCTCGGCGCGCGCCCGTGCGTCCGAGCGCATTGTGCCGCGCAGGGCGGAGGTTCTCGTCTGCGCCCCCGAAGCACGCGCCCCGCGCATCGTCATGCACAGGTGCTCGGCCTCGATAACGACGGCCACGCCGAGCGGGTCGAGCTGTTCATCGAGAAAATCCGCTATCTGCGAGGTCAGCCGCTCCTGAAGCTGGGGACGGCGAGCAAAGCTGTCAACGACTCTCGAGAGCTTCGAGAGCCCTATGACTCTTCCGTCGCGCGGGATATATGCAATATGCGCCCTGCCGATAAACGGCAGAAGATGGTGCTCGCACATGGAATACATCGGTATGTCGCGCACAATGACCAGTTCCTCGTTTTTCTCCTCGTTGAAGAGCTTGACGTGGCGCTTGGGGTCGTCCTCAAGCCCCGAGAAAATCTCTTCGTACATTCGAGCGACGCGCTCGGGCGTCTCGACAAGACCCTCCCTGTCCGGGTCCTCGCCGACCGCCGCAAGTATCTCGCGCACAGCCGCCTCGATTCTCTTTTTGTCCATTGTTTCACCCCGGTTATACGAGAATAAATTCGATGACACGGTGGGTGTCGTCGGTGATATAGTTTATCTGCGTCGTTGAAAAGCCGCGCCTGCCCGCGTCGGCGACGCTCAGAATTCGGTAGATTTCCTCTTTCTTTATCAGCCCGTTGAGGGCGGCTCTGTAAGCCTTATCCGACGAGAACCTGATATCGAGCTTGCCGCCTGATTTGAGCCCCCCGAACAGCTTCGAGAGCGCGGATTTCGTCTCCGCGTTGTAGCTGTCAAACTGTCTGCCGAGCTTTATAAAATAGTTGAAGTCCGTTGCCGTGCAGCAGGGAGCCTCGTCAAAAAACGTGTGAGTTTTCAGAAGCTCTTCGTCGGTGATGTTGAAATAGGCATAGCGTTTGTTCTGCTCCGCGCCCTCGCCTATAGGGTCATCCCAGGTGAGGTCTAAGTTATATGGCTGACCGTCGAGAAAGACGACGTTCCACATATGACCCTCGCTCTCGCCGTCGTCGCGCGTTGCGGTGCCGGTTATGACGTAGTTATCTATCCCGGCTCTGTCGAGCAGGAGCTTTGCGGCCTTTGCGTAGCCCTCGCAGGAGGCAGAGCCCTCGACGAGCACGCCGTAGGCGGAGCTCGCTATGAGCTGACCGGAGTCTGCGTAGCTGCACGAGTCGATTATTGCGTCGTGGATAAGCAGCTCCTTGTCAAAATCAGAAGTCTCTTTTTCTATTTTAGCTCCGAGCTCATCTGCCTTCAATTTAAGCTCGGCCTTTTTCTGCTCATATTCCTCTTTCGTCATGGAATATTCGCAGCTGAAGAAGTACTTTCGCCCTCTTGCGACGAGCACGCACTCGCGCCCGAGCATCATCAGCTCCGGATTGTCGTACATCAGGGCGAGCCAGACGTTTTCAAGCTCGCTGTTGTCAAGCTCGGGTATTTCAATCTCCTCGGGGAACGATTCAATGTCGCGCAAAACGGCATTGTAGGCGCGCTTCTCGTCTTCGTTTAGCTTTGCGAAGTAGTGCTTGAAGCTGCCGAAGGCGGCCGATTCTTCGGACGGGGGAACAGTATCCTCTTCTTCAAGCAGCGAACAGCCCGAGAAGATAAGTATAAGCGCGAGCAAAAGCGACGCAAGCCGCAGAAGCTTTTTTGTCAATTTGCCTACCCCCTTGTTTTAAGTCCGAACGGTTTATTTTCCGCGCCTGTCGGGAGCGGCATTCAGCTCGTCAACAGATGACACAGCGGAATAATCTATATCTCTCGCCGCCATAGCCGAGAGCGTGCTCTCGCAGCGCGAGAAATCGACGATGGATATGTCGGTGTCCAAAGAATTCACTATCTGCGAGAAGTAGTTGCGCCCGGAGGCGAGATAGGTCTTGTTGATATACTGCGAAAACATCACGCAGAGCAGCTCACTCTGCTTTATGGCTCCGCCGCCCGACGTGGTCAGGAAATAGCGGAAATATTTCAGCAGCGTCTCGCCCTTTATTGTCTGATTGCCGGGCATGAGCGAAAGAGAGAGCTCCTTTGTCTTGTAGCTCACGCGCTCGGGCACGGTTATCTGCGCGCCGTCAAGCACGTTTACGGCATTTTTGAATTGGCTCGCGGTCGAGACGGCATACCGCTCTGCGGTGAAGCCGCACAGCGCGTCTACCGCGCTTTTGAGTGCCTTTGTGCCGCCCTCCGAATAGTGCCCCTTGAGGGAATTCTTATTTCCGGAGACGTCAACCCGGGTGTTCGGGTCAAAGGCGCATACGCGCACCTCGCCGGAGCTTAACTCCGCGTTCACCGCGGCGACTAAGTACAAGTCGTCCCTGTCGTCCGAGACGCACGCGAGCATGAAGGTCGCGCTGCCGTCTAAGGGAACAAGAGCCTCGTCCGTGCTTTCGTCGGTCGAGTCGCTCGTCTTTTCGGGCAGCAGGTCCTTTATCGAGAGATGATGCGATTTAAACATATAGGCTACGGAGATAAGCGCGAAAACGAGCAGGAAGGCGATAAAGCCCAGGAAAAAGAGGCGAAACTGCCTCGTCTTTTTCTCCTGCGTCGTGCGAAATCTCATTCCCTTTTTCTTTGACATTCGATCACCTCGGTCTTTGTGTTATCTATGCAAAATTACTGCCGAATGTGCGCCTACCGAGACGGAGCGCCCGTATGCCGCCTTGCCGAAAAGAGCGGGCGCGTTTCGCCAGCACTCGGGGACGCGGTATTCTATATCGCGGTCGTTTGCGTTTGCGATTATCAGCGCGCAGCCCGTGTCCGAGATACGCTCGTAGGCTATGCAGCCGAGAACCGCCGATATGCAGTTGAACTCGCCGTCGACAAACGCGGGGCAGAGCTTTCTTATCCTGCCGAGTGTTTTATAGTGCTCGAGTAGCTCTTTGTTCTCATGCCCCCACGGGAAGCAGGCGCGGTTGAACGGATCCTCGCCGCCCGAGAGTCCCGCCTCGTCGCCGTAATAGACGCAGGGAACGCCGGGGAGGGTGAACTGCAAAACGGAGGCGAGCATCAAAAGCTCAACTCCCTTTTTATATTGCTCGTCGGTCATAATGCCCCTGTCGCGCCCGTTTTCGGGGCGGGGGGCATCTCCGCGTCCGAGTCGGGTCAGGGCGCGCACGGTGTCGTGAGTGCCGATATGGTTCATCAGCGTGTCGAGCGAGGCGCGGGGATAGTGCTCGACTATATTCTCCACGCATTCGCGCAGATTTTCGGCATTCGCCGTGCGCACGAAGTCTATAACAGCGTTTGCAAACGGGTAGTTCATCACGCTGTCCAGCTCGCCGCCCTCAAGGTATCTGCGGCGGTGGCCGTAGCTTATCTTGTCGGTCGCGTCCTCCCAGACCTCGCCGTAGATGAACGCGTCTTTTTTCTCTTTTCTGACTGCGCCGTGGAAGCGGTCGAGAAATTCGTCGGGCAGCTCGTCTGCGACGTCGAGCCGCCAGCCAGATGCGCCGAGGCGGAGCCAGTGCCGCGCAACGCCGTGTCTGCCTGTCAGGAAATCCAACACGCCGGGATCGGTCTCGTTGAGCTCCGGCAGAATGTCAACGCCCCACCAGCAGGCGTAATCGTCCGGCCAGCTTCGAAAATTATACCACGAACGGTAGGGAGAATTTTTGTCGCAATATGCGCCCTTGCCGCCGTAAGTTGAAAATTTGTCAAAATATTTGCTGTCTGCGCCGGTGTGACTGAACACGCCGTCGAGCAAAATTCTTATTCCGCGCTTAGCGGCCGCTCTGCAAAGACTTCTGAAATCCTTTTCCGTGCCGAGCATCGGGTCGATTTTCATGTAGTCGCCCGTGTCGTAGCGGTGGTTCGAGCGGGCGGAAAATATCGGGTTCAAATATATGCAGGTGACGCCGAGGCTCTCGAGATAGTCGAGCTTTTCCTCTATGCCTCTGAGGTCGCCGCCGAAAAAGTCGTATTTGTCTATCATGCCGTCGGAGTCGGGCTCCCAGTCGGGCTCCTCGCCCCACTCGGAGTGGTAGACTGCCGCGGGCTTGTCCTTGGGAAGGGGAGTTTTGCCGGAGCGACGGAATCTGTCCGGGAAAATCTGATACATAACTCCGCCGCGCAGCCACAGGGGAGTGTCGCTGTTTTCGCCGCAAACCGTCAGCCGCCAGCGCTCGCCCTCGCCCATTACGGCGATGCCGCCGCTTTCAAGAGATATCTTCCTCTCACCCCACGGAGTGTCATATTCAAAATGATATCGGACAAGGCCCTCTTTTTCGGGCGCGGCGGTCTCGAGCCGCCACCATTCCTCGTCCTCGCCCTGCATTCTCTCCCAGGAGAAAGAGATATCCTCCCTGCCGCCGCAGTCCGGCTCAAGCACAAGGCGAACCGCGCTGCACTGCTCCGAGCGGGGCAGGACTATTCTGAAGGTCATTTTCTCACCCGAGCGCACTGCCGCGCCGGGCGAGAGGTGATATTTTTTTCTTGAATTGTAGGGAATAAAATGCATTTTTATCGGCCTTTGTTTACTTTGTTAAAATATATGTGCTGTCGGCATTTGAGGCCGAGGCTTTGATTTCGATTACTTTCTTTGAGGCGGGGAAGCTGCGTTTAAAGTCCGCCTTGAGGGAGCTGAGGTCTACCGCAAAGGCGTAGGCGTTCGCGCTCCAGAGAGAGCCGTTATATATCTCGCTGCTGCCGCCTGCCGCAGCCTCGCCCTTCATCGCGCAGATAACGGGCGTGCCCGAGCACGCGGAGACGCAGGAGTTGACGAAGTTTACGAGCACGGCGTTTCTCGATACCGAGCCCTCGCCGTCAAACGTCGCTATCTTCGAGTTGAGGTCGGGGAACTGCACGCCGTCGAGCAATATCACGTCGACGCCCAGGTTCTTCACTTCCTTTACGACTTCGAGAAGATAATTACGAGCCGCCTCGGAATAGGGATTGAGCCACGGCTTGCCGCCCTTGGACGCCTCATTGTCGAGCCAGATAGTCTGGGTCTTGTTGTAGTGAACGGCCGTGGTTCGGTCAACGCGCGGCATCTGCGAATCCTTGAAGCAGTATATTCGCGCAACGACCTTTATGCCGGACTGCTGAAGCTTCTTTATGCTCTGAGCGGCATTGGCCTGAGCCTTTGACGAGGGGGTCTTGTCCTTGACCGCCGCTATCGACGATGGATAGGAGAGGTAGCCGGACGCGTCCTTGAAGTCTATAACAACGGCATTTTGACCCGCGCTCTTGAGAGAGGCTATATAGCTGTCGAGTCCGCTTCCGCCCGCGAGCAGGGAGACATTGCCGACGCGAGCCTTCAGCTCGCCGGAGCTCTGCGGGGTTGCGGCGGGCGCGGTGGTGTCGTTTGAGCCGCCCTTGTTGCCCTTATCGTCCTTATCGCTTTTGCCGGGGGCGACGGTGGTTTCAACCTCGGAGTCGGAGATGCCCAGGAGCGTGTCGGTGACAAAAAATGCCGCAGTGAATACAGCAGCCGCGCCTAAAATACACGCGAGGACTATGCCCACTGTTCTGTTGCGCCTGCGCTCGGAGTAGCTTTTGCGGCGCTTCGAGCCGCCGGCAGCATTCTTGCTGAATTCGGTTATGCTCCTGTGAGTGCCGGGTGAAAAATACTTATCATATTTGCTGCGCTTTGCCATTTTTCATCATCCTTTGCGCCGCGTGCCGGTATGACAGACCGCCTGCGGCGTAAAATTTATTTATGAGAACAGGGAGCTTCCCGAGAAGCCGGAGAACGCGAGCGAGAGCAGGGCGACATAGATAAACGCCGCCGGGGTGCCGCGGAAGGCCTTGGGAATATCCTGATTCTGCGAGATTATGTGAAGTCCCTTGCATATGAGCGTTGCCGCAAGGATGAAAGCAAGACCCGCGCCTATGCCGGAGCCGATGCTCTCGGGAACGGTGTAGGCCGCGCTGCGGTTGAGCAGGGGCGTTGCGAGCACAAGGGTGTTGAGCGCCGCCATGCCGAGCGTGCCGAGGAACTTCTCGGTAGCGCCGAGGGCGAGCTTGAGAATAAGACCCGTTATCAGGAACACAACTATGAGCACGGCGCTGTACATCGCAAAATGCAGAGCCGCAGGCAGATTGGCGTGCTGCGGGACAAGCTCGAGTGCGCGGCAGGCGAGAGCCGTAACGGTCGAGAAGAATGCTATCATCGCCGAGAACATCCAGAGCCTGCGCGGCTTCTTTGCGAGCATGAGCGCCTCGCTCGCCGCATAGCCGCCGTTAAAGACGAGGTTCTGAATGAACACGGTGTAGAGCGCGGTGGAGAGCAGATCAAAAAACCAGGTCATGTTCATTTGTCTCCCTCCTTCTTTTCGTCGGAGTTAAAATCTTCTGCCTCGTCAAAGAGGCGGTTGAACGCCGAGCCGTAGTCCTTGCCGTCGTTTTCGTCGTCGGCAAAGATATCCGCCAAATCAAAGCTGTTGTCGCCGTCGAGCGGCTCGAAGTGGGACAGGTCATCCGGTTCTTCCTCCGCGGCCTCAACGGTTTCAATAACCTCGACGGTATCTGCCGTCTCCTCGGACTCGGTGCTTTCTTCGCTTTCAACGCTTTCCTCTGCGTCGGGAGTCTCCTCCGCCTTGGCGGGAGCCGCATTTTCGGGAAGATTCTTCTTGCTGACTATAACCGAGGTTTTCTTTATCTTCATCTCGGTCTCTGCCGACTGCTCGGGGAAGCGCTTGTTTATCAGCGCCTTGAGCGCGGCGGCGAAGAATGCGATAAATATAAATCCGCCGAACGGCATGAGCACCGCCGGATATATAACGGGGATTCTGATGTTTACGCCCCATATTGTGGACGAGCCTATTATCTCGCGCAGAGCGCCGACGGGAATAATGACCGCCGCATAGCCGAGCGCGGTTGCCACGGAGTCAAAAAATGCGTGGCGCAGATCGGTCTTGACCGCGAGCTTTTCGCAGTGCAGGGAGATTATCGAGTTCGCCGCCGTCAGGGCGAGATATATTCCCGCGCCCAGACGGATTTCCGGCACAAAGATATCAATGGCGTAGATTATACCGGAGATTATTGCCGTGCCGAGGAGCAAATATATCGCAACTCTTATCCATCTCGGCACGCGCTTGAGAGCCACGCAGGCGAAAACCTGCGTGATTATAAGCACGGGGAAGAACGCCGCCGCGAGCAAAACGGCCGTCTTGAGGGTCGTTGCGACCGCGACTATCGCGCAGAGACCCGCAGCCTGAATGAGCACGGGGTTATGAATGAGCGTGCTGCTGAACAGCGCGTCGGAGAATGAATACTTTTTGCCTGACTTCATGCCGGCTCACCTCCCTTTAACGCTGCTTTCCGCTTTTTCTTTTCCGCGCTTTTTTTCATGGATTTTTCAATGAGCCTGTTGTAGCCTATCTTTCTCAGCGCACTTTCGACCAGCGGCCAAAAGGCGTTTGTGAGCAGTATGCCGAAGCAGGTGCCGTCCTCAAACGTGCCGAAGTAACGCAGGATCATGCATATAAGTCCGGCGAACGCGCCGTAGATAAATCTTGTCAGCGGGGGCTTCGGGCTTGTGCCGGGGTCGGTGACGAAGAAAATGCAGGAGAAGAGCAGGCTGCCGGCGCAGAGCTCCGTGAGCAGGGACACCGGTCTTGAAAACGAGCCGCGCGGAAAAATTACCGCAAGCAGGGAGCACACGGTGAGAAAGCCGAGGACGTTTATGAGCCTCTTGGGTTTTCCGACGGCGAGCAGGGCGCAGGAGCCGAGCAGCGCTACGGAACAGCAGGTGCCCAAGGCGCCTGCTACGTTGCCGGAGATTATCGACATTATGCCGACTGAGTTTACGTGCTGTATTCCGCCCGCGCTCAGCTGAGCGGCGAGGGAGGAGCCCGCCTCAAAGACGTCGAACGACGCGGAGTCAATGGCGGGATATTTGAAAACCTCGTCCGGGAAGCAGACCGTCAAAAACGCGATTCCAGCCGCGGCGGGCACGAACGGAGCCTTACGCGCGGTGCCGAACGGTATCTTTGCAACGAGAACGGCAAAGGCGGCGCCTGAGGCTATCAGCCAGACGGGAGCCGTGGCGGGCAGAAGCATGGCTACGGCAAGCCCCGTAAATACCGCGTGCATATCGGACAGGAGACTCAGATTCCTTTTCATTATCAGCAGAGCGACGGCCTCAACGGCTACCGCGCTGACTACTCCCGTAAGTATCGCCCTGAACGCGAACGCGCCGTAGTAATACCAGGCGACTATCGCGGGAGCGGCGAGCATGAGCAGATAGCTCATGTAGGGACTTTTAGGCGTTTTTATGCGTTTGAATTTTGCCATAAAATCAACCTTTCTTTTTACCTTTTTTTCAGCTGGCAAAAATTTTGCATTGCACGCCGAGGGGGCGCGTAATATTATATAAGGCAGAGACTTTCTGATTTATAAGGAGGGGAAGCGCTTGAAGATACTTGCGCCGGCGGAAAACAGGATAACCATCGAGCTCTCGGCGCGCGACATGGACGCGCTCAACATTACATACGAGCAGATGGACTACTCGAATATCGAGACGCGCCGCGTGGTCTGGACTCTGCTCGACCGAGCGGGTCACGAATTAAAACGCGACATCGATCCGAGCGGGCGGATGATAATCGAGGCCGTGCCTGCGGGCAGGGGCGGGTGCATTTTGAAGTTCACCCTCTGCGCCGACGGCTCGCGTGCGGTCCGCACCCCGTCGATAAAAAAGGGGGAAAATACCGCCGTATACGAGTTTTGTTCGCTCGACGCCGTTATGGACGCGGCGCACGCGCTCGGCGGACGCTGCGAAAGCGGCGGGCTCTACGAGTCGGAGGGCAGATACCGCCTACTTATGGGCGAAAGCCCGACCGACGTGCCCGAGCACATATTAAGCGAGTTCGGCACGCCGATAGACTCGCCCTTCTCGGCATCGCATACCCGCGAGCACTGGAGGTGCATATCGGAGAGCGACGCGTTGAAAAGGCTTTTCGGCGGCTGATTATTTGCAGCCTGCGGCAATGGATTTCATCTGAGCTATCGCCTGAGCGGGGTCGTCCGCTCCGAACACGGCGCTTCCCGCGACAAAGACAGTGGCGCCGCGGCGCGCGGGCTCCTCAATGGTCTTTGCGGATATGCCGCCGTCGACCTGAATCTCAATATCGAGTGAGCGCCTCTCGCACTCCTCGTGCAGGGCGGTTATCTTGGGCATCATATCCGCCATGAACTTCTGACCGCCGAAGCCTGGCTCAACGGTCATAATGAGCACCATGTCGAGCTTGTCGAGATAGGGGAAAACGCTCTCGACGGGAGTGCCGGGCTTGACAGAGAGAGCCGCCTTGCAGCCCGACGAACGGATGAGGTCAACAGTCTCGTCGACAGGGGAATCCGACTCAATATGGAACGTGATAACGTCCGCGCCCGCCTTTACAAAGTCGGGAACATATTTGAGCGGGTCGCTTATCATCAGGTGAACGTCAAAGACGAGAGAGCTCTTGTCGCGTATGCTTTTTATAATCGGCGCGCCGAAGGTTATATTGGGCACGAAATGCCCGTCCATAACGTCTAAATGGAGCCAATCGGCGCCTGCTTTTTCTATCATTGCGGCCTGTTCGCCCATGCGGGAGAAGTCGCCTGCGAGCATTGAAGGAGCTATTTTTATCATCGTTTTTCAGTCCTTTCTTATTTTCGTACATACCTCATATCATTATACCAATTAAATCCCGTTTAGTCAATCGCACAGGACGTCTTTACAAACAGTTAAAAATATGGTATTATTTAAAGGAGAAAATAACTTTGGGATGTGTGCAGAACTTCCCGAACAAGGAGAAAATGAAAATGAATGTTTACGATTTTGACAACACGATCTACGACGGCGAAAGCTTTTTCGACCTGTTTGTCTTTCTTTTCAAGAAAGACCCTTCACTCGTCAAGTACATTCCCGACGTTTTCAGCGGACTCTACAAATACACAAAGGGCACGATAAACGCCGAGGAAGCGCTTGAGCAGTATTCCGATGTCGTCACCGAGTACTACAAGGGCATAGAGGATTTCGATGCGCTCGTGACCGAGTTCTGGGATACGAATATCCACAAGATAAAGCCCTTCTATTTCCGCCAGAGGCAGGATGATGACGTGATAATCTCCGCGAGCCCCGAGATACTGCTCGACGAGGTCATGCACAGACTCAACATCAAGAACTACATCTGCTCGCGCACCGACGGCAACGCGCACATAGTCGACCTCTGCTTCCGCGCGAAAAAGGTTGACCGCTTCAAGGAGATGTACCCCGACACGATAATCGACAATTTCTATACCGATTCCGTCAACGACACCCCGATGATGGAGATTTCCGAGCACGCATTCCTCGTCTCCGGAAACAAGATAAAGCAGGTAAAGTAAAACAGAACAGAAAACGAAGCCTCCGTGTGACAGCATACGGAGGCCTTTTTTGTTTGGCGGGATGAACGGGAGAGCAGCATTCGGAGCGGCGGGATATAGGGCGGTAAAGACGGTGGCAAAGCGGGAGTTGCGGCGCAGCTGCAATTATGGGGGAGGCGAGGCAGAGGGGGTGTTGCACGGATTAGCCGATTTTTCCCTGTTTATTTAAATTTTCAATATCCTTTGTAGGGTGCGGCGACTCGACGCACCGCTGCCGCCGTAGACGGCACAGCATGATGCCGATAAATTTTACCCACTACCTTCGCTACCTACCTTATCAAAACATTTTATCTTCTACAGCGTTTCGGCATTTTCTTTTTATTTGAAAAAGAAAACGCCTGCAAAAGAA
>OWIO01000613.1_pt1 | contig 31853 bp, 30 predicted proteins | sample 1733011 | NCBI WGS metagenome assembly OWIO01 (sample SAMN05065779, study PRJEB22554) | human gut metagenome | biome: ENVO:2100002; feature: ENVO:00000062; material: ENVO:00002003 | host: Homo sapiens | place: USA | reverse complement strand
ACGAGATGACGTCGAGTCTCGTGGGCTCGGAGATGTGTATAAGAGACAGTGCACGGTCTGGTGGCCGTGTCGGTCGCGACGCTGCTCGGCGGCCTCGGCTTTATCTCCCGCGAGGAGTATTTTTCGCCCACCGCGCTGTACTATTCGCTTGGTCTCGGCGTCGTGATGCTGCTGATCTACCTGCTGCTGCGCAGCGAGGCCGATCGCCCGCGCGACTACGATATCGCCGAGCGCATGCTCCAGATCCTCTATGCCGGCGGCCTGTTCACGGGCTTTGTGGTCACGCTGTTTTACGTGCGCAATTTCCACGAGTTCGTGCAGAGCTTTGCCACGCTCTATTTTGAGTACCGCAACTTCAGCGCCACGATGCTGCTGATCTCGATCCCCGCTGCGGCGTACTTTGCCGCGCATGACCGGCGGCACTTTGCGTCGGTCGTGTTCATGTATCTCATGATGCTCATGACCGGCTCGCGCAGCGGCCTGATCTTCGGCACGGCGATGCTGCTGCTGTGCCTCGCCTTTGTGTACTACTGCAATCCGGAGCGCCGCGCGGTCTACCGCCGCGCCGGGCTCATCAGCCTGATTCCGGCAATCGCGCTGCTCATCGCGATCGTGCCGCGGCTGTTTGCCTCGCGCATGGTCGACGGCGCGCTCATCTCCCCGGACGACAGCCGCTATACGTTCTTTATTCAGGGCCTGCTGGATTTTGTGAAGAATCCGCTCTTCGGCTGCGGCCTCGGCTCGATGCACAATGCGCCGATCTTCCTCGGCGTGGAGGGCAGCATCGTCTGGTACCACAATCTTATCGCGCAGATCCTCGGCAGTATGGGTCTGGTCGGTGCGGTCGGCTACAGCTGGCTGTTTTATGACCGCGTGCGTCTGCTCTGGCGCAAGCGCAGCCGCACGACGATGGCCTTCGCGCTGTCCTACTTTGCCATGCTGCTCATCTCTATGACGAACCCGGGCATGTTCTGCCCGATGCCGAATGCGCTGCTCATGGTGGCCATGTTTGTGGTCGTCGAGCGGCAGCCCGATACCGCTGCGGTGCCGGTCAAGGTCGGCTCCGCGAGAGCCACGGAAAGGAGATCCTACTGATGAAACGTTTCCAGCTTCTCACCACTGCGATTTTTCTGTTCTGCACGCTGCTGATCGCCGGGTGCACCGGCCGCGGCGTCGAGGCCCAGACGACGCCCGCCCCGGAGGCGACGCCGACTGCAACGACGAACATTCAGGCCGGCATCCAGACCGGTGACAACGAGGTCAATAAGATCCTCGCCGGCACGTGGGCGTTTGAGCGCACGGACGCCGAGAAGAAGGCGGACGACTCCGTCAAGCAGCTTCTGCCCGAAGCGGACACCGGTGCGAAAACGGCCACCGAGATCAAAGAGCCCGGCACGATCCGCGAGCTGATGTTCCGCGTCAACGGTACGGGCAGCTACACGGATGCTGACGGCGCGGCACAGGCGTTTGAGTTTGCGCTCAACGGCGATAACCTGACGCTCGCGCTTGAAAACGGAACGGTGCAGATGTTCCGCTGCACGCTCGAAAACGGTCTCATGTACCTCACGCCGATGAGCAACAACGGCGCGTATCAGGCCTTCACCGACGTGTTCCGCCAGACGCAGAGCACTGCGGATGCGTCCGCAAACTGAATCCGCTTACAGCCTCCGGCCGGACGCAGCTGCGTCCGGCCGAATTTCTTTTTTCGCGATTTCAGAAAAATCTAAGCATTTTCCCCGCGCCCTGTGCTATAATCAAGCGCATCCCCAACGGGAAAGGAGACCCCATATGTCCCGAAAGAAAAGAAAGCGCGGCCGCGGCCGCGTTCTGATCCTCGTGGTGCTGCTGGCGCTGATCGTGTTCGGCGTGTTTGCGCGCGGCATCTTCACGAGCGGCAAGACGACCACCGAGCATGCGCAGCGCGAGCTGCACACCTACGCCGAGCAGCACGAGACCTCGCTCGCCGATTACCCGGATGCGCTCGTGCAGCTGTACGCCCGCAACCCGGACGCGCGCGATTTCGTGCGCGACTACCCGAAGAAGAAGGATCTCACCCCGACGATCGACCTCAGCAATCTCTCCGGGTCAAAGACCGTGCCGCTGCTGCTGCAGTGGGACGAGCGCTGGGGCTACCGCGAATACAACGAGAGCATCATCGGTCTTGCCGGCTGCGGACCGACGTGCCTGTCGATGGCGACGATCTACCTCACCGGAGACACGACGAAGGATCCGCTCTGGATGTGCAGGTTTGCCGAGCAGAATCAGTTCAACGTCCCCGGCAGCGGCAGCAAGTGGGCGCTCATCTCCGAGGGCGGGCGGATGCTCGGCCTTGACGTGACGCAGATCCCGCTGGACAAGGACCGCGTCTACCGCAATCTGGACGTCGGCAACCCGATCATCGTGGTCGTCGGCCCGGGCGATTTTACGACTGACGGGCATTTTCTCGTCCTGACCGGGCACAGCGGCGACAAGATCACGCTCAACGACCCGAACAGTCCCACGAACTCGGCCAAGAGCTGGGATTACGACACGCTCGCCGGGCAGATCCAGGCGCTCTGGGTGCTGCGCCGCGCGGGCTGATAAAAGCAGCGCCGTCTCCGGACGGCGCTGCTTTTTGCGCGTTTGTGGGCTTGCGGTGTACGGGCAAATGGGCGTATAATAATGCTGTCTGAGATTTTAGCGAAAAGAGGTTACAGGATGGAATACCGTCTGGAGCATGACACGATGGGCGAGGTGCGTGTACCTGCCGACCGTTACTGGGGCGCGCAGACGCAGCGCAGCTTTGAAAATTTCCGCATCGGCACCGAGAAGATGCCGCCGGAGGTCATCCGTGCGTTTGCGGTCGTAAAGCTTGCCGCCGCGCGTGCGAATGCGCAGCTTGGTGTGCTCGATGCACGCCGTGCCGACGCGATCGAGACCGCCTGCCACGAGATCCTTGACGGCTCGCTCGACGGCAACTTCCCGCTCGCCGTCTGGCAGACCGGCAGCGGCACACAGACGAACATGAACGTCAACGAGGTCATCGCCCACCGCGCCAATGAGCTGCTGGGCGAGACGCTCGTGCACCCGAACGACCACGTCAACTGCTCGCAGAGCTCGAATGACACCTTCCCGACGGCGATGCACGTGGCTGCGCGCGTCGCGCTCGAGGAGCAGGTGCTGCCGGCGGTCGACCGCCTGCTGGCGACGCTCGAGCGCCTGAGCGCGGAGTACCGCGATGTGGTGAAGATCGGCCGCACGCATCTGCAGGACGCCGTACCGCTCACGCTCGGTCAGGAGATCAGCGGCTGGAGCGCCATGCTCGACCATGACCGCGTCATGCTCACGCAGGCGTGCGGCGCGCTGCGCGAGCTCGCCCTCGGCGGCACGGCCGTCGGCACGGGGCTCAACGCGCCGGCGGCGTTCGGCGATCTGGCGGCGGCGGAGATCTCCGCCCTGCTCGGCTACAGCTTCGAGTCCGCGCCGAATAAGTTCCACGCGCTCACGAGCAAGGACCAGATGGTGTTTGCCCACGGCGCGCTCAAGGCGCTGGCAGCCGACCTGATGAAGATCGCAAACGACGTGCGCTGGCTCGCGTCGGGACCGCGCTGCGGCATCGGGGAGCTCATCATCCCGGCCAACGAGCCCGGCTCGTCGATCATGCCCGGCAAGGTCAACCCCACGCAGTGCGAGGCCGTCACGATGGTGGCCGTGCAGGTCATGGGCAACGACACGGCCATCGGCTTTGCCGCCTCGCAGGGCAACTTCCAGCTCAATGTGTTCCTGCCCGTGACGATCTACAACTTCCTGCAGTCGGCGCGGCTGCTTGCGGACGTGATGGATTCGTTTGAGGCAAACTGCGTGCGCGGCATCCGCCCGAATCACGATGTCATCCGCGCGCATCTGGACGCCTCGCTCATGCTCGTCACGGCGCTCAACCCGCACATCGGTTATGAAAACGCGGCAAGGATCGCAAAGCATGCCCACGCCACCGGGCAGACGCTCAAGGCCGCGGCGGTGGAGCTCGGCCTGCTCACGGCCGAGGAATTTGACGCGTGGGTGCGCCCCGAGGATATGGTGCACCCGAAACAGGAGGACTGACCATGGATTACGCAAAAGAATCGCTCCGGCTGCACGAGCAGTGGGGCGGCAAGATCGAAGTCAACGCCCGCGTGCCGGTCTCGACGAAGGACGACCTGTCGCTCGCGTATACGCCCGGTGTGGCGCAGCCGTGTCTGGAGATCCGGCGCGACCCGGATAAAAGCTACACGCTCACGCGCCGGCACAATCTCTGCGCCGTCATCACGGACGGCTCGGCCGTGCTCGGTCTGGGCGACATCGGACCGGAGGCGGGGATGCCCGTCATGGAGGGCAAGTGCGTGCTGTTCAAGGCGTTTGCAGATGTGGACGCCTTCCCGCTGTGCATCCGCACGCAGGATGTGGACGAGTTCGTGCGCACGGTGTATCTGCTCTCCGGCAGCTTCGGCGGCATCAATCTGGAGGATATCGCGGCGCCGCGCTGCTTTGAGATCGAGCGCAAGCTCAAGGAGCTGTGCGACATTCCGGTCTTTCACGATGATCAGCACGGCACGGCGATCATCACGCTTGCGGGGCTGACGAATGCGCTGCGCGTGGTCGGAAAGCGGCTGGAGGACGTGAAGATCGTTGTCTCCGGCGCGGGCGCAGCGGCGATCTCCATCAGCAAGCTGCTGCTGCGCGCCGGTGCGCGCGATGTGACGCTCTGCGACCGAAAGGGCGCGATCTATGCCGGCCGCACCGAAAATATGAACTGGATCAAGACTGAGATGGCCGAGGTCACGAACCTCCGCCGTCAGGCGGGTACGCTGGCGGATGTCGTCCGGGATGCGGACGTGTTCATCGGCGTGTCGCAGCCCGGTCTGCTGACGGGCGACATGGTGCGCACCATGCACCGCGACGCCATCGTCTTTGCCTGCGCAAACCCCACGCCGGAGATCTTCCCCGAAGAGGCCAGGGCCGCGGGTGCGGCCGTCGTCAGCACCGGCCGCAGCGACTATCCGAACCAGATCAACAACGTGCTGGCTTTCCCGGGCATCTTCCGCGGCGCGTTCGACGTGCGCGCATCCGACATCAACGAGCCCATGAAGCTCGCCGCCGCGCACGCGCTCGCAGCGCTCATCGCGCCCGAGGAGCTGAGCGCCGACTATATCATCCCCAAGGCATTTGACCCGCGCGTCGGTCCGGCTGTGGCCGCGGCGGTGGCGCAGGCTGCCCGCGAGAGCGGCGTGGCGCGCATCTGAATCTGAATTTTTCCCCTGCAAAGGAGACACCCTATGGATTCCTACGAAAAATCCCTGCAAACGCTTGAGCTGCCGTCCGTGCTGGCGCTGCTGGCGGCGCAGGCCGTGAGCGAGACGGCGCGTGCCAACGCCATGGCGCTGCGGCCGAGCGGCGACCGCGCCGTGGTGGAGACCCGCCTCGGCGAGACGAGCGCCGCCGCCGGCATGATGGTCGTCAAGGGCAGCCCGTCGTTTTCCGGCGTGAAGGATGTGCGCGCGGCATTGCAGCGCGCGGACATGGGCGGCGCGCTCAACACGCGCGAGCTGCTGGACATCGCCGGCGTGCTGCAGGCGGCGCGCGCCGTGCGCGGCTACGGCACGGGCGACCGGCAGGACAAGACGTGCATCGACTACCTCTTCAGCGCGCTGCAGGCAAACCGCTATCTGGAGGAGAAGATCTTCACCTCCATCACCGGCGAGGACGAGATCGCCGACAGCGCGTCGAGCGAGCTTGCGTCCATCCGCCGCCTGATCCGCGCGGCGAGTGCGCGCGTGCACGATGCGCTGCAAAAGATCATCTCCTCGCCGAGCTATGCCAAGGCGCTGCAGGAGCCGATCATCACCACGCGCTCCGAGCGCTACGTCGTGCCGGTCAAGGCCGAGCACAAGGGCGCCGTGCCCGGTCTCGTGCACGATGTGTCGGCCTCCGGCGCGACGCTGTTCATCGAGCCGATGGCCGCCGTGAAGGCGAACAACGAGCTGCGCGAGCTGCGTGCGCGCGAAAAGACCGAGATCGAGCGCATCCTTGCCGAGCTCTCGGCGGAGTGCGCGGCGCACCGCGAGGACATCTCGAGCGACTTCGACGTGCTCGTGCGCCTCGACCTCATCTTTGCCAAGGCAAAGCTCGCCTACCAGCTCGATGCGGTCGCGCCCGCGCTCACGGACAAGCAGCTCTCGCTGCACCGCGCGCGCCATCCGCTGCTGCCGAAGGACACCGCCGTGCCGATCGATGTGACGCTCGGCGGCGAATTTGACACGCTCGTCATCACCGGCCCGAACACCGGCGGCAAGACCGTCACGCTCAAGACCATCGGTCTGCTCTCGGCAATGACGCAGTGCGGCCTGCACATCCCGTGTGCCGACGGCAGCACCATGCCCGTGTTCGACGAGATCATGGCCGACATCGGCGACGAGCAGAGCATCGAGCAGTCGCTGTCCACGTTCTCGGCGCACATGACCAACACCGTGCGTATGCTGCAGGCGTGCGACGAGCGCTCGCTGCTGCTCTTTGACGAGCTCGGCGCGGGCACAGACCCGACCGAGGGCGCGGCGCTGGCCATCGCCATCATCGAGCACGCGCGCAGATGCGGCGCGCTCATCGCGGCCACGACGCACTATACGGAGCTCAAGGTCTACGCTACCACGCAGCCCGGCGTCATGAACGCCTCGTGTGAGTTTGACGTGGACTCCCTGCGCCCGACGTACCACCTGCTGATCGGCATCCCCGGAAAATCCAACGCATTCGCCATCTCCGAGCGGCTGGGTCTGCCGGAGGAGATCATCAGCGATGCCCGCAGCCGCGTGAGCACCGAGAGCGCGAGCATGGAGGCCACCATCGAAAAGCTCGAGCAGGTGCGCCAGCTCATGGAGCGCGACCGCGCCGAGGCAGCCCGTCAGCTGCGCGCCGCGGAGGAAGACCGCCGCAAGGCCGAGCGCATGAAGGCGGAGCTGTCCGTGCGGCTGGAAAAGGCGGACGAGAAGGCGCGCCGCGACGCCGAGCGCATCATCGGCGATGCGCGCCGGACGGCGGACGAGGTGATGCGCGAGCTGGACGCGCTGCGCAAGATGGAGAAAACGGACACCGACCACCACCGCGCCAACGACGCCCGCGCCGCGCTGCGCCGCAAGCTCAATGCCGCCGAGGACGCAGCCACCGCAGCGGCGCATCCGCAGATACAGGAAAAAAAGGTCTCTGCGCGCCCGGTGCGCGTTGGCGACACCGTGCAGCTGCGCAAAATGGGCGACATCAAGGCGACCGTCACGGCCGTCTCCGCCGACCGGACGCTGAGCCTGCGCGCGGGCATCATGAACGTGACCGCCAAGGAGCAGGACGTCTATCTGCTTGAAAACGAGAAGCCGGAGGCCGAAAAGTTTGCCGCCGCGCACGCAGCGAGCCTGCGCAGCGTGGCTGCCGAGTCCGAGATCGACCTGCGCGGCATGGACAGCATGGAGGCCGTCGCCGCGACCGAGCGCTTCCTCGATAACGCCGTCATGGCCAAGCTCGAGAAGGTCACGATCATCCACGGCAAGGGCACCGGCGCGCTGCGTGCCGCCGTGCAGCAGTCGCTGCGCAGAAACAAGGCCGTCAAGTCCTTCCGCCTTGGGCGCTATGGCGAGGGTGAGAGCGGCGTGACCGTTGTCGAACTGAAATAAAAGCGGAAAAATACGGCGAAAAAACGCTGTGCAAAGCAACGAAAAACCGAAAACCGGTTGACGATGCAGGGCGTTTTTGATAAGATAAAACAAGCATAATTGTGCATAAGGAGTGGAGATAAATGATCACGAAAGAAGCAGTCATCAACAACCAGGTGGGACTCCATGCACGGCCCGCGACTTTCTTCATCCAGAAGGCAAATGAGTTCAAGAGCAGCATCTGGATCGAAAAAGACGAGAGACGCGTGAACGCCAAGAGCCTTCTCGGTGTTTTGTCGCTCGGCATCGTCAAGGGCACGACGGTCACCCTCGTGGCGGACGGCGCAGACGAGCAGGAGGCGATCGACACCCTGACGGCGCTGATCAATTCCGATTTCTCCGAGTGAACCCGACAACATGAAACCGAAACAGGGGCGTGTCTACAGCACGCCCCTGTTTTCCTGACCGCAGATTTTTCGGCACAGCAGGAGAACGCTATGGAAAAACTCCGACCCGAACAGCTGCGCGAAAAGGCCAATATGCTCCCGCTGCTGCCGGGCGTGTACATCATGCTCGACGAGCACGGCGAGGTCATCTACATCGGCAAGGCAAAAGCGCTCAAAAACCGCGTCACGAGCTATTTTCGCGGCGAGCACCTGCCGAAGGTTGCGGCCATGGTCGCGCACGTTGCGGATTTCAATGTCATTGTCGTGCAGTCCGAGTTTGAGGCGCTCGTGCTCGAAAACTCGCTCATCAAGCTGCACAAGCCAAAATACAACATCCTGCTCAAGGACGACAAGGGCTACCCCTTCGTGCGTCTGGACGTGACGCAGCCGTACCCGACGTTTTCGCTCGTCAACCGCACGGAGAAGGACGGCGCGAAATACTTTGGTCCGTACGGTGGACGGAGCATGACGGCGGAGATCATCGATACCGTGTGCAAAACGCTGCGCCTGCCGACGTGCACGCGCCGCTTCCCGCGCGACATCGGGCGTGCCCGCCCGTGCCTGAATTACCACATGGGCACCTGCGCAGGCTATTGCCTGAAGGATGTCACACGTGCGCAGTATCTGCAGGCCATCCGCGAGGCGGAGATGATCCTTGACGGGCGCACGGCGGAGCTGACCGCCGAGCTGACCGAGCAGATGCAGGCCGCGGCCGAGGCGCTGCGGTTTGAATATGCGGCGTCGCTGCGCGACCGGCTGCGCGCCATCGAGGGGCTGAAAAACCGCCAGCGCGTCATCGCTACGGCTTACTCCGACACGGACGCCGTCGGCTTTGCGCGCGGGGCGAAGTGCTGCTTCACCGTGCTGCACTTTACCGACGGCAGCCTCACGGACAAGGACAAATCTTTCCTTGACGAGCCGATGGAGCCCGACGGCGAGGCGCTCGCCGCGCTCGTGCAGCAGTATTATGAGAGCCGCGGCGCGTATCCGCGGCAGGTGCTGCTGCCGTGCCCGCTCGAGGGGCAGGATGCGCTCGAGCAGCTGCTCACCGAGGCGGCGGGGCACAAGGTCACGCTCGCCGTGCCGCAGCGCGGCGACAAGTGCCGCCTGACGGAGATGGCGGACAAAAACGCGCGCGAGGAGATCCTCATCGCAACGACCAAGGCGCAGCGCAGCCTCAAAACGCTCGAATGGCTGCAGCGCGCGCTCGAGCTTGATGCGCCGCCCGAGCGCATTGAGGCGTTTGACATCTCCAACCTCGGCGACAGCGGCATCGTCGCCGGTATGACCGTGTTTCAGCACGGCCGGCCGCGAAAGTCCGACTACCGGAAGTTCCGCATCCGCACGACAGACGGGCAGAACGACTACGGCGCCATGCACGAAGCGCTCACGCGCCGCTTTCAGCACTATCTCGACGGTGATCCGGGCTTTTGCCCGCTGCCGGATCTGCTGCTGATCGACGGCGGCGCGGAGCACGCGGCCGTTGCGCAGGCGGTGCTCGACGGCTTCGGTCTGTCTGTGCCGGTGTTCGGCATGGTCAAGGACGACCGCCACCGCACGCGCGCGCTCATCACGCCCGGCGGGCACGAGATCGGCATCGCCGCAAATCCCGCGGTCTTTTCCTTCATCGGCACGATCCAGGAGGAGACGCACCGTTTTTCCATCGACTATCAGCGCCGGCTGCGGCGCGAGAGCCTTGCGTCCGAGCTCGATCAGATCCCCGGCGTGGGCGAGAAGCGGCGCAACGCACTGCTGCGCGAATTCCGCAGCGTCAAGGCCATCCGCGCGGCCTCGTATGAGGCGCTGTGCGCGGCCGTTCCGGCGGGCGTCGCCCGCGCGGTCTACGATCACTATCACCCGAAAGGAGAATCGCCATGCGTGTGATCACAGGTACGGCGCGCGGCCGCAGGCTGCGTGAGCCGGAGGGGATGGCTTCCCGTCCCACGACCGATAATGTCAAGGAGTCCATGTTCAACCTCATCCAGTTCGACATCGAGGGACGGCGCGTGCTCGACCTCTTTGCCGGCACCGGTCAGCTCGGCATCGAGGCGCTCAGCCGCGGCGCACGCAGCGCCGTGTTCGTCGATGAGAGCCGCGCGGCCGTGCAGCTCGTGCGCACCAACCTCGCGCACTGCCGCCTGCAGGGCGACGTGGTGCAGGGGGAGGCGCTCGGCTATCTGCGCACGTGCGGAAAATTCGACCTGATCTTTCTCGATCCGCCGTATGATACGGGATTACTTGACAAAGCACTTGCAAATGTTGTACAGTTTGATATATTAGCTGAGGGCGGCATCATCGTGTGTGAAAGCCGCCGTGAAAAGGAGCTTCCGCAGCTTCCTCAGCCATATTATCTGCTTACGGAGCGCAGCTATGGCAAGATCAAGCTCACGCTCTACGGAAAGGGAACCCACGCATGAAAACAGCGATTTACCCCGGCAGCTTTGACCCCATCACCCTCGGTCACCTGAACATCATCCGCCGCGCATCCACGATTTTCGACCGCGTCGTCGTGTGCATCATGCCCAACGCCGGGAAACTGCACCCCATGTTTACGCGCGAGGAGCGGGTGGCGCTGGCGCACCGCGTCATCGGCCGCTTCCCAAATGTGGCGGTGGACACGTTTGACGGCCTGCTCGCCGAGTACGCCAAGACCTTCCCGGAGGGCGCGGTGATCGTCAAGGGCCTGCGCGCCAATACGGATTTTGAAAACGAATTCCAGATGGCGCTCATCAATAAGAAGATCAATCCGGAGCTCGACACCATGTTCCTGACGGCCAGCCAGAAGTACACGTTTCTCAGCTCGTCGGTCGTCAAGGAGCTCGCCGGTTACGGTGCGGATCTGACGCCGTTTGTACCGTGTGAGATCATCGAGGACGTGCGTGCGCGCGCCATGCGCAGCGAATGATCGGATCCGGAAAGTTTTGACCGGCTCTGCCGGAAACACGCTTTGGGAGGAAACAAAATGGACAACGAAGTCATGGAACTGATTGACCAGCTTTATACCATGGTGTCGGAGGCATGGGGCGTGCCGCTCGGCAACGAAAAGTGCATCGTCGAGCGCGACCAGGTTCTCGAGATCCTCGATGAGATCAAGACCGCCATGCCGGTCGAGCTTTCCGAGGCGAAGCGTCTGGTCTCCGCCCGCGACGAATTCATCAACAACGCCAAACGCGAGGCCGAGGGCATCCGCAATCAGGCAGAGGAGCGCGCCCGCGCGCTCGTGAACGATCAGGAGATCGTGCGCATTGCCAAGGCACGCAGCAACGAGATGCTCGCCTCCACGCAGGCCAAGGCCGATGCACTGCGTCAGGCCTCGAGCCAGTTTTGCGTGGATGCGCTGCGCCGCACGGAGGAGGCGATCTCCGCCGCGCTCGGCAACGTGCAGCAGGCGCACGCCGCGTTTCAGGGCGTCGCCGGCAGCACGGCCGCGCCCGCAGCGCCCGCTGCAGCACCCGCTGCGCGTCAGCCCGAGATCCACTTCGAGGACGATGCGCCGCTGGATGAGGAAGTCAACTGACTGCCGCTTAACCGCACACCTGAACCGCCGCCGGATGCTCCGGCGGCGGTTTTGCGTTTTGCCGAAAATTTTTCCCACACAATGCGCTCCCGGTGTTCCCGGCGGGTGCTTTTTCCCGGTTTGGCGGCATATCTTGTGCCGCCATTTCCTTTTTTCGGCGCGAAACGCAAAGCCTTGTGACCGGGAAAACAACGGTCGAATCGCCAGAAATGTCGGAAATTGCAAGAAATGGGCGGGAATTTCTCCTTGCAATTTTTCCGTCTTGCCACTATAATGAGGATACCGTGTGGGGCGAAGTGGTTTAAAAGGGCGCAAAACCCCACGCAAGAGGTGCGCAGGTGCACGATTCCGGAGAAGGGGGGATGCAGCATGACCGGTATCTATCAGCACACGCTGGACGCCAAAGGCCGTCTGTTCATCCCGGCCAAGCTCCGCGAAGAACTCGGCGAAACGTTTTATGTGACGATCTCGCCCGAGAAGTGCCTGTCTGCTTACAGTCAGGAAAACTGGGACGACGTCGCCCGCAGGGTGGCGGCCATGACCAACGTGCAGCAGCGCAAGATGCGTCCGCTGTTCGCGTATGCCGCACGCTGTGAGCTGGACGGGCAGGGGCGTATTCTCCTGCCGCAGCACCTGCGTGAATTTGCGGGTCTCACCAAGAGCGTCACCGTGGTCGGCAGCAACAACCACGCGGAGTTCTGGGACAGCGCGCGCTGGGACGAGATCTGCCCGCTTGAGGCGCTGCCGGAGAACATCGCCGCCGTGATGGAGGAGTTGGATTTCTGATGGACGCCCTGCATGTCTCCGTGCTGCTGCACGAGTGTATTGAAAATCTGAACATCCGGCCGGACGGCATCTATGTCGACGGTACGCTCGGCATGGGCGGCCACTCCGAGCAGATCGCCGCGCGCCTCACGACCGGAAAGCTCATCGGCATTGACCGCGATGAGACGGCCATCGAGCGCGCCGGTGCGCGTCTGGCGCCGTTTGGAGACCGTGTGCAGCTCGTGCACGGCAACTTCCGCGACGCGGCCGCCATTCTTGACCGCCTCGGCATCGACGCCGTGGACGGCATGCTCTTTGACCTCGGTGTCTCCTCGCCGCAGCTCGACGAGTCGGAGCGCGGCTTTTCCTACATGCACGACGCGCCGCTCGATATGCGCATGGACGCGACCGAGGGGCTGAGCGCATGGAACGTTGTCAACGAGTGGCCGGAGAGTGAACTCAAGCGCATTTTGTATGAATACGGCGAGGAGCGCTACGCACCTCGCATCGCCGGGGCGATCGTTCGCGCCCGGGCGCAGCAGCCGATCGCGACCACGATGGAGCTGGTCGATGTGATCCGCTCGGCCATGCCGGGCGCGGCGCTGCGCGAAAAGCAGCATCCCGCCAAGCGCAGCTTTCAGGCGATCCGCATCGCCGTGAACGATGAGCTGGCGGCGGTGCGCGAGATGATGGACACCGCACCCGATAAGCTCCGCACCGGCGGGCGGCTGTGCGTCATCAGCTTCCATTCCCTCGAGGACCGGATCGTCAAGGCCGGCATCGCCCGGCGGGAGCACGGCTGCACCTGCCCGCGCGAGGCGCCGGTGTGCACCTGCGGCTTTGTGCAGACGCTGCGCAGCGTCTCCCGCAAGCCGATCCTGCCCGGTGAGGAGGAACTCGCATCCAACCCCCGCGCCCGCAGCGCGAAACTTCGTGTCGCGGAGCGTGTCTGAGAAAGGAATCCGTCATGGCATCTCCCGCTTCGAGAAAACGGAATACAGCGCGCATGGACGGCAACGCGGCGTATGACCTGCGCAGCACGGCTGCGGAGGAGTACCTGTACAGTACCGCTCCGGTAGATCTGCCGCATGCACCCCGGCCGACGGAGACCGTCGTCCCGGAGTCTGCGCCGAGACCCAAGCAGGCGATCGCCCCGATGGCGGTGCTCGGCTTTGCCATTGCCGCCGTGCTGATCGTCTTTTCGCTCGTCGCGCGCGTGCAGCTCTCGCAGGCGTCGGCGCAGGTGTCGGCGCTGGAGGATCAGTACGCCGAGCTGCAGGAGCAGCAGACGCGCCTGCGCATCGACTATGAGAGCGCGTTCAACCTCACGGAGATCGAGGACTACGCCATCCATGAGCTCGGTATGCAGAAGCCGCGCAGCGATCAGCTCTACTACATCAGCAGCAGCGACGCCGCGGATACGGCGGTGGTTCTGGACCAGACCGCGGCAGAGCCGCTGAGCCTTGCTGACCGTTTCGGCGATTTCCTCACCTCCATTGTGGAATATTTTCGATGAGCCAGCCTGTATGATAGTACCATCCCCGCAGAAACAAGGAGACAGACATGGCGAATGAAACTTCCGGGCGCTGGGATAACCGCGTGCCCTTTCGAGCAAGTACCAAAACACCGAATATCATGATGCTCCGCCGCACACGCCTGCTTTTGATTGTGTGCGGCATCCTTGCATTTGCTGTCCTTGGTATCAAGCTGTTCAGCGTCATGATCATACACCATGACGAGTATGAAAAAATGGCGATCGACCAGCAGGTGCGCGAGACGGAGATCACGGCCTCGCGCGGCGCGATCTATGACACGAACGGCAAGATCCTGGCCATGAACGCCTCGGTCGACACGATCTTCATCAGCCCGGCCGAGATCGCAAAGAACAACGAGGACCCGCAGCTGATCGCGCGAGAACTTTCCGAGATTCTCGACGTCGATTATGATAAGATCCTGAGCATGACGAAAAACACCGACCGCTGGTATGAGGTCGTCAAGCGCAAGGTCGAGCCGGACGTATCGGAAAAGGTGCGCGCGTTCAAAAAAGAGAAAAAGCTCGTCGGCGTCAAGATCGAGCCGGATACCAAGCGGTACTATCCCTACGGCAGCTTGGCCGCGCACGTCATCGGCTTTGTCGGGCAGGACAACGAGGGGCGCTACGGCCTTGAGCAGCGCTATGACAGCTACCTCACCGGCAGCACCGGCCGCATCATCCGCGCAACGGACAACCGCGGCACGGATATGCTCTTTGTCAATTACGAGGATTATTACGACGAGACGAAGGGCAACGACATGAACCTGACCATCGACGCGACCATCCAGTATTACCTCGAAAAGCACCTGCAGCAGGCGGTCGAGGACTACGACGTGCAAAACGGCGCGGCCGCCATTGCCATGGACCCGAGCACCGGCGCGATCCTCGGCATGGTCTCGCTCGGGAATTTCGACCTGAACAACTACCAGAAGGTCAGCGACAAGGATCAGGAGGCCATTGACGCCGAGACCGATCCCGACAAGCGCTCGGAGCTGCTGACTGCCGCGCAGCAGAAGCAGTGGCGCAACAAGGCGCTCTCGGACACCTACGAGCCCGGCTCGACGTTCAAGATCATCACGCTGGCCATGGCGCTCGAGGAGGGCGTGGTCAGCGAGAGTTCGTCGTTTTACTGCGGCGGCAGCATCCCTGTGCTCGGCCGTACCGATCCGGTCAAGTGCTGGAAGACGGCCGGTCACGGCAGCCAGACGCTCACGCAGGCCATGCAGCACTCGTGCAACGTCGCACTCGTGCAGATCGGTCAGCTTGTCGGCGCGCGCACGTTCTACAAATACGCCGAAGCGTTCGGCTTCCTGAATCTGACCAACAACGTCGACAGCAGCCTCACCGCCAAGACCGGCATCGACCTGTCCGGCGAGAGCGGCAGCATCTGGTGGAGCCAGAACACGTTCTATGACCCCGAAAACTTCTCGCAGCTCGCGGCGGCTTCGTTCGGCCAGACGTTTACGATCACGCCGCTGCAGCTCATCACGGCGGTCAGCGCCTGCGTCAACGGCGGCTATCTCATGAAGCCGTATGTGGTCAAGAGCATCGTCAACGGCGATGGGGAAGCGGTCGTGTCCAATTCGCCGACCGTGGTGCGTCAGGTCGTGAGCGAGCAGACGAGCGCCACCGTGCGCCAGATCCTGGAGCAGGTCGTCGGCGATCCCGTCGACGGCACCGGCAAGAACGCCTACGTCGCCGGCTACCGCATCGGCGGCAAGACCGGCACATCGGAAAAGGTCGCGCAGGATGCGGCCGGCGGCGCGAAGGAATACATCGTCTCATTCATCGGCTTTGCTCCGGCGGACGATCCGCAGATCGTTATCCTCGTGCTGCTCGATACGCCGAGCAGCAGCACCGGCATCTACATCAGCGGCGGCCAGATGGCTGCGCCCACCGTCGGCAAAATGATGGCGGACATCCTGCCGTACCTCGGCGTGGAGCCGTCGTATTCCGAGACGGAAAAGACGTACATGGATAAGACCGTGCCGAACGTGACCGGCCTGTCCGTCGAGCAGGCGAAGGCCGCGCTCGAGGAGGTCGGCCTGCAGGCGCGCGTCTACGGCGAGGGCAACACGGTCACGGCGCAGCTTCCGGGCAGCGGCGCGGTCGTCGCCAGCGGCAGCACCATCCTGCTCTATGCGGGCAAGGAGCCCTCGGCCGACAAGGAGACCATGCCCGACCTGACCAATCTCAGCTATCAGACGGCCCGCGACCGCATGGCCGCGCTGGGCCTGTATATCAAGACCAACAGCTCCATCACGGACACCGCACAGATCGTCTCCGGCCAGACCGTGGCAGCCGGCACGCAGCTGGATCACGGCACGGTCGTGGAGGTCACGCTCGTGACGAGTGATTCGAGTATGCTGGGCAGATACTGACGAATAAACGGAGGTACCCTTATGAAACTCAAGCGACTGCTGTCCGTTCTGGACGTGTGCGAATGCACCGCCGATCCGGAGCTGGACGTTCGGGATATCAGCTTTGACTCGCGCACCACGCAGCCCGGCGACCTGTTTGCCGCCGTCTGCGGGTATGAGTCCGACGGCCACCGCTTCATCGGCGCAGCCGTCGCGCGCGGCGCGGCCGTCGTGCTCTGCCAGAAGAAGCCGGAGGTCGATATCCCGTATATCCTCGTGGCCGACAGCCGTCTTGCGCTGTCACGCATCTGCTGCGAATTCTTCGGCAACCCGTCGCATGAGCTGACCATGGTCGGCGTGACCGGCACCAACGGCAAGACCACCGTCACCACGCTCATCAAGCACATGCTCGAGCAGTGCCTGCACACGAAGGTCGGCCTGATCGGCACGAACGCGAACATCATCGGCGACGAGGTGCTGCACACCGAGCACACCACGCCGGACACATATGAGCTGCAAAAGCTCCTGCGCCGGATGGTCGATGCCGGCTGCACGCATGCGGTCATGGAGGTGTCGTCGCACTCACTCGTGCTGCACCGCGTGGAGGGCGTCCGCTTCCGCGTGGGCATCTTCACGAACCTGTCGCAGGATCATCTGGATTTCCATAAGACTATGGAGGCCTATGCAGAGGCCAAGGCGCTGCTGTTCGCGCAGAGCGACATCGGCATCGTCAACGCCGACGATGATTGGGCGCATGTCATGCTCGAGCGCGCCAAGTGCCCGATGCAGACCTACTCCGCCAAGCGCAACGACGCAGATCTTGTGGCCAAGGATATCCGCCTGAGCGCGTCCGGCGTGCGCTTTGTCGCCATGAGCGGCGATGCGATCGCGCGCATGCGCCTCGGCATCCCCGGCATGTTCTCTGTTTACAACGCGCTGAGCGTCATCGCCTGTGCGCGCGCGCTCGGCATCTCGCTCGATGACTGCGCGGCTGCGCTTGATACGGCAAAGCCCGTCAAGGGGCGCGCCGAGCCGCTCGAGACCGACGGGGACTATACCATCCTTATCGACTACGCCGTCACGCCCGACGCCATCGACAACATCCTCACGACGGTGCGCGAGTTTGCGCCTGCGCGGCTGGTGTTCCTCTTCGGCTGCGGCGGAGACCGCGACCGCGGCAAGCGCCCGAAGATGGGACGCATCGCAGGTCAGAAGGCGGATTTCGTCATCGTCACGAGCGACAACCCGCGCACGGAAGACCCGGAGGCGATCATTGCCGACATTTTCCCCGGTCTCAAGGAGACGCACACGCCCTATGTCGTGCGCCCCGACCGGCGCGAGGCCATCGCCTATGCGATCGAAAATCACTGCCCCGGCGACGTTATCATCCTCTGTGGCAAGGGCCATGAGGATTACCAGATCATCGGCAAGACGAAGGTGCACATGGATGAGCGCGAGATCGTCGCCGAAATACTCGACAAGAGGAAGAGAGAGAAAGAAAAATGACACTGAAGCTGATACTGGCGTTCGTCATCGCGTTTGCGGTGTCGGCCGTCGTCGGATTTTTCCTGGTCCCGTATCTCAAACGGATCAAGGCGGGGCAGAGCATTAAGGAAAACGGCCCCACATGGCATATGTCCAAGCAGGGCACGCCGACCATGGGCGGACTGATGTTCATCGCCGCGATCGCGGTCGTGTGCCTGTCGGTCGGCTTTGATTGCATGGCTGAGGGCGAATACGGCCACCTGTTTTGTCTGGCGTTCGCGCTCGTGTTCGGCGCGATCGGCTTTCTGGACGACTATGAAAAGCTCAAGAAAAAGCAGAATCTCGGTCTGACGGCCGGCAAGAAGATCCTGCTGCAGCTGGCGGCGGCCGTGGCGTTCATTTTTCTCATGCGCCGCTTCGGATATGTCGCGCTCGACAGTCTCTATATCCCGTTCTGGAACAAGACCGTGCCGATCTCCGAGCCGCTGTATGTGATCTTCGCCGCCTTCGTCATCGTCGGCACGGTCAACTCCGTGAACCTCACCGACGGCGTGGACGGCCTCGCCGCGAGCACGACGATGCCGGTGTGCATCTTCTTTGCCGTGCTGTCCATCCTCTGGGGCGAGCGGTTTTTGTCCCTCGGCGTGTTCGCCTCCGGCATCGCCGGCGGCCTGCTGGGCTTTTTGATCTATAACTTCAATCCGGCCAAGGTGTTCATGGGCGACACGGGCTCGCTCTTTCTCGGCGGCGCGGTCGCGGCGCTGGCCTTCGCCTACGATATGCCGCTCATCCTCGTGACGGTCGGCATCATGTACATCGTCGAGGCGCTCTCGGACATCATTCAGGTCGGCTATTTCAAGCTCACGCACGGCAAGCGCGTGTTTAAGATGTCCCCGTTCCACCACCATCTGGAGATGGGCGGCTGGACGGGCCACAAGTGGAAGGAAAAGCAGATCGTGGCGCTGTTTGCCGGCGTGACGGTGCTGTTTGCAGTTTTGTCGTTTATCGGCGTGTTCCACCGCTTCGGTGCGTGAGCGCGCCGCGGCGCAGGGAGGTGCGTTCATGAATATATCCGGTTTGAGACTTCCTGCGCGCCGGACAGGGGCGGCTGCCGGGGCAAAGCGCGGCAGCTTTGACCTGCCGTTTTTCGTGCTCACGCTGCTGCTGCTGGCGATCGGCGTCATCATGGTGCTCTCGTCGAGCTTTGCCCGCGCCTATGCGCAGGGTAAGTCGCCGACGTATTATTTCGTCCGGCAGGCGGGCTTCGCCGTGGCCGGCGTCGTGGGTATGATCCTGTTTTCCCACGTGCGCATGGCGACGTACCGCCGCTGGTCGCTGCTGCTTTTGGGCGTGAGTATTTTCCTGCTCGCCATCGTCTGGATCCCGCACATCGGCGTGGTCGGCGGCGGCGCGCGCCGGTGGCTGAGTCTCGGCTTTACGACGTTTCAGCCGTCGGAGATCGCAAAGATCGCGGTCGTGCTGTTTTTCTCGAGCATGATCTGCACATACAAAGACCAGATGCAGACGATCCGCTACGGCGTTGTGCCGTTCATGGTCATCACCGGCGGCATCGTCATCCTGCTCATGCTCGAGCCGCATCTGTCGGCGTCGATCATCATCATGGCGCTGGCGATCGTGATGATGTTTGTCGGCGGCATCAAGCTCTCGTACCTGCTCATCGGCATGGGCGGCGCGGGCGCGCTGCTGCTGATCGCGGGCAAGTTCGTGCCCTATGTGCACAAGCGCATCGTGTCGTGGCGCGATCCGTTCGCCGACACGAGCGCTGCCGGGTATCAGATCGTACAGTCGCTGTATTCCATCGGCTCGGGCGGTTTTCTCGGGCTCGGTCTCGGGCAGAGCCGGCAGAAATACCTCTACCTGCCGGAGGAGCACAATGACTACATCTTTTCCATCGTCTGTGAGGAGCTTGGCTATGTCGGCGCGGTCGCGATTTTGATCCTGTTCGCGCTGCTCATCTGCCGCGGCTATTGGATCGCCGCGCACTCGCCCGACCGCTACAGCTTTCTCGTCGGCGTCGGCATCACGACGCTGCTGTCGATCCAGGTGTTTCTGAACATCGCGGTCGTCACGAATCTCATCCCCTGCACCGGCATCTCGCTGCCGTTTTTCAGCTACGGCGGCACGGCGCTGCTGATGCAGCTCGGTGAAATGGGCATTATTCTGAGCATATCGCGCGACATTCCGACGAAAAAAGCGCGGTAGCATCCGAACCTTGCAAGCTGTCTCGGCGGCGCGTGCCGCCTGAGTTTCGATATTCCGGGAGGGACTGACTATGAATTTTCTTTTTACCTGCGGCGGTACCGCAGGCCACATCAACCCCGCGCTTGCGGTCGCGGGCGTTTTGCGCGACCGGATGCCCGACTGCGGCATCCTCTTTGTCGGCGCAAACGGCAAGATGGAGACGGACCTCGTTCCGCGCGCGGGCTATGACATCGTGACCGTGGAGGTCACGAACATCCACCGCAGCCTCAAGCCGTCGGAGATCGCGTACAATTTCCGCTCGCTGCACAATGCGCGGCAGGCGACGAAGGACGCGCGCAAGATCATTGAGGACTTCAAGCCCGATGTCGCCATCGGCACGGGCGGCTATGTGTGCTACCCCGTGCTCAAGGCGGCGGCGCAGCTCGGCATTCCGGCCATCGTGCATGAGTCCAACGCCGTGCCGGGGCTGACGACGAAGATGCTCGCCGGAGCGGTCGACCGTATTCTGGTCGGCTTCGAGGAGAGCAAGCAGCACTACAGCGAGCAGGACAAGGTCGTCGTCACTGGCACGCCGGTGCGCGGCGCATTCACGGCCTGCTCCAAGGCGGAGGCCAAGCGCCAGCTCGGGCTCGATCCCGAAAAGCCGCTGGTCGTGTCGGTGTGGGGGTCGCTCGGCGCGTCATACATGAATGAGATCATGACGGGCTTCATCACCCGCGCCGCCGTGACGGGCGCACCGTTTTCGCTCATCCACTCGGCGGGGCGCAACGGCTATGAGAAGATGCACACGGCGCTGCTGGAAAAGTGCCCGGCCGATCTCGCGGCACACGGCATGGACGTGCGGCCGTACATCTACGATATGCCGCTGGTGATGGACGCGGCCGACCTTGTGCTGTGCCGCGCGGGCGCGTCCACGCTTGCCGAGCTCACGTGCATCGGCAAGCCCGCCGTGCTCATCCCGTCGCCGAACGTCACGAACAACCATCAGGAGCGCAACGCGCGCGTGCTCGAGCGCGCCGGCGGCGCAAAGGTGCTGCTCGAAGGGTCGTTCACGGCGGACGACCTGTATAACCTCGTCAGCGACCTGCTCGCAGACCCCGCACAGCTTGCGCAGATGGCGGACAATATGCGCGCCGCCGGCGTGAGCGATGCCGCCGAACGCATTGCCGATCTGGTGCTTGAGCTGGCGGACCGGCATACAAAATGACAACTTCGCGTTTCTCTGCATAGGATGGCATGAATTTGCTGTGCGGAGGAAAGATCATGAGCATATGGCACATTTACGGCGGAAACAGGCTGACCGGGAGTACGCGGGTGCAGGGCGCCAAGAATGCGGTGCTGCCGATCATGGCGGCGTCGGTGCTCTCCGGAGGTGAGACGGTTCTGCACAACGTGCCCGATCTGCGGGACGTGACGACCACGCTGCGCATCCTGCAGCATCTCGGCTGCACGGCGGTGCGCGACGGGGACACGGTACGCATCGATTCGCGCGGGATGCACTGCGATTTCATCCCGCACGCACTCATGCGGGAGCTGCGCTCGTCGGTCATCTTTCTCGGCGCGATCCTCGCGCGCTTCGGCACGGCGCGCCTGTCCATGCCGGGCGGGTGCGAGCTCGGGCCGCGGCCGGTGAACCTGCACTTGGACGCGCTGCGCGCGCTCGGCGCGGAGGTCACGGAGCGCGGCGGCGACATCATCTGCCGGGCGCACGCGCTTCAGGGGCGGCGCATCCTGCTGCCGTTTCCGAGCGTCGGCGCGACGGAAAACGCCATGCTCGCTGCCTGCGCAGCGGCGGGGGAGACGGTCATCTGCAATGCCGCGCGCGAGCCGGAGATCGCCGACCTGCAATGCTACCTGCGCAAGCTCGGCGCGGACATTTCCGGCGCGGGCACGTCCACGGTCACGGTCGGCGGCTTCCGGCCGCGGCCGTTTGTCGAGCACACGATCATGCCCGACCGCATCGTCGCAGCGACGATCCTGTGCGCTGCCGCTGCCTGCGGCGGCGAGGTGGAGCTGCAGGATGTAGATCCGGCACACTTTTCGACCGTTCTTGACTCGCTTTCTGAGGCGGGATGTGCTATAATCACAACGGCGTCCGCCGTGCGCCTGTCATCGGATGGACAGCTCACGGCGCCGCGCCCGGTCGTCACGCAGCCGTATCCGGGCTTTCCCACGGATGCGCAGCCGCCGCTCATGGCGGCCTGCCTGCGGGCAAAGGGCACCACGGTGTTCACCGAAAACATCTTTACCAACCGCTACCGTCATGCCGAGGAATTCCGGCGTCTGGGCGCAGCCGTCAGCATCGAGGGCCGTGTGGCGTATGTCACCGGCGTCGAGCGGCTCACCGGCGCGCCGCTCACGGCAAGCGACCTGCGCGGCGGCGCGGCCATGCTTGTGGCCGGGCTTTGCGCCGAGGGCGCGACCGAGCTTCTCGACGACGGGTATATTGACCGCGGGTACGACCGCTTCGACGCGTGCCTGTCGGCGCTGGGCGCTGACGTGCGCTGTGCCGCGCCGCGGTGAAAGGAATCTCTGCCTATGAAACAATCGAAGCAGTCCCGGCAGTCCCGGCAGTCCCGGCAGCGCCGTGCGCGCCGTGTGCGCCGTCCGTCCGCAGGGCGGGGGAGATCGCTGCTGCAGCCGCTGATCTTCCTGCTGATCTGCGTGGCGCTTGTGCTGGGGATGAGCGTGTTTTTCCGCGTCTCGAAGGTCGAGGTCGTCGGAAACTCCATCTACACGGCCGAGGAGGTCGTTGACGCCTCGGGCATCGGCAAGGGCGACAACCTCTTTTTCATCAACCGTTTCTCGGCGGCCAGCCGCATCTTCAGCAAGCTTCCCTATGTGGACAAAGCAAAGGTCACGCGCGCTCTGCCGAACCGCGTCACCATTACGATCCAGGAGAGCAGCGCCATGGCCTACGTCAAGGCGGACGACGGCTACTGGGTCGTTGACCAGAACTGTAAGCTGCTCAAGTCCGTCACGGACAGCGAACTGACCGGCCTCGCCCGCATCGACGGCATCACGCCGGTGGAACCGAAGGTCGGCGAGGTGCTCAACGCCGGCGACGCCGACGCGCCGAAGGTCACGTACCTTGCGGCAATCCTCGGGCAGCTGCTCACGCGCGACATGGCGTCCAAGGTCACGGTGATCGACCTTTCGGACGCGGCGAGCCCGAGCTTTCTCTATGACGGACGGTTCACGGTGCGCCTCGGTGCAAACGAGAATGTCGAGTATAAATTCGGCATGCTCCAGAGCGCCATATCGCAGCTCACAGCCGGCGATACCGGCACCATCGATCTGTCGATCGACAAGCGCGCGCATTTCAGCCCCGGCTGAATGTTCACAAAAAAAGATTGACCTGATAAGGAAAACGATATAAAATGGGAAAGAATAAGAACAGACAAAAGCGAAATCCGCCAAGAAACGGCCCTCAGAGCGCACACGCGCCGAGCGCTGATACAAATAGAAACAACAGGGAGGAACCGAATATGTCCTTTGCTACCGAGTCCGGTCCGGAAAATGTCGTCACCATCAAGGTCGTTGGTGTTGGCGGGGCCGGCAACAATGTCGTAAACCGCATGGTTAAGTCCGGCACTCAGGGAATTGAGTACGTGGCTGTCAATACAGATAAGCAGGCTCTGGCCGTCTCCAGTGCAGACCAGAAGATCCAGATCGGCGAGAAGCTGACCCACGGTCAGGGCGCCGGCAGCGATCCCGACGTCGGCAAGCGCAGCGCCGAGGAGAGCCGCAACAACATTGCCAAGAGCCTGGAAAATGCCGACATGGTCTTCATCACCGCCGGCATGGGCGGCGGCACCGGCACGGGCGCAGCGCCCACGATCGCGGACATTGCCCGCGAGGCCGGCATCCTGACCGTCGGCGTCGTCACCAAGCCCTTCAAGTTCGAGGGCAAGCGCCGCATGGATCAGGCTATGGTCGGCATCAACGAGCTGCTGGGCAAGGTCGACTCCCTGCTCATCATCCCGAATGACCGCCTGAAATTCGCCACCGACCAGAAGGTCACGCTGGCCAACGCCTTCGAGATCGCGGACGACGTGCTGCGTCAGGCCGTCGTGAGCATCTCCGATCTCATCAAGAACACCGGCTTCATCAACCTCGACTTTGCGGACGTCACCTGCGTCATGAAAGACGCCGGCTTCGCCCACATGGGTGTCGGCCGCGCCGCCGGCAAGGGCAAGGCGGAGGACGCTGCCCGCATGGCCGTTGCGAGCCCGCTCATGGAGACGTCGATCAACGGCGCGCGCGGCGTGCTCATCAACATCACCGGCTCCGAGGATATGGGCCTGGAGGATGTCGAGACCGCTGCCAACCTCGTTCAGGAGGCTGCGCATCCGGACGCCAACATCATCTTCGGCGCGAGCTTCGACCCCTCGCTCGACGACGAGATCCGCGTGTCCGTCATCGCCACCGGCTTTGACGAGCCGGGCAAGGCGCAGGCGGAGGCTGCTCCGGCCGCCGCTGCCGCTCCGGCTGCTGCACCTGCTGCCGGTATGTACACCGCCGCTGCGACTGCGGCCACGGCTGCTCCGGCTGCCGCTCCGGCTCCGGCCGCTGCACCTGCTGCCCCGGCTGCCGCTCCGGCTGCGGATGCCGCCGCACCCGCGGAGGAAGATCCGTTCGACAGCATCTTCAAGATCTTCAACTCCAAGTAAGCTTCATCATCTGTCCAAAACCGCCTTCGCTCCTTGTGAAGGCGGTTTTTGTATTCTGTGAGAGGAGGCAGTCGATTGAAAGACTGGCGCATTACCCGCGTCCTCACGACCATGGCCGACACATTTCTCGCCCGCCGCGTGACGCGCTCGGCGGCTGAGATCGCCTATTACATGGTCATGGCGCTGTTTCCGGTCATTATCTGCATGTACGACCTGCTTGCGCTCATCCTGCGTGACCCGACCGCCGTGCTGCGCATTGTGGAGACGCTCGTGCTCCCGCGGGAGATGCAGGCGCTCGTGTCGGAGTTTCTCATTTATGTGTCCGGCAACACGAGTCAGGTCATGTTCATTGCGGCGCTCTTTGTCATGATCACAAGTGCGTCGGCGGCGTTTCGCGCCATGGCCGCCATCGTCAGCGAGATCCACGGCGATAAGCGCTTCGGCATCGTGAGCAGCGCCGTCGTGAGCGTCGTCTTCTCGGTGGCGTTTTTGCTGGTGCTGTATCTGTGTATCCTGCTCATGCTGACGGGCAAGCGCTTTCTGCTCTGGCTCGATGCGCTCATGCCGCGCGTGAGCATCATCTGGTCGTGGACCTGGGTGCGCTTTCTGGTGCTGTTCGCCATTTTGCTGATGATGATCCTCGTTCTCTACCGGCTCACCACGCCGCGCCGGACATCCCACCGCGTGCTTCCCGGTGCGCTGTTTTCGGCCGTCGGCATCGTGGTGATGAGTATTCTGCTCTCGTGGCTGATCGGCAACAGCGCGAAGTATTCACTCGTATACGGGTCGCTTGCCTCGGTTGTGATCCTGTTGTTCTGGTTTCAGGTGTTCGGTCTGCTGCTCATTCTGGGCGTGGTGCTCAATCACGCGCTCGAGGTGACGGCGCCGCCGGATAAGGAAACGTAAAATCTGCTAAAAACGCAGTTTTTTATGGTTTGCGCGCTTTACAAACCGCCTGCAATCACGTAAAATATTCGTTTAAGAGGAAAGAAGTGCCGAAAAACGCACTTTTTTGGGGAAAGTTTTTCGGAAAACAGATTTTTATGCATTAAAATTCGTTTTCAGGCATTATACTCATGTGGGGTAATCGAATATGCAAAATGACGACAAACGCACAAGTGATATAGGTGCGTCCGATGCGCGGCCGCCGGATGACGGCCTGATCCTGCGCATTGCGGAGGGGGACACCGCCGCGCTCGAGGTGCTGTATCGCCAGACGTCCGCGTCCGTTTACGGTTTTGCCCTGTCGATCCTGCGCGATCCGACGGCGGCTGAGGACGTGATGCAGGATACGTTCGTGAGCGTGATGCAGTCGGCATCGAGCTATCAGCCGTCGGGCAAGCCGATGGCGTGGCTGCTGACGATCGCGCGCAATCTGGCGCTTATGCGCCTGCGCAAGGCGGAAAATAAGAATATATCTTTTGATGAGCTGTTTCATGTGGAGGATCCGCACAACGCTTATCGGGAGACGGAAAATCATATGGTGCTTGATAAGGTGCTGCGCCTGCTCACGGACAGTGAGCGGCAGATCGTGATGCTGCACGCGCTCTCCGGCCTCAAGCACAGGGAGGTGGCCGACCTGCTGGACATTCCGCAGGCGACGGCGATCTCGCGCTACAACCGCGCGCTGGCAAAGCTGCGTGCGTCGATGGGGGGTGATGGTCTTGACTGAACAGGAAAAGTGCAACGAGCAGCTGCTGCAGCAACTGCGTGATGATGTCGCAGCCGTGACGCCGGATCCCTGGGACAAGATCCTCGCCCGCGTTCAGGCGGCCGAACAGCCGGAGCCGGAAACGGTCGTCCCGCTGCCGCAGCGCAGCCGTCGCGGCGGCGCATGGCGGCGCTGGGTCGCGGCGGCGGCGGTGTTCCTGCTGGCGGTGCTCGGCGGCGGTTTTTACGCCGTGCAGACGCCCGACGGCGTCGCAACGCTGGACGCGAACCCCAGTATTGAGCTGACCGTCAATAAGCTCGGCCGTGTCCTGTCCGTGCGCGCGTGCAATGCCGACGCGCAGGTCGTGCTCGACGAGCTGGAGCTGCGCAACCAGCCGCTGCAGACGGCGGCCGATGCGATCGTTGCCGAGCTGCAGGCAGACGGCTATGTCTCGGCGGATACCAACTCGATCCTCGTCACGGTCGAGGCCGGCAAGGGCGACGCGCGTCTGTGTGACCGGCTGGCTGCCGCCGTGGAGGACGCGCAGACAGATTGCGGTCTCGAGCCCGCCGTTCTGGCACAGGTGCTGGAGCCGGATCCCGCGCTGGAGGCCGACGCTGCTGCCATGGGCGTCAGTGCGGGAAAGGCGATGCTCATCCGGCAGATCAGCGCGCAGGTGGGGGATCTCACCGGCGAGGCGCTGGCGGTGCTGCCGATCAACGACCTGAACATTCTCGCGGCGTCCAATCAGGTGGCGCTTGGCGACATGATCTCGATCGGTGCTGCGAGCACCGGTGCATATATCCCATATGATCAGGCCATGGATGCGGCGCTCGCCTGCTGCGGTCTGGATGCGGACAGCGTCACGCAGGCCAGTATGCGCTTCACGCTCATTGACGGCCAGATGGTCATGGAATTCGTGCTCACGGACGGCGAGCATCACTATGTGTGCAGCGTTGACGCACGCACGGCGGAGCTCTGCCGCCTGGCGGGTGACGAACCGCTCGGGCCGCAGCCGGCTCCTGTAAAGCCGCAGCCTACCCCCATGATGCCGCAGCCCACACCTACGCCGATGCCTACCCCGAGCCCGACGCCGACGCCGATACCCACCCCGAGCCCGACGCCGACACCGATGCCGACACCGACACCTACCCCGAGCCCGACGCCGGTGCCGACACCGACGCCTACCCCGGCCCCGCCTGCGGGCCCGGTCACGCAGGAGCAGGCGCTGAAGATCGCCATTGCGGCGGCCGGCATCTCGGAGAGCGACCTTGCCGCGTGGGAAGTGCAGCTCGATGAGAGCGGCGCGCAGCCTGTCTACCGCGTGACGCTCACGACCGTGTACTACTTCCACCCGCGCTATGTCGTGGCTGTCGACCAGATGACCGGCTCGGTCCTCTCAGTGGAAAAAGTGCAGCATTGATTTGCTCTAAAAAGGACGCATCCGCTTTGGATGCGTCCTTTCTTGCTGTGCCGGAAGCAAAGCAGCCCTCCGCCGTGCGGCGGAGGGCTGCTTTGGTGTTCAGGTCATGAACTTTTCGATCGCGAGATTCAGCTCGTCGATGGCCTGCTGGTCGCCGCTCTCCACAGCGTCGGTCAGACAGTGGTCGATGTGATCTTTCAGAATGATCTTCGCCGTGTTGTTCAGCGCCGAGCGCACGGCTGCAAGCTGGATGAGCACTTCGGCACAGTCACGCCCATCCTCGACCATGCGCTTGACCGACTCCAGATGGCCGATCGCGCGCGCCAGACGATTGATGACCGCCTTGGTCTGCGTATGGGTGTGGGTGTGTCCATGCCCGTGGCTGTGCGCGTGGTCATGTTCATGCATATGCACTTCGCCGTCGTGGCAGTGGGTGATCACGTTCCCGTTTTCATCCACGTGCGTGTGTACGCCCGCATTGTGCGTTTGATCCGCCATGGTATCATCTCCCTCATATCTTTGCAATTCTACCTTGTTTTGACCGGTTTGTCAACGCCGCGCGGTCAGTAACCGGCCGCCTGCAGGGCGGCGCGCAGCTTTTCGATGGCTTTTTTCTCGATGCGCGACACATACGACCGGCTGATGCCGCAGCGCTGCGCGGTCTCGCGCTGCGTCAGCGGTTCGCCGCCGCCAATGGCATAGCGCAGGCGGATGATCTCGCGCTCGCGCGCATCGAGTACCTCGCCGATGCAGCGCCGCAGCGCCTGACACATCTCGTCCGACTGCAGGCGGGCGTCCATGTCCTCATCCTCGGACAGGATGTCGAGGAGCGACAGACTGTTGCCGTCGCCGTCCGTGTCGAGCGCGTCTGAGAGCAGCGTTTCGGCTGCGTTTTTGCGTGTGCTGCGAAAATACATCAGGATCTCGTTTTCCGCGCATTTGCTGGCGTAGGTCGCAAGGCGCACGCCCTTATCCGGACGGTAGGTGTTGATGCCCTTGATGAGCCCGATCGTGCCGATCGAGATCAGGTCGTCCGTATCGTCGTAATGCGTGTAGTATTTTTTGATGATGTGCGCCACCAGCCGCAGGTTGCGCTCGATGAGCACGTTGCGCGCCTCCAGATCGCCCTGCAGCCATGCCTCGAGATACTTGCGCTCTTCAGCCTCGCTCAGCGGGCGCGGAAATGACCCGCCGGGGCTCAGGCGCAGCATCAAAAACGCGCTGCTCATCATCAGCATCAGGGTACTGTACAGCATTTTCAGCCCTCCGTTTCTGCCTGAGGTCATTCTATTCAGCGGCGGCACGTACACTTTCCTGACACACATTTTTTTGCTTGTGCGCAAATACTGCACAACAGAGCGTTGATTACTGGATGAAAATTGACGGGAAGGCGAAGAAAATTTCCCGACATACTTGACAAAATACCCAAAAAGCGTTAATCTTTGAACAACAAAGCCATTTCAATTGGGATTCGGGGAAATGGCCAATGTGTTCAAAATTGAAAGGAGAACATATTATGGATTACAAAACGCTGAGTGTTAAGACGTTCATCGAGGACATGAATGGCAAGGAAGTCATGATGAAGTCCGTTCCGAGCCTGACCAAGTACCCCCTGAAGCTCTTTTACAAGAAGACCGTTGGTGACATCGTGAATCTGGTTCGCAGCAAGAAGCTCGTTCCGGAAGAAGCCATTCAGGCTTTCATCGCCGACGTCGAGGCGCTCTGAGTTATTCGATAAGGTGTGATCCCCCTGCCGAGCGGCAGGGGGATCTTTTTTTCGTGCTTTTTGGTTTACATAATGATCGGCGCGGACGAAAAATTCAAAAAAACGCTTGCGCTGGAGGTGGCATTGTGCTATAACGTAAGAAAAGTAATACAAGTTATACCGGAGGTGACGCATATGCAGTCCATGCAGGACAAATTCATGGCCACGGTGCGCATCGGCCCGAAGGGGCAGATCGTGATCCCAAAGGAGGTGCGCGATATGTTCGGCCTCGCGCCGGGTGATTCGCTCATTCTGCTGGCTGACCGCGAGCGCGGCATCGCGCTGCAGAGCAGCAGCTATTATGACCGGTTCGTGCGTGCGGTGTTCGATCAGGGCGCAAAGGCCGCGGCGCCGGATGTGCCGGAGGCGGAGACGCAGGTGTTTGCCGCCGCGCTCGCGCGGGAGCTGAAGCGGGAGGACGGACAATGAGCATTCTGGAAGTAGAGGGCCTGTGCAAGACGTATCCGGCGTTTCGGCTGCGCGACGTGTCGTTTGCCGTTGAGCCGGGCGCGATCATGGGCTTCATCGGCCGCAACGGTGCCGGCAAGAGCACGACCATCAAGGCCATGCTCAACCTCGTGCATCCGGACGGCGGCCGCGTGACGATGTTCGGCCGGGATTTTTATGCCGACGAACCCGCCTGCAAGCAGCAGCTCGGCGTGGTGCTTGGCGGCGTGGACTTTTACCCGAACCGACGGCTCGGCGTCATCACGAACGTGACGCGCACGTTTTACGACCGCTGGGACGAGAACAAATACCGGCACTACCTGTCGCTGTTCGCGCTCGACGAGACGAAGAAGGTCTCGCAGCTCTCGTCCGGTATGCGCGTGAAATATATGCTCGCGCTCGCGCTCTCGCACGATGCGCGTCTGCTCATTCTCGATGAGCCGACGAGCGGGCTCGACCCCGTGTCGCGCGACGAGCTCATGGAGCTCTTTCGCGGTGTGGTGCAAAGCGGCGAGCGCAGCATCCTGTTTTCGACGCACATCACGTCCGATCTGGAAAAGTGCGCCTCGCACATCACGATGATCAAGGACGGGGAGATCCTGCGCAGCGACACGTGCGCCGGCTTTCTCGCGCACTATCGCGCGCAGCTCGGCGACGCGTCGCTCTCGCTCGAGGATATTCTCGTGCACGTGGAAAGGGGAAACTATGACGGCAAGGATTTTCTGTAAGGATCTACGCCTTGCGGCGCACCCGATGATGTATGTGTTTGCGCTTTTCGGCGCGATGCTGCTCATCCCGAGCTATCCGTACACGGTCGCGTTTTTCTATGGCCTGCTCGGCATCTTCTTCACCTTTCTCAACGGCCGCGAGAATAAGGATGTCTATTACTGCGCCGTGCTGCCGGTCACGAAGCGCGAGCAGGTGCGCGCCCGCACATGGATGGTCGTGGCGGTCGAGCTGACGGAGCTCGTGCTCGCGGTGCCGTTTGCGGTCTTGTCGGTGCACATCAACCCCAACGGAACGAACCTCGCGGGCATCGATGCAAACGTCGCGCTCTTCGGCGCGGTGCTGCTCATTTTTGGCGTGTTCAACGCGGTGTTCCTGCCGGCGTTTTATAAGACTGCCGTGCGCGTCGGACGTTCGTTCCTGCTGGCGGTCGTCCCGATGACGGTGCTGATGGCGCTGGTTGAGGCACTGTCGCATTTTCCGGTCGTCGGACCGTATCTCGATGCGGCCGATGCGGCCGGTCAGATGCGTCAGCTTCCGGTGCTGGCTGCGGGCGCGGCGGCATTTGCGCTGCTGTCGTGGCTGGCATTCCGGAGAGCGGCAAAAAACTACGAGCGCGTCGATCTGTGACGGGGGGCTTGCCGGGACGCGAAAAATATGCTATTGTGAAAAGCGGCTTTTGCGAGCTGCTTTTCATTTTTCTGTTTATTTTTGTCCGGGAGGGATCTGCATGAAGAAGAAACGTCTCTGGCTGTCGGTGGCGCTGACGGTGCTGGTCGTCGTGTGCGCCATGCTCATTCTCTCGCGTGTCAACGAGGCGCGCAGCAATGCCGTGCCTACCGCGCCGACGGATCTGATCCTCCCGCCGGATATCCGGACAACGGCGGCGCCGACCCAGAAGACCTATGATGACTTGCCGGATGTGGATATCTCCTCCTGGGAATATCTCATCGCGAGTCAGGCGCATAATATCAGTGACTATGTGCCGGATGTGAGCAAGATCAGCGGCTCGCAGTCCACGTTCGATTCCCGTGCGGTCGATGCGCTCAACGCCCTGCTCAAGGCGGCGCGCAGCGCCGGGTGGAGCCCCTATATCTATTGTGCCTACCGCCCGTATCTGACGCAGAAGCAGCAGTACGAGGACTGTCTCTTATACACATCTGACGCTGCCGACGATACTCCTTGTGTA
>OWIO01000605.1_pt1 | contig 31981 bp, 25 predicted proteins | sample 1733011 | NCBI WGS metagenome assembly OWIO01 (sample SAMN05065779, study PRJEB22554) | human gut metagenome | biome: ENVO:2100002; feature: ENVO:00000062; material: ENVO:00002003 | host: Homo sapiens | place: USA | reverse complement strand
TCTACACAAGGAGTATCGTCGGCAGCGTCAGATGTGTATAAGAGACAGGTTGTCGACCATGCACAGAACGTCCGGTTTGCACTGTTTGCAGAATGCGATCAGTTCGCCGATCTGCGCGACGGAGAACGACGGCCTTGTCGCGTAGCCCTTCGAGCGCTGGATGGTGATGAGCTTTGTTTTGGGGCCGATCGCGGCGCGGATGCCGTCAAAATCGAACGTGCCGTCCGGCAGCAGGTCGACCTGCCGGTACTGCACGCCGTATTCCATCAGCGAACACTTGGACGGACGGATGCCGATGACCTCCTCCAACGTGTCATACGGCGCGCCGTTCGGGCTTAAAAGCTCGTCGCCCGGCAGCAGATTCGCGCTCAGCGCGACGGCCAGCGCGTGCGTGCCGCAGGTGATCTGCGGGCGGACAAGCGCAGCTTCGGTATGGAAGCAGTCGGCATAGACCTTTTCTAGCACCTCGCGGCCCATATCGTCGTAGCCATAGCCCGTCGTAGCGGCGAAGCAGCCTGCCGAAAGCTTGTTTTTCTGCATGGCGGCAAGCACCTTTGTCTGGTTGTATTCCGCCGTCCGGTCAATGGCCTCAAAGCGGGGCCTCAGGCCGTCTAAAATCATTTCTCCGTATTCATATACCGCGCGGCTCACGCCGAGCGATTCATACATTGTCGTAAGTTCCATCCTCTATTTCTCCATTTTCCCGAAAATGTCATCAGCCGCGTCGCGCAGCACGTCCGGCTTGGTGACGATGATGCCCGTTTCCTCGTCTCCGAGAATGAGCAGCGTATCGCCGGGCTTTACGCCGAAGATCTGCCGCGCGTCCTTGGGGATGACGATCTGGCCCTTTTCGCCGACCTTGGCCGTGCCGAAAATATGCCGCTTCGCCTTGCCCAGAATATGCTTTCCGCCTGCCACGCACGAGCCTCCTTTGCAGGGTAATTTTCATACTTGTATAACTTACAGTGCGTCTGTCCGTTTGTCAAGCATGAGACGGCGAAAGGTTCGAATATATCACGATTCATATATGCAATATGCGTTTTTATATCGATATATTTATATTGTTTTTTCCTGTTCAGAATCCGTCATTTTTCACATAAAATTCGAAAAAACTTGATTTTTTCAAAAAGCCTGATATCGTATATGTCAGATGTGCCATGCGGATTTTATATGGCTGCGCAGAAAGGATACGGTATGAAGCGAAGCTGGTTTTTGATCGTCCTGTGCCTGCCGCTTCTGCTGTGCGGCTGTGCGCAAAAAAGCGCGGAGCGCGAATTTTTTGCCATGGACACCGTCATGCAGCTGCGCGCCTATGGCCCGGCGGCAGAGGATGCGCTGGCGCAGGCGGAAGCTGAAATTTACCGGCTGGAGGGCGTGCTTTCCTGCCGGGACGAACAAGCGGCGCTGGCCCGGCTGAACGAAACGGGCGGCGGAACAGCCGGTGAGGAGACGGCGGCGCTTTTACAGACGGCGCTGACGCTCTGCGAACAGACCGGCGGGGCCTATGACCCGGCGCTCGGCGCACTTTCGGAAGCGTGGGGTTTTTCGACCGGCGCGTACCGCGTGCCGGAGCCGGATGCGCTGGCCGAGGCCATGCAGCGCTCCGGAGCCGGGCTTGTGCAGCTGGACGGTATCTCCGTGACGCTGACAAACGGCGCGCAGCTCGACCTCGGCGGCATCGCCAAGGGCTATGCGGCAGGACGCGTCCGGACAATTTTAAGGGAAGCGGGCGTCACGTCCGCGATCATTTCCCTTGGCGGCAATGTTGCCGCTGTGGGGAAGAAGCCGGACGGCAGCGCGTGGACGGTCGGCCTGCAGGACCCGGACAGGCCGGAGGCATATTTCGGCACGGTTTCCATCGAGGATGCCTGCGTCGTCACCTCCGGCGCGTATCAGCGGTATTTTGAGGAAAACGGCGTCTGCTATCACCATATTTTAGACCCGCATACCGGCTGCCCCGCCGAAAGCGGCTTGAAATCCGTCAGCGTCGTCGCAAAAGACGATACGCTGGCCGATGCGCTGTCAACGGCCCTGTTCGTTATGGGGCTGGATGCAGGCGCGGAGCTTTGGAACAGCAGCGGCCTTTCGTTTGAGGCCGTATTCGTAACGGATGACAACACGGTCTGGATCACGCCCGGCCTTGCCGGGCGCTACCGGTCCGACCGGCCCTATCAGATACTGGAATGAAGCAGAAGCACTGGATTTTGATCTTTGCGGCGGTCATCGCTGTTTGCCTCGCCGTGTGGCTGCTGCCGCGTGGAGGCGGGCAGACAGCGCTTGTCTATCAGGACGGAACGTTATTGTATACGCTTGACCTGCGGCAGAACCGGACGCTGACCGTGACCGGACCGGCGGGCGAGAATATCATCACGGTAGCAGACGGCGAGGTCTTCATATCCCGCGCGGACTGCCCCGATCAGATCTGCGTGCAGCACGGGCCGCTGCAAAAAACCGGCGGGCCGATCATATGCCTGCCGAACCGGCTGACGATCGAGTGGGCGCAGAAGGATGCTCAGGTCGACGCGCTCAGCGGAACGGGAGGGCTGTCATGAGGCTGAAAAAGCTTACGCTCACGGCCGTCCTGACGGCGGCGGCGCTCGTCATGTTTGTGCTGGAGAGCCAGCTGCCGCCGCTCACGGCCATTCCCGGCATCAAGCCGGGGCTTTCCAATATTTTTACGCTCTTCACCATGGAGACGCTCGGCCCCGGCTGGGCCTTCGGGCTGTTTTTCACGCGCGTCACGCTCGGCTGCGTCATCACCGGGCAGGGTTCCGCGTTTTTGTACAGCTTCGCGGGCGGACTCTTAGCGTATGCGCTGATGCTGCTGCTCAGAAAAGCGCTCAGAGGCAATACCCTCTGGGTCAGGAGTGTGCTGTGCGCCATGGCGCACAACGCCGGACAGCTGGCCGCCGCCGCGGCCATCACGAGGACCTGCGCGGTATGGAGCTATCTGCCGGTTTTAATACCGGCTGCGATACTGGCCGGGACGCTGACCGGCCTTTGCGCCCAGCTGGTTCTGCACCGGCTGGCAAAGGCGGGGGTTCTCCCGGAAGAAACGAGTCCCAAAAAGCAAGAGGAGGAAGCAAACGGATGAAACTGCACATCCACGGCGTACACGTGCCGAACCGCAAGAATACGGCGGAGCTGGCCGCGCTGCGCCTGCCCATCCCGGAGACGGTCGAAATCCCGATGTCCATGCACATCGGCGCGCCCGCCATCCCGGTCGTAAAGCCCGGCGAAAGCGTCCGGGTCGGGCAGCTGATCGGAAAGGCGGGCGGGTTCGTCTCCGCGCCCGTCTACGCAAGCGTTTCCGGCACGGTCAAAAAGATTGGCCAGCAGGTTGGCTCCGGCGGGCGGCTCATGCAGACCGTCGTCATTGCCGCCGACGGCAAACAGGAGCCTGACCCGGATTTAAAGCCGCCCAAGCTCGACACCATGCAGGATTTTCTGGACGCCGTGCGCGAAAGCGGCATGGTCGGCCTCGGCGGCGCAGGCTTCCCGACGGTCGTCAAGCTGACCGTTAAGAATCTGGAGCAGGTCAAGGCCGTGATCATCAACGGCGCTGAGTGCGAGCCGTATATCACCTCGGACACGCGCACGATGCTCGACCGGTCGGAGGAGCTGATGGAGGGCGCACGTCTCGTGCAGCACTTTTTGCAGGTACGCCGCGTGATCTTCGCCATTGAGGACAACAAGCCCCGCTGCATCCAGCTGTACCGGAAGCTGACGAAGGACGAGGACGGCATGGAGGTCTGTGCGCTCAAGTCTTTGTACCCGCAGGGCGGCGAAAAGGTGCTGATCTACAATACCATCGGCGAGATCGTCCCCGAGGGCAAGCTCCCGCTGGATGTGGGCGCAATCGTGCTCAACTGCACGACGCTTGCCAACATCGCCCGCTACTGCAGGACCGGTATGCCGCTGGTCGAAAAGTGCATCACGGTCGACGGCTCCGCCGTCGCGAAACCCAAGAACGTGATCGTCCCCATCGGCATGAAGCTCGCGGACGTGTTTGAGCAGTCCGGCGGCTTCTGCGCGGAGCCGAAGAAGGTGCTCTACGGCGGCCCGATGATGGGCATCGCCGTGCCGGATCTCGACCAGCCGGTCTTAAAAAACACGAATGCAGTCCTCGCCATGACGGAAGCGGATGCCGTTCTGCCGGAGCCTACGGCCTGCATCCGCTGCGGCCGGTGCATCCGCCACTGTCCGCTGCGGCTCATGCCGTCGCATATCGTCGCGGCCTATGAGGCGGGCAATATGGAGCGGCTGGCCGAGCTGAAGGTCAACCTCTGCATGGAATGCGGCTGCTGCTCGTTCGGCTGCCCGGCGCACAGGCCGCTCGTGCAGACCAATAAGCTCGCAAAGGCGAAGCTCGCCGCATGGCGCAAGGCGCAGAGCGAAAAGCTCGATGCAAAGAAGGAGGCCGTCAAATGAAGCTTGTGATCTCCGCTTCCCCGCATATCGATTCCGGCGCAACGACCCGGAAGATCATGGGCGACGTGCTCATCGCCCTGTGTCCCGCCCTGATCGCGGCCATCGTGATCTTCGGCTGGCGCGCGCTGCTGGTAACGGCGGTGTGCGCCGCAGCCTGCGTATTTTTCGAGTGGGGCTTTGAAAAACTCTGCCATAAGGAATCCACCATCGGCGATCTGTCCGCCGTGGTAACAGGCGTCATTCTGGCGTATAACCTGCCGGTGTCCATCCCGCTGTGGCAGGCCGTGTTCGGCTGCCTCGTGGCCATCGTCGCCGTCAAGCAGCTCTTCGGCGGCATCGGCAAAAACTTTGCTAACCCCGCGCTGGTAGGCCGCATCGTCCTGTTCCTCTCGTTCTCCAAGACCATGACGGCATGGGTCTTCCCGGACGCCGTTTCGTCAGCCACGCCGCTGGCGCAGCTGGCCGCAGGGCAGAAGCCGGAACTTCTGACGCTCCTGCTCGGCAATCACGGCGGCTGCATCGGCGAGACGTGCGCGCTGGCGCTGCTGCTCGGCGGAGCATATCTGCTTATCCGCGGCGTCATTACCTGGCAGACGCCGGTGTGCTTTGTAGGAACTGTTTTTGTGCTGTCCCTTGTTCTGGGGCAGGATGCGCTGCGGCAGGTGCTCTCGGGCGGCCTGCTTCTGGGCGCGTTCTTCATGGCAACCGACTATGTGACCGCCCCGCAGACCTATTGGGGCCGGGCGCTGTTCGGCATCGGCGCAGGACTGCTCACCTGCCTCATCCGCTTCTACGGCAGCTACGCCGAGGGCGTGTCGTTCGCCATCCTCTTTATGAACATTCTCACGCCGTATCTGTCCAGATGGACGCAAAGCAAGCCGCTGGGAGGTGCGAAGGCATGAAAAACACGAAAGAAATTCGAAAATCCATCGTCGTTCTGGTCATGATCTGCCTGCTCACGTCCGCGGCGCTGGCCGTCGTGAACCACTTTACCGCGCCCTTCTCCAAGGCGAACGCGGAGGCCAGAGCCGAGCAGGCGCGGCTCGACGCCGTGCCGGACGCGGCTTCGTTTCAGCTGGTCGAGACGACTCTTCCGGAGGAGGTCGTCAGCGCCTACACCGCGCTGGATGCGTCCGGAAGCCCCATGAGCTATCTGTTTACCGTTGAGGGCAAGGGCTTCGGCGGCACGATCCAGGTGATGTGCGTCATCGGTACCGACGGCTTGATCCGCGCCTGCCGCACGATGGATGTATCGTCCGAAACAACGACGCTCGGCGGCCAGACGGCAAACGAGAGCTACACCGGCCAGTATACCGGGCAGGACGCCTCGCTTTCCGGCGTGAACGCCATCTCCCACGCGACCATCACGTCGACGGCCTATCGCGGCTGCGTGGAGACTGCGTTTGAAGCGTATGAGCTTGTAAAGGAGGCGCAGAAATGAGTAAATTACAGAATTTTCTGAAGGGCCTGATCAAGGAGAACCCGGTGCTCGTCCTCGTGCTCGGCACGTGCCCGACGCTGGCCATCTCCACGTCGGTCATTGCGGCCTTCGGCATGGGCATTGCGGCAACCGCCGTTCTGATCCTGTCCAACATGGCCATTTCCGCCATCCGCAAAATCGTCCCCGACCCGGTGCGCATCCCGTGCTATATCGTCGTGATCGCGGGCTTCGTCACGGTCGTCGAGCTGGTCATGGAGGCGTATGCCTTCAGCCTGTATCAGTCTCTGGGCGTGTATCTGTCGCTGATCGTTGTCAACTGCATCATCCTCGGCCGGGCCGAGATGTATGCCAGCAAGCACGGCGTTGTGGATTCCGCCATTGACGGCGCGGGCATGGGCCTCGGCTTCACGCTCGCCATCTGCGCCATGGCCGCCATCCGCGAAACGCTCGGCTGCGGCACGTTCTGCGGCCTGCCCGTGCCGTGGTTCCATGAAAACCCCATCGGCATTCTGACCATGGCCCCCGGCGGCTTCTTCGTGTTCGGCTGCATGATCGCGCTCATCAATAAGATCTCCAAGGGCAAGGCCATCAAGAAGAAGGAATTCGGCTGCGCCGGCTGCCCGGGCTGCGGCAAGGGCGCCTGCGAAGGAAAGGAGGCGGCTGCAAAATGAAGACCATGATCCTCGTCATTCTGACCGCCGCGATCACGAACAACTATGTGCTCGTCAAGTTCCTCGGCATCTGCCCCTTCCTCGGCGTATCCAAGAAGCTCGATCAGGCGACCGGTATGTCGCTGGCCGTTATCTTCGTCGAGGTGCTGGCCACCGCCGTTACCTGGCCGATCTATCATTTCCTGCTCGCGGGCAAGGTAGACTTTACTTACATGGAAACCGTCGTCTTCATTCTGGTCATTGCGGCCCTTGTCCAGCTGGTCGAGATCGTCCTCAAGCGCTATGTGCCCGCGCTGCATAAATCCCTCGGCGTCTATCTGCCGCTCATCACGACGAACTGCGGCGTTCTGGGCGTGACGATGAACGTCATTTCCGACGGCATGAACTACGGCGAAGCGCTTCTGACCGCACTGGGCTGCGGCCTCGGCTTCTTCCTCGCGATGGTGCTGTTTTCCGGCGTCCGGTCGCGCGTGGCCGAGGCGGAGCCGCCCAAAAGCTTTGAGGGGCTTCCCATCACGCTCGTCTCGGCGGCGATCGTATCCCTGTCATTTTTCGGACTGACCGGCATCATCGACCGGCTGTTCGGCTAAGGAGGGCGCGGCTATGATGGAAATTCTGATCCCGATCCTGGCCGTGACTGTGATCGGCCTCATCTGCGCGGTCGGCCTCGCCGTGGCGTCGAGCGTCATGGCGGTCAAGGAGGACACGCGCTTTACCGAAATTCGTGCCTGCCTGCCCGGCGCAAACTGCGGCGCGTGCGGCTACACCGGCTGCGACGGCTATGCAAAGGCCCTGCTGGAGCCCGGCACGAAGACAAACCTCTGCGTTCCCGGCGCGGATGCAGTCGCGGCGCAGATCGCGGCGCTGCTCGGCGTGGAGGCTGAGGACGTTGTGGAAAAGATCGCGGTTGTGCAGTGCGCAGGCACGTGCGAGGCTACGAGCGTCAAGGCTGACTACCGGGGCATCCCCTCCTGCGCGGCGGCGAAGCTGTTCTACGGCGGCAACGGCAGCTGCATCTTCGGCTGCATGGGCTTCGGCGACTGCGCCAGAGCCTGCCCGAAGGGCGCGATCTCCATGCAGGACGGCATTGCCTGCGTCGATCATACGGAATGCATCGGCTGCGGCATCTGCGCGCAGACGTGCCCGCAGAAGATCATCGAGATCGTGCCGGATATCATCCGCACGGAGGTGCTCTGTTCGAGCTATCACAACGGCCCGTACACCAAAAAGGTCTGCTCCTCCGGCTGCATCGGCTGCCATAAGTGCGAAAAGACCTGTCCGCAGGGCGCGATCAAGGTCGATAACTTCCTCGCCCGCATCGACTGGGACAAGTGCACCGCCTGCGGCGCGTGCGCCGGCGTCTGCCCGACCGGCGCAATGGTCTGCGGCGATTTCTCCGGCGCGTCCAGAGTCCAGCCTCTTAAGAAAAACTGCGGTGCATCGTAACCCTCTTGACAAACGTAAAGCGCCTGCGGCGAAATGCCGCAGGCGCGTCAATTTTTTATGGATGGGTTCAGCCCTTGAGCTTGTCGAAGAAGCTCTTGCGCTTGGGCTGGCCGTCGTCGCCGACGGAGGATTCGAGCTGCTTGAGCAGCTCCTTCTGCTCCCGCGTGAGCTTTGTCGGCGTTTCAACGACGACGGTGACGAACTGGTCGCCGCGCGTCTTGTAGCCGACATAGGGAATGCCCTTGCCGCGCAGGCGGAAGGTCGTGCCGGTCTGCGTGCCCTCGGGGATCTGATAGCGCACCTTGCCGTCGAGCGTGGGCACCTCGATGGACGCGCCGAGCACGGCCTGCGTGAACGAAATGGGCATCTGGCACATGACGTTCGCGCCGTCACGCGTGAAGATCGGGTGCTTGCGCACGGAAACGGTCACGAGCAGATCGCCGTTCGGGCCGCCGTTCGAGCCGGCATTGCCCTCGTCGCGCACGCGGAAGGACTGGCCGTCGTCGATGCCGGCAGGAACCTTGACGCGGATGGTCTTCGTGTGGCGCACCTTGCCCTTGCCCCGGCAGGCGGTGCAGGGGTCGGTGATGATGGTGCCGCTGCCGCCGCACTTCGGGCACGGCTGATTGGACTGCATGGTCATGCCCATGAAATTCTGCTGGGTGCGCACGGTGCCGGTGCCGTGGCAGTACGTACAGGTCTGGGGGCTCGTGCCCTCCTTTGCGCCGCTTCCATGGCAGGTGCTGCACGTTTCGATGCGGGAGAAGGTGATCTCGCGCTCGCAGCCAAAGGCCGCTTCCTCAAAGCTGATCTCGATCTCACTGACGACGTTCTGGCCCTTCGCCGGGCCTCTTCTGCGGCCGGACGACGACGCGCCGCCGCCGAAGAAATCGCCGAAGATATCGCTGAAATCCCCGAAGCCGCTGAAGCCGCCGCCTCCAAATCCGCCGAAGCCCGCGTTCGGATTGAAATTCGGGTCGACGCCCGCGAAGCCGTACTGGTCGTACCGGGCCTTTTTATCGGCGTCGGACAGGACCTCATACGCCTCGTTGATCTCCTTGAACTTTTCCTCGGCGGTCTTGTCGCCAGGGTTCTGATCGGGGTGGTATTTCATGGCCAGCTTGCGGTAGGCCTTTTTGATCTCGGCGTCGGACGCGTTTTTCTCGACGCCCAGCACCTCGTAATAATCTCGTTTGTTCTGATCTGCCATACTATCTCACCTCAGATTCGGTGGGTAACAGCCGATAGGGGCGGTCACGCCGCCCCTGTCAAGCTGTGCTTCACGAATTAGTTGTCCTTGACCTCTTCGTAGTCCGCGTCGACGACGCCGTCGTCATTGCCGCCCGCCTGCTGGCCGGCCTGACCGGCGTTCGGGTTGGCATTCGGCTCGCCCTGCGGGGCCGCGTTCTTATAGAGCTTCTCGGACACGGCGTAGAACGCCTTCTGGACCTCCTCGGTCGCAGCCTTGATGGCGGCGAGGTCGGTGCCCTTCTGGGCGGTCTTCAGCTTTTCAATGGCTTCCTTGACGGGGGCCTTCTCAGCCTCTGTGACCTTGTCGCCCATCTCGTTCAGGGTCTTTTCGGACTGGTAGATGATCTGGTCGGCGTTGTTGCGGGTGTCGACCTCGTCCTTGCGGGCCTTATCCTGCGCCGCATACTGCTCCGCTTCGCGGACAGCCTTGTCGATATCCTCCTTCGAGAGGTTGGAGGAAGCGGTGATGGTGATCTTCTGCTCGGCGCCGGTGCCGAGATCCTTCGCGGAGACGTTCACGATGCCGTTGGCGTCGATGTCGAACGTGACCTCGATCTGCGGAACGCCTCTGGGCGCCGGAGCGATGCCGGTCAGTTGGAACACACCGAGCGTCTTGTTGTCGGCTGCCATCTCACGCTCACCCTGCAGGACATGGACCTCAACGGAGGTCTGGCTGTCAGCGGCGGTAGAGAAGACTTGGCTCTTCTTGGTCGGGATGGTGGTGTTGCGGTCGATCAGCTTGGTGAACACGCCGCCCATCGTCTCGATGCCGAGAGACAGCGGAGTGACGTCCAGCAGCAGCAGGCCCTTGACGTCGCCGCCAAGCACGCCGCCCTGGATCGCTGCGCCGACAGCCACGCACTCGTCGGGGTTGATACCCTTGAAGCCTTCCTTGCCGGTCAGCTTCTTGACCTCATCCTGCACGGCCGGAATACGCGTCGAGCCGCCGACCAGCAGAACCTTGGAAATATCGTTGGCAGTCAAACCAGCATCGGACATTGCCTGCTTGACCGGGCCTGCGGTCGCTTCGACCAGATGAGCGGTCAGCTCGTTGAACTTTGCACGCGTCAGCGTGACGTCCAGATGCTTCGGGCCTGTTGCGTCAGCGGTGATATACGGCAGGTTGATGTTCGTGGAGGTCACGCCGGACAGCTCGATCTTGGCCTTTTCGGCGGCTTCCTTCAGTCTCTGCATGGCGACCTTGTCGTTGGACAGATCGATGCCCTCTGCCTTCTTGAATTCGGAAACGAGGTAGTTCATGACGCACTCGTCGAAATCATCGCCGCCGAGGTGGGTGTTGCCGTTGGTGGCAAGGACTTCGATAACGCCGTCGCCGATGTCCAGAATGGAGACATCGAACGTGCCGCCGCCGAGGTCATAGACCATGACCTTCTGCTCGGCTTCCTTGTCGACGCCGTAGGCCAGAGCGGCTGCGGTCGGCTCGTTGATGATACGCTTGACGTCAAGACCCGCGATCTTGCCTGCGTCCTTGGTGGCCTGACGCTGTGCGTCGTTGAAGTATGCGGGAACGGTGATAACGGCCTCGGTGACGGTGCCGCCCAGATATGCCTCGGCGTCCGCCTTCAGCTTCTGCAGGATCATCGCGGAGATCTCCTGCGGGGTGTACTTCTTGCCGTCGATGTCGACCTTGTAATCGGAGCCCATGTGACGCTTGATGGAAGCGACGGTGCGCTCGTGGTTGGTAACGGCCTGACGCTTTGCGACCTGACCGACCATTCTTTCACCGGTCTTGGAGAACGCGACGACGGACGGGGTGGTGCGGTTGCCTTCGGCGTTCGCGATGACGACGGGTTCGCCGCCTTCCATAACGGCGACGCAGCTGTTGGTAGTGCCAAGGTCAATGCCAATAATCTTACTCATAATAATTTCCTCCTATATGAATGCCTGTATTTACAAATTTAGATGCTGCCGGATCCCCGGCGTGGGTGCTTTTTAATTTGCAACCTTTACCATTGCGAATCGAACGACTTTATCGCCGACCTTGAAGCCTTTCTGGAAGACCTCTGCAATGACGTTTTCGCCAAGCGCTTCGTCCTCGACGTGCATGACCGCGTTATGGAGCTGCGGGTCAAAGACCTCGCCTGCCGCGCCGAAGCTCACGACGCCCAGCTTTTCCATGACGGAGACGAGCTGGTTCATCGTCATCTCGACGCCCTTTTTAAACGCGGCATCCTGCGTCTCCTGCGCCAGCGCCCGCTCGAGATTGTCGTACACGGGAAGGAACTTCTCGACCGTCTCCGAACGGATGTCGGTATAGAGGCTTTCCTTTTCCTTCTGGCTGCGCTTGCGGTAGTTGTCGTATTCGGCGGCCAGCCGCAGATAGCTGTCATGCTCCTGTGCCAGCGCCCGCTGCGCCTTTTCAAACTCGCTTGCCTCCTGCTGCTTGGCTTCCTCGGGCTTTTTGTCCTCGGACTGCTTCGCGGCTTCGGCTTCGGTCTGCTGCGCAGCTTCTTCTGTCTGCTCGGCTGCGGAGGCGGCCTGTGCCTTTTCCTCCGAAGCCGGATTGCTGTTTGTTTTCTTACTCATATCTATGCCTCCGGGTCATTGTGCTTATTTTCCGGCCCTTCGATCGCCGGGGTCTGGTTTTTCTGGAACATCCGACTCAGGTTCTCGGCGAAGTAGCTCAGCCGGGCGGTGATCTGCGCGTAATCCATTCTGGTCGGGCCGACCACGCCGATCAGGCCCTGCATCCCGTCGCCGATGTCGAACTTCGTCATGACGACGCTGGTGTCGCGCAGCTCCTTCGACACGTTTTCCGGGCCGACCAGGATCTGCGTCCGGCTGTCCGGGGAAAGCGCGGCGGGAAGATTGGAAACCACATCCTCGTCAAGTGCGGAGAGCATTTTCTGCGCTTTGTCGATGTCGTGGTACTCCGGCTGGCCGAGAAGCTTGGCCTGCCCGGTCATGTAGACCTCGCTGTGCTCCTGGTGCAGAAGCGACGTGACGAAATCCATGATGACGGGCACGAGGCTGGCCGCATTTCCAGCGCTTCTGGTCACGCGGGACAGAAGCTCGGGGCTGAGCTGTTCGGCGGTCAGCTCCGTGACGCTTGCGTTCAGCACTGCGCCGAGAAGCTTCAGATCCGCCTCCGTCAGCTCGACCGGGAGCCGGATGAGCTTATTCTTGACGGAGCTGTCGCTCAGCATCACGACGAGAATAAAGCTGCCGCTGTCCGCGAGGATCAGGTCGAACCGCTTGACTGTCAGCCCGGCGGCACGCGCCGCCATGGCGTAGGCGGGCAGATTCGTCATCTGCGAGACAAGCTTGCCGACCTGCGAGACGACCTTGTCGACCTCCTGCATTTTCAGCTCCATCGCCTGATTGATCGACTTCGTTTCATCGGTCGACAGGCGGTAGTCCTGCATCAGCTCGTCGACGTACAGCCGGTACCCGGCAGGCGACGGGATGCGTCCGGCGGAGGTGTGCGGCTGCTCCAGATATCCGAGCGTCGTCAGCTCCGCCATCTCGTTGCGGATGGTCGCGGAGGAAAAATCCATGTCCGGCATCTGCGCAATGGTCTTGGACGCCACCGGCTCCGCCGTGCGGATGTAAAGATCCACAATCGCACGCAGGATCTTCTTTTTCCGGTCTGAAAGCTCCATGGTTCGTTCCTCCTTTCGCCTTAGCACTCTTTATCCCTGAGTGCTAAACGCAGTGTACCACCGCCTGCCAGCGTTGTCAATACCTACAGACTTAAATTATTTGTGAACAATTCATATCTTATGTATGAATGCCCCGGCGGGGCGCTTTTATCAGCCGCGGCGCCCGGATCCGCAGCATCAGCCGGCTTCCCGGACAGCGTTCCTGCCCGTCCGGCGGGGACTACAGGGCGGACTTTGTCTGCCGTTCAGGGATTATATAGACAAAATCCACAAAAAATTCCCGGTAAAATTTACGTAAAATCGGTAAAATCTCTGTAAAGGCACTGGATTTTAACGGGTGGAACTGCTATACTATGAAATACAGAACTCTGCGACTGCGGCTCCCTTGACCGGCAGCCGTTTTCGTTTCTGTATCAGGACGCAGAAGGAGGCTTCAAAAGAGGTGCTTTGCGCAGGACGAGCCTGCGCACAACATGAACATTCAGAATTTGAACAGAAATCAGGAGGAAATGCAAGCATGAAAAAACGTATCACGCGATGTCTCGCGCTGCTGCTGGCCGTCGTCATGGTCCTTTCGGTCATGCCGGTCGCCATGGCGGAGGGGACAGCGCAGACGCAGACTTACACCAAGGTCACAAAAGCGCCTGCAGACTGGTCTGGTACATACCTGATCGTGTCCGAGGGTGACAAACTGATTATGGACGGTTCCCTTGACAAGCTTGACGTTGAAGGGAACAAGGTCGATGTTACGATCACCGACAGCAAAATCACCGGTGATTATGCGAAATATGCGTTTACCGTTGAGCCGATGACTGGCGGCTACGCCATCAAGTCTGCAAGCGGAAAGTATATTTCGGGTAAGTCCGGAAGCAACAAGCTGAACAGTGGTTCCACACAGTCCCTCAATACGATTGAACTTACCAGCGGTAAGGTGATCGTTACCAGCGACGGAACAACACTGCAATACAACAATGCAGCAAAGAACGGCACCAGATTCCGTTACTACAAGTCGCAGAATCAGCAGCCGATCTCGCTGTACAAGATTGAAACCGCAGCCAAGCAGCAGGTCGAAACCCCGACTGCGAACGTAGCGGACGGCGCTGAGATCGAGGTTGGCACGGAGATCAAGTTCGAGTGCAAGACCGAGGGCGCGACGATCTACTACAAGACCGCAGGCACGGAGTATCAGGCATACACCGGCCCGATCTCGGCTTCGCATAACGAGACGTATACCGTCAAGGCCACGAAGGACGGCATGGAGGACAGCAAGGAGCTGGTCGTCTCTGTCGATGTCTTTGAGTGGGTCAACAAATACGTCAAGGCCGATACGATTGCGACCGGCGATCAGGTCGTGATCTACAATGCTGGCAACGGCTATGCTGTCGCTGGCGAAATGCTGGGCAGCTACTATCTCAAACCCGCCGCGGCGACGGTTGCTGAGAATGCCCTGACGGCGGACAGCTTTGATAAGCTGGTCTGGACGGTCACGAAGAACGAGGACGGTACATACTCTTTCAAGCAGGGCACAGATACCACCCTCACGATGGGCACGAACAACGGCAAGTTCAACCTGAACCTGACCGGGGACGGCGCGGTAAAGTGGGACGTTGAAACCTGCAATGCAGAAAATGCGTCCTACTATATGTCCGGCAATGGCTTGACCGGCCAGTATGGCAAGGTCTACATGGAGTACTATGCCAAGTACACCGAGTTCAGCGCCTACTGCACCAGCACGGATCGTCTGACGGAGAAGGACTTCGGCATGACGTTCTACAAGCTGACGCGGGAAAAGAACTTCATCGGCGGCCTTGTGCCTCCTCCCACCCCGACCCAGAAGGTCGCGACCCCGACGGCTTCTCTGGCTGCGGGCGAGGTAGCCAAGGGCACGGAGGTCACCTTCTCCTGCGAGACCGAGGGCGCGACGATCCTCTATGCGACGGACGGCACGACCTTCACCGAGGGCACAACGGCGACCGTGAATGAAGACGTCACCTTCACCGTCAAGGCCACGAAGGCCGGCATGGACGACAGCGACGAAGCGACGTTCACCTATACGGTCAGGAAAGAAGATGGAGAGGACAAACTTGGAAAGCTAACTTCTGCTGACCAGTTGACAGACGGCTCTTATGTCATGATTGTTTCCACCGGCTACGCACCGCTGGAACTCAGCGGGAAGTGGCTGACGGTTGTACAGCCGACTGTAGCGGAGGACAAGGTGACGAAGACGGAAGGCGCGGTTTGGACGCTGAAGGTAAGCGGACAGTCTGTTACGCTGACTGATAAAAACGGCATGGCCATTGCACCTTCCGGTGGAAACAGAAATGGCATTCAGTCTGGTAATTATAGCTGGGCGTGGTCGTTCAGCGCAGAAAATCAGACCTTCAAATTTATGGGTGCCGGTGATGATACTGTTACGCTGGCCAGCAATACCAGCACGGATTCTACATACGGTGGGTTTAACAAGTTTAAAGCCTATAAGAACAACACGGTTGCAAGTCAGCAGTATCCGTGCGAGTTCACGCTCTACCGGGTCGACCCTGCATCTGCTGACCAGCCCTCCGGCGATCTGCCCAAGCCCGGCGACAAGTTCGTGATCTACAACCAGAACGCACAGGCGGTTCTGGCGGAGCAGAACGATAACACGGATAGCCCGGCAATCAACAAGGCTGCAGCCACGCTCACCGAGGACGGCAAGGCCGTTCCGGCGAACGGCGCTGTTGTGTTCACCGTCGAGAAGAACGGCGAATACCTCCGCTTCTACAGCGACGCGTATGGCTACCTCTGCTCCAACGGCACCGGCAACAACGCGTTCTACAGCAAGGACTTCTCCGAAGAGGGCGTTACGACTGACGACGCCGACTGGCTCGTCCGCACCTGCTCCGGCGGCGTGGGCGGCTATGAGCTGGAGAGCCGCACGGCGAAGTTCAGCGGCCACAGCCAGTGGCTGGAGTACTACTCCGACTCGTTCAAGGTCTACAGCATGTACAGCAAGACCGGCGATCTTGACTATACAATCTACTCCTTCTTCTTCTATCCCGTGGCGGACGGCGTGACTGTGACCGATGGCATTGTCAACATGCCCGCAGTCAACTTCGGCACGATCTTCGATGCGTATGTCGGACAGGCGTATACGCTGAACTTCACCGTTGACGCGGTATTCGGCGTTAACACGCTGACCGCCAAGCTGGGCACGGAAGCTCTGACCGTCGATACGACGGAGAACGGCTATTCCGTCACCATCCCGGTGGAAAAGGTAACGGGCGACAAGCTCACCGTGACCGTCTCCGGTCAGGATGCGAAGGGCGCAAGCTTTGAAGGCATCGCCGTGATCACTGTGCTCGATGAGGCTGTGATCTCCAACGTGAAGCCTGCGCAGGGTGCGCAGACCGGAGCCGAAAAGCGGCCGGAGATCTCCGCGGAGATCTCGAACGCCGGCGAGAACGCCAGCGTAACGATGACTGTCAACGGCGCGGAGGTCAATGCGGCCTACGCGAACGGCAAGGTCACCTACACCCCGGCTGCCGATATGGCGGACGGCAAGGTCACGGTAACTGTGACGGTCAAGCGTGCGGATAAAAAGGAAACCAGCAAGACCTGGTCCTTCACCATCGGCGAGGCGACCTTCCAGCGCTACTTCGGCCAGCTGCACTCCCACACGCAGTATTCCGACGGCGCTGGCTCGCTGGAAAGCGCACTGGATTATGTCAAGAATCTGCCTGAAATCGCGAACGTCGACTTCGTCGCGTTCACCGACCATTCCAACTACTTCGACAGCAAGAATAACCCCAACGTCGAAGCGGCTCTGTATGATACGTCTCTTGTCAATGATTCCGATTCCAGCCACAGCTGGGCGACCTACAAGAACACTGTCGCAGCCTTCAACGCGGCCAACGCGGGCAAAAAGGTCGCCATTGCGGGCTTTGAAATGACGTGGTCCGGCGGTCCCGGCCATATCAACACCTTCAACACCCCCGGCATCGTCTCCCGCAACAACACGACGCTCAACAACAAGACCAAGGATGCTGGCCTGCAGGCCTACTACAAGCTCCTGTCGCAGACAGAGGGCGTCGATTCCATCAGCCAGTTCAACCATCCGGGCACGACGTTCGGCAACTTCATTGACTTCGGTTATTGGGATGCTGTCGTTGACACCCGTATGTACATGGTCGAAGTCGGCAACGGCGAAGGCCAGATCGGCGCAGGCGGCTATTATCCCAGCTACGAGCAGTACATCATGGCGCTCGACAAGGGCTGGCACGTCGCCCCGACCAACAACCAGGATAACCACAAGGGCCGCTGGGGCAACGCCAACGACGCCCGCGACGTCATCCTGACCGACGACTTCTCCGAATCCGGCATCTATGCAGCGCTCAGAGCACGCCGTATGTACGCCACCGAGGACAAGAACCTCGATCTGGACTACACGGTCAACGGCAACATGATGGGCTCCATCATCGACGTTCCCGAGAAGCTGAACTTCGAGATCTCCTTCAACGATCCCGACCGCACCGATTCCATCGCCAAGGTCGAACTGGTCGTCAACTCCGGCAAGGTCGCCTATACCTGGGACAGTGCCGCAGATCTCGCCAAGGGCTCCGTCAGCGTGGAACTGGCGCCTGAGTACACCTATTACTTCGTCCGCGTCACCGAGGGCGACGGCGATCTGGCCGTGACCGCTCCCGTCTGGGTCGGCGAATCGCTCAAGCTTGGCATTTCCAAGGCTGAATGCGGCACGTCTACCCCTGTCACCGACGAAGAACTGACCATCACCACCACGTTCTTCAACAGTGAGGCAAAGCCCGCTACCATCAAGTCCATCACCTATGCCATCGGCGGCGAAACCATCGGCACCGTGACGGATCCCATCACGCTGGCTGCAAGCAGCACGCAGGATGTGGAATTCAAGTATACCCCGACCAAGGCCCGCATCATGACCGTCCGGATCACGGCTGTGATCGAGCAGGACGGCAAGGAGTACACGTTCACCAAGGACGTCACGCTCGATGTGCTTGACGCAAGCAAGCTTGTCTACATCGGCATTGACGCCTCGCACTACAACGAATACGTTGCAGGCAACTATAAGGACTCCATGGGCAACTTCGGCGAACTGGCTGCGGCCTATTCCGTGCGTACAGTCACGCTGAAGACCAGCGAGGAGCTCATCGCGGCCTGCGGCAATCCCAAGTACAAGGCCATCATCCTGACGGCCCCGTCCCGCCGTCTGGAAGCAGCCCAGAAGGATCCGAAGACCTATTCCGAGGACGAGCTGAACGCCCTCAAGACGTTCAACGACAACGGCGGTATGGTGATCCTCGCCGGTTGGTCCGACAACTACGAGAACTACGACGTCATCCAGAACAACCCGGCCATCAAGCACATGGCCGCGACGCAGAACGAGGTTCTTGCCAAACTCGGCTCCAGCCTCCGTATCTCTGACGACGCAACGTATGACGATGTCCGCTCTGCAGCCGACGGCGTTGACAAGTGGAGACTCTACTTCTCGTCCTACAACATGGAGAACCCGCTTCTGAAGGGCGTGGAATTCGACGAAGAGCATCCGTTTGACAAGCTCTACACCGAGCGCTTCAGCCACTACGGCGGCGCGTCCATCTACGCGGTTGACGCAAGCGGCAATGCAACCTCTACGCTGCCCGCAACGGTCAGCCCGGCAGTCTACGGCCATGCAACGACCTACTCTGTGGACGTTGACAGCGACGGCCTCGGCGGCACAGCTACCCCGAAGTACACCTTCGCGAAAAACGATGACCGCCTGATGGTCATGGCGTCTGAGCAGCTCGAGGGCAAGGGCCTCATCATCGTCTCCGGCGCAGCCTTCATGTCGAACTTCGAGGTGCAGTACCAGGCCTCCGACAGCGGCGCGGAGAAGAACTACTCCAACTACAAGATCTGCCAGAATCTCGTCTCCATGCTCAACCAGACCGAGATCACCAAGATCGCGGATGTGCAGGCAGAGACAGAGGAGGGCGTCAAGTTCACCGTGGAGGGCATCGTGACCTCCAACGCCTCCGGCTATGACAAGGATACCGCGTTCTTCGACTGCATCTATGTGCAGGACAACACCGCCGGTATCAACGCCTTCCCGGTTGCAGGCAACTTTAAGATCGGCGATAAGGTTCGTGTCACCGGTACGACGTCCTCCTATCAGGGCGAGCGTCAGCTGGCTGTGACGACGAAGATCGAAAAGATCGCGGACGCAGCGGCTCCGGCTCCCAAGGAAGTCACCGCCGCGCAGATCAACGACGGCTCCGTCCTCGGCAGCCTCGTCAAGATCAAGGGCACGATCACCAGAGTGGAAGAGGCCGAAGGCAAGATCCAGACCATCATGGTCAGGGATGCGGCAGGCAAGGAAGCCCGCGTCTTCATCGACGGCTACATCACGAAGGACAAGGAAGTCCAGAACGCCATCGTCGGCAATCAGGTCGAGGCGGTTGGCCTTGCCTCCTATGACAACACCTTCGTCCTCTCGGACGGCACGCCCGTCTATCCGCGTATCCGTATCCGCGACCGCGCTGACGTCGTCTGCACCGCAGGCGAGACGCCGGTCGAGACGTGGAGCATCACCTATGTCACCGATGGCGGCACGATCAACGGTGAATACCCGACGACCTACACCAAGGGCACTGTGACCGTTCTCCCGACCAATGTGACCAAGCCCGGCTATACCTTCCTCGGCTGGTTCACCGCCTACACCGGCGGCGTGCAGGTCAAGCAGATCGAGGCGACGGAGACCGGCGACAAGACCTTCTATGCACGTTGGCATAAGACTGTCCTGCCGCCTCCGCCCGTCACCCCCGGCACCCCGGTCACCCCGGCCAGGCCCGCTGCCCCGGTAGGGCTCCCGTTTGCCGATGTGTCCAGCAGCGACTGGTTCTATAACGATGTCCGCTATGTCTACGAGAAGGGCATCATGGACGGCACGGGCGCCGATCGCTTCTCTCCCAACGCACCGCTGACCCGTGCCATGATCGTCACCATCCTCTACCGCATGGCGGGCAGCCCGTCCGTTTCCGGCTCGTCCGACTTTACGGATGTGGCCGCCGGCAAGTGGTTTGCCAAGGCGGTCGCATGGGCGGCGGCCAACGGCATCGTCAACGGCTACGGTTCCGGCCTCTTTGGCCCGAACGACCCCGTGACCCGTGAGCAGCTTGCGGCGATCCTGTACCGCTACGCAGTCTACGGCGGCATGACGGCTGTGACGCTCGAGGAAAATCTCGGCAGCTTTGCCGACACGGCGCAGCTCTCCGCCTACGCCATTCAGGCGATGAACTGGGCGGTCGGCCAGGGTCTGATCAACGGCTCCGGCAGCAACCTTGTGCCGAAGGCGCAGGCGACCCGCGCACAGGTCGCGGCGATCATCCACCGGTATCTCGAGCGCTGAGTTCCCCAACAGTACAAAGCTGCCCCGCCGGGTCTTCCGGCGGGGCAGTCCCCCATCATTCAAAAACTGCGCATCCTGAAGGAGAATCCATGAAAAACTTACAATGCAAGCTGACGCGCAAGCGCTGGCTGGAGATCGGCGTGAGCGTTCTGCTGTTCGTGCTGATCATCGCGTGGGCGCTGGTCCTGGAATACACGGAGCCTGACCGCGAGGCGACTGCCGCGCGCAAGCGGTTTTTCGCCGTTGCGCGCGTCACGGACATTCTGGACGACAACGCGGAGACCCAGGACTGGACGGAGGGCCGCCGCATCGGCCAGCAGTATCTCGAGGTCGAGATCCTGAACGGCCCGTGGAAGGGCGAAACGCTTGAGGCGATCAACTATCTGACCATCTATACCAACGTCGACGCGAAGATCGGCACAAAGATCGTCGTCCGCCTCGATCTGGACGACGAGGGCGCGCCGTATATCATATCCATTCCGAATTATAACCGCGCCCCGGTGCTGCTCGGCCTGCTTGTCGTGTTTGCGGCGCTGCTTCTGCTGATCGGCCGGAAAAAGGGCCTCACGGCCCTGCTGGGGCTTGTGTATACGCTTGCGTGCGTCTGGTTCATTCAGGTGCCCATGATCCTGCGCGGCGCGCAGCCGGTCGTGGTCACGGTCGTGCTTGTCGCGCTGACGACGGCGGCCTCGCTCCTGTTCCTGAACGGCTTCAGCCGCAAGACGCTCTGCGCCACGCTCGGCTGCATCGGCGGCGTGGCGGTGGCCGGCATTTTCGCCGCCCTGTGCGGGTCGATCTCGCCGCTCAACGGCTTCAACCTGCCGGAGGCGGAGGAACTGGTTTTGCGCGCGTCCGACCGGGGACTGAAGATCAGCGGTCTGTTCGTCAGCGGCATTCTCATCGCCTCGCTCGGCGCGGTCATGGACGTGGCCATGTCCATTTCCTCCGCCTGCTGGGAGCTGCGCGAGCTGAACCCCGATCTGCCGCGCAAGGCCCTGTTCCGCTCCGGCATGAACATCGGCCAGGACGCCATGGGCACCATGGCGAACACGCTCATCCTTGCCTTCGCCGGTTCGAGCCTCAATACGCTCCTGCTGTTCCAGATCTTTGATTATCCCATGATCCAGATCTTCAACGCCGATTCCATCGCCATCGAGATCATCCGCGGCGTGGCCGGCACCATCGGCATCATCCTGACCGTCCCCCTCGTCGCCCTCCTGAGCGCCGAGATCATGGGGCCGAAGAAAAAAGCGTAAGCTGCAAAACAGAAGCGGCATTCCCGGGCCGGGAATGCCGCTTTCTGCGTCAAAATGTCGGATCGTTATCGGTGTGCGTCCGCCTGCACGCAATATGCCTCCTGCATCTTTTGCAGGACGGCTTCCTTTTTTGGGATGGACGGGATGGCGCCGGAAGCTTCGGTGGAGAGGCTTGCTGCGGTTGCCGCGTAGCGGGCCATATAGGCAAGATCGTCCCTCGTCAGCGCCTCCGGCGCTTTCCCAAGCTCCAAAAAGCGCGATACGGCGCTGCCGCCAAAGATATCGCCTGCTCCGGTCGTGTCAATGGGATGCACCTTCGGGCAGCCGCAGGAGAAGTCTGCCTGCTTATTTTTCAGCAGACACCCCTTCGGCCCCAGCGTGACCATGACGAGCTTCGCGCCCAGCGCCAGCACACGCTCCGCGCCCTCCTCCGGGCTGCAGTCCCAGAGGAACTGCGTCTCCTCATCGCTGATCTTGACGATATCCGCCTGCGAAAGGCCCCAGAGGATCTGTTCCCTTGCCTCCTGCTCTGTTTTCCACAGCGGGGCGCGGTAATTGGGGTCGTAGGTGACGAGCCTGCCGTGCGCGCGGGCATAGGCCGCGGCCTTCTGCGTGGCCGTGCGGGCAGGCTCGTCCGTGCAGCTGAGCGAGCCGAAGTGGAACACGCGGCTTTCTGCCAGCATGGCCGGGTCGATCTCCTCCCAGCGCAGCTGTGTGTCCGCGCCGGGCTTGCGCGCGAAGGCGAACGAACGGTCGCCGTGTGCGTCAAAGGTCACGAACGCAAGCGTCGTGAATGTATCGGGGCTGATCAGAATGCCGCGCGTGTCGATCCCGGCGCGGCGCATCGTGCCGGTCAGCAGATGGCCAAAGGTGTCGTCGCCGACCTTGGCGAGAAACGCGGTCTTCTTTCCATACGCGCTCAGCGCGGCAAGAAAATTGCCGGGCGCGCCGCCGGGGTTAGCGGCAAGCGTGGGATAGCCGTTTTCATCCTTGGTGCGTTCTGCAAGATCGACAAGCAGCTCGCCCAGCGCGATCACATCATACATAGGTCTGTCCTCCTGTGTTTTTTGTTATTTTACCATGAAAGCAGCCTGGACTCAACCGCCGCGGACGAAAAAATGCGCGGCGCGTTCCGCCTTTACATTTGCGTGCGTATGTGGTAAAATTCTCAAAAGTGTGTGAAGCCGAGCTGAAGGAGGATGCGTCCATGCCGATGACAAACGCCGCTGAATATCTGGAGCGCACCGCCGCCCGCGTCCCGGCCAAGGTCGCCTTTTCCGACGCCTCCGGCAGTCTGACCTTCGGGCAGCTGCTGCATAGCGCACGGGCGCTGGGAACCGTTCTGGCCGGGCTTCCGGGCTGTAAAAACGCGCCCGTAGCCGTGCTCACGGGGCGGACAGTGCAGAGCGTTGCGGCGCTGCAGGGCGTTTTGCAGAGTGGGAATTATTACGTTCCCATCGACGAGCAGATGCCGGAGGCGCGGATGCGCCGCATTCTCGCGCAGGTGCACGCCCGCGCGATCGTCTTCCCGGAAGCGTGCCGCCCGCAGGCGGAGCGGCTTGCGGACTGCGCGCCGCTCGTGTGTCTGGAGGAGGCGGAGAAGACCGCCCCGGACAATGCGCTTCTGCAGGCCAGGCGTGAGCAGATTATCGATCTCGACCCCGTGTACCTGCTCTTCACCTCCGGCTCGACCGGCACGCCGAAGGGCATCGTCATCTCCCACCGCGCCATTCTGGATTTTACCGACTGGCTGACGGACTTCTGCGGCTATACGGAGCATGAGGTCTTCGGCAATCAGTCGCCGTTTTACTTTGACACCTCCTGCAAGGATCTGTACCAGACGCTGAAGCTCGGCGCGACGTGCGTGATTCTGGAGAAGAAATTCTTCGCGCTGCCGCTGTTTTTGCTGCAGGCGCTCGACCGGAACGGCGTGACCGCCGTGAACTGGGCGACATCCGCGTTCCATCTGGCGGCAAGCTCCGGCGCGCTTGAAAAGTGCGTCCCGCATGCGCTGCGGAAGATCGTCGTCGGCGGTGAGGCGCTGCAGGCGCGGTACGTGAATATGTGGAAGCGCGCGATCCCGGAGGCAGACCTTTATAATATGTACGGCCCGACGGAGACGACCGTCGACTGCGCCGCACTCCACCTGACGCGCACGTACCGCGACGACGAGCCGATCCCCATCGGAAGGGCCTGCCGCAATATGCAGCTGCTGCTGTTAAAGGACGATCTGACCGAGGCGGCCCCCGGCGAGACGGGCGAGCTGTGCGTGCGCGGCTCCGGACTTGCGGCGGGATATTTCGCCGACGCAGAAAAGACCAATTCCGCCTTTATCCAGAACCCGCTCTGCCCCGATTACCGCGACATTCTCTACCGCACGGGCGATATGGCCGTGCAGCGGGAGGACGGAAATTTCTATTTTCTTGCCCGCCGCGACGGGCAGATCAAGCACATGGGCTACCGCATCGAACTGGGCGAAATTGAAACGGCGCTCTACAGCGTCAAGGGCCTGCGGGAGGCCGTCTGCTTCTACGACGCGATGCGCGACAGGATCGTCTGCGTCTATGCGGGCGATCTGGACACCAATACACTTGCAAAGGCGCTGCGGACGGCGCTGCCGAAATATATGCTGCCGAACGTCTATGAAAAGCTGGAGGCGCTGCCGCACAACGCCAACGGCAAGCTTGACCGCGCGGCGCTGAAGGAACGGTTTTTGCATGCGCAGAGTTGAAAGCTATGCAGCGCTTACGCCGCTTCTGTCCGCACAGCTTCGGCGCGGCGTGGTGACCAACTGCTTTTTATCCCCGGCAGACTATCAGCGCGAGATCGACGCCGGGCTTTTTTACGAGGAAGGGAATGGCTTTCTGCTGCTGCTGCGGCAGCGGGCCGGGTACCGGCTCCTGAACTTCTATCTGCACCCCGGTGCGAAGCTTTGCCTGCCGGGGCAGACGCTCCCGCTCGTCACGGAGCTGGCCTGCCGGGAAAAAGATCAGGACGCCATGCGCCGGGCGCAGGACGCGCTGTGCGCGCTCGGTTTTGCGGAGTGCTTTCGCCGTCTGCGGCGCACACGGGCGGCGGTTCCGGCTCCAAATAACGCGGAAGCTCCGACGGAGGCTTCCTTTGAGGCTGTGCGGGCGTTTTTACTTGAACAGTTCGACCCGCTGACGGGCTGCATCCCGCCGGACGAGGAACTCCGACAGGCGGTCAGCGCCGGGCAGGTGCTGTGCCTTTCGGATGCGGACGGCATTTCTGGCTTGCTGCACTACGCGCCCGGGCGGGCGCAGTGCGAGATCCGCCATCTGGCCGTCCGTGCGGACTGCCGGGGGCATGGATACGCCGGGCGGCTGCTGGCCATGCTGGAAGCGAAGACCGGCGGGCAGAAATGCGCCGTCTGGGCGCGGGTGGGGAACGCCCCTGCCGAGCATTTCTATGAAAAAAATCAGTTTCAGCCGGACGGATGGCAGTCCGTTGTGCTGAGGCTGGGATAGATAAAGGAGTTTTGACACTATGAGAAAGCAGATCATGGAGATCCTGACGGAGATTTGCCCGGGCATCGACTTTGAGAACGAAAAAGCCCTCATCGACGACGGCCTGATCGACTCGCTGGATATCGTCGCGGTCGTGACGGAGCTGATGGAGGCGTTCGATGTGGAGCTTGGCGTGGACGATCTGACGCCGGAAAACTTCAACAGCGTCGAAGCCATCGAGGAGCTCATCGAGAGCCGTCAGAGCTGAGATGTCCTTTGCCTCCCTGCCCTTTGTGGGGCTCGTCACGGCAGGCGTCGTGCTGTATTATCTGGTTCCGAAGCGGGCGCAGTGGGTCGTGCTGCTGCTGGCAAGCATGGTCTTTTACCTGGTTGGCGGCGTCAAAAGCGCCGTCTGGCTCGTGCTGGTCGCGGGACTCACGTGGCTGGCGGGGCTGCTGCTCGAAAAGCAGAACGCGCGTCCCGCACCGGATAAAGCCGCAAAGGCCGCCGTGCGCCGCGCGAAGAAGCGCATCTGCGCGGCGTGTCTGGTTCTCTGCTTCGGGCTGTTATATCTCATGAAATACTGGAACTTCACGGCCTCCGCGCTGCCGTCCGCCCTCGGGGACAAGCTTCCCCGGTGGGATTTCGTCGTGCCGCTGGGCCTGTCGTATTTCATCTTCCAGAGCGTGGGATACGTGATCGACGTCTACCGGGGAAAGCTCCCCGCGCAGAAAAACCCGCTGAAATACGGCCTGTTCGTCTCGTTCTTCCCGCAGATGGTGCAGGGCCCCATCAGCCGGTACGACCAGCTTGCCCCGCAGCTTTTAGCAGAGCGCAGTCTGGACTGGCGCGATCTCAAATTCGGCATCCAGCTTTGCCTCTGGGGCTATTTCAAAAAGCTCGTGATCGCCGACCGGGCGGCTGTGCTGGTCAACGCTGTCATCACGGAAAACTGCCCCTACGGCGGCGCGGTCATTGCCAGCGGCATTCTGTTCTACTGCATTCAGCTCTACTGCGATTTTTCCGGCGGCATCGATATTACGCGCGGTGTCGCGCGGATGTTCGGCATTGACATGGCCGAGAATTTCCGCCGCCCGATCTTCGCAATGTCCCTGACGGAATACTGGCGGCGCTGGCACATTACGCTCGGCGCGTGGATGCGCGACTATGTGTTTTATCCGCTGTCGCTGTCGAAAGCCTTCGGCAGACTCTCCCGCTGGGCCCGCACGCACATCAGAGGCACGGGCGGCAAGATTTTTGCCACGTCGCTCGCGACGTTCATCGTCTATCTCATCATCGGCATCTGGCACGGGGCGAACTTCCGCTACATTGCCTTCGGCCTGTGGAACGGCGTGCTCATTACGGCCTCCCTTCTGCTGGAACGGACGTTTTTGCGCTGGAAATCGGCGCTGCACATCAACGATAAATCCGCCGCATGGCGCGTGTTCATGACGCTGCGCACGATGCTGCTGGTGTTCATCGGGCGGTATTTCACGCGTTCGCCGCGTCTGAGCTGTGTGTTCCGATTCTTGAAGACAACCGTGCTGCATCCACAGCCGTCACAGCTGCTCGACGGGACGCTTTTGTCGTTCGGCCTTGCGAAGACGGATTTTCTCGTGATCGCGCTGGGTCTGGCCGTTTTGCTGACGCTTGAGTGCTTGCAGGAGCGCGGCGTGCAGATCCGGGCTGCGCTGGAAAAGAGACCTGGCTTTGTGCAGTGGCTTGCCGTGACGGCGCTGCTGCTGGCCGTGCTGTTGCTCGGCGTGTTCCGGGCCGGGTATATCCCGTCGGGCTTTATCTATACGCAGTTCTGAGGCGGTGATCGAATGAGTTCAAAAAAATGGGTGCTGGTCTTTCTCGTGACCGTCCTTGTGCTGGCCGCGCTGCTGGCGGCGCTGAATCTTGCCGCCGATCCCTTCGGCGCGTTCGGGGACAGGCTGCTGTCCTGGTTCTCCTACGACGAGACGAATAACCCGCGCGTGGCAAAGTTCAGCTATCTCGAACAGCACCACGACGAATACGATTCCTATATCCTCGGCTGCTCGTCCACCAGCTCGTTCCCGGTGGACGCGTTCAACGAGGCGTATGACGCAAGCTTTTACAATCTCATCATGTACGGTGCGGATATGCGCGACTGCGAAAAGATCGCGCGGTATCTGATCGAACATTATGAGGTCAAAAACCTCATTCTGAACGTCTATCTCGACAACGGCCTGACCTACGACGAGGAATCCGACCGGCTGACGAAGAACCTCCACTATAAGGAGGACCCGGACACGTCCGTGCTGTCCTATTACACGCGCTATCTCTTCGCCGACCCGCGCTATGCGCTGGCCAAGCTGAACGCGCTGCGCACGGACACCATTCTGCCGCAGACGTTCGACGTGTTTGACGAGCGGACAGGCTGCTATGACAAGCGCGTGCGCGACGCAGAGCCGATCGGCAGCGAGGAACGCTATCTCGAAAGCTACCCCGTCTTCGCCGACTATCCGCACCAGACGCTCTCGCTTCCGTACACGAAACAGTGCATGCAGAGCGTCGCGGCGATCAAGACCCTGTGCGAGGAAGCGGGTGTGAACCTCACCGTCGCGGCCGGGCCGGTATATGCTGAGTATCTGAAAAATTATGAACCGGAAACCGTCGCGCAGTTTTACCGCTCGCTGGCACAGGTCACGCCGTTCTGGGATTTTTCGTCCAGCAGCGTCAGCTGCGAGATGCGCTATTTCTACGACGGCACGCACTTCCGCAACAACGTCGGCGAGATGATCTGCGCCCGCATGACAGGCCGCACAGATCTCTGGATCCCGGACGATTTCGGAACGTATGTGACCGCCGACACCCCGGAGGATTATTTCCTGAACGTCCTGTCCCCGGCGGCGCTTTCGGCCGATGAGATCAGCACGCAGGTGCCCATACTCATGTACCACCATCTGTCCGAGGACGTGACGAACAGCGAAATGGTGTCCCCGGAGCAGTTTGAGGCGCAGATCCGGGCGCTTTCCGAGGCCGGGTATACCGGCGTCTCGTTTGACGAGCTGCAGGCGTATGTCCTGCGCGGCGAACCGCTTCCTGAGAAGCCGGTCGTCATTACCTTTGACGACGGATACAGGAGCAATTACACGCTGGCCTATCCGATTTTGCAGAAATACGGCATGAAGGCGACGATCTTCGCCATCGGCGTTTCGTTCGGAACGGATCATTACAAGGATACGGACTATGCCATCACGCCGCACTTCGGCGCGGCGGAGGCGGCGGAAATGACCGCGTCCGGCCTCATTTCCATCCAGAGCCATACCTACGATATGCACCAGTGGCCGCCGTATGAGACGGGCTCTGCCGTGCGGGAGAATATTCTCCAGCTGCCCGGCGAAAGCGAGGAAGCCTATGTGCAGGCGCTGACAGAGGACTTTACGCGCAGCCGTGCACTGTTGGAGGACGCAACGGGCCGGCCGGTCGACGTGCTGGCGTATCCGGCGGGGCAGTACTCGACGCTGGCGCAGGTCACGCTCCAGTCTCTCGGCGTGCACGTGACGCTCTCGACCAATCCTGACGTCAACACCGTCGTCAAGGGCCTGCCGCAGACGCTTTACGCCATGCTCCGCTTCGGCATTACGGAGGATGTCTCGCCGGAGGCGCTGCTGGATATGATCCGGTAAAACATCTGTGTTTTATGATACAGCGCTTCCAGCTTGCCTGTAGGGGCGGACGACTCTGTCCGCCCGCACGGAATACAACCGCTGGCTGGAGTTTTGCGGCGAATTCGCACGCGCCTTCCGCTTTGACTGTAGGGGCCGATGCCCACATCGGCCCGTGAGGCAGTTACAAATTCGCCGAAGATTTTCGTAAAAACGGTGCGCTCTGCCGGGCCGATGTGGGCATCGGCCCCTACAGACGCTGTGTACTTGCTTCGCTTTATGAAAATCGGTTTTTGATTTGCAGAGAAGGCCGCCCGCCGGGCAGCCTTCTTTTCCCTTGAAATACATATATTCCTATATAAACATACGTAAAAAGCAAGCCTTCATAAAAAATTTTAGGCAGGCAAAAATTTTGTTTGACATCTGCTTTTCATGTGGTATGATGGTAACAGAAGGCGTCTGCACGGCAGGCGCATACAGATCAGAAAGAATAATAAATAAATAAATAAATGGGAGGTACCCTGCGTTTATGAATTATGATGCTATCAAGAAGGCTGCCGAAGGCTACCGGGCCGACATGGCAAAGTTCCTCCGCGACATGATCGCGATCCCGTCCGAGTCCTGCGAGGAAGAGGGCGTCGTCAAGCGCATCGCCGCTGAGATGGAAAAGCTGGGCTATGACAAGGTCGAGTTCGACAAGCTCGGCAACGTCATCGGCTGGATGGGCACTGGCGACAAGATCATCGCCATCGACTCCCATATTGATACCGTCGGCATCGGCAACCGCGAAAACTGGACCGCTGATCCCTACACCGGCTACGAGACCGACGAGATCATCTACGGCCGCGGCGGCTCCGACCAGGAGGGCGGCATGGCTTCCGCTGCCTACGGCGCAAAGATCATGAAGGATCTGAACCTCATTCCCGAGGGCTACAAGATCATGGTCGTCGGCTCCGTGCAGGAGGAGGACTGCGACGGTATGTGCTGGCAGTCCATTGTCAACGAATACTTTAACGGCCCCGAGGACGCACGCAGCAAGGTCGAGTTCGTCATCTCCACCGAGCCGACCGACGGCGGCATCTACCGCGGCCATCGCGGCAGAATGGAGATCCGCGTCGATATGCACGGCGTTTCCTGCCACGGCTCCGCTCCGGAGCGCGGCGACAACGCGATCCACAAGATGGCTGAGGTCATCCTGAACGTCCGCGATCTCAACGAGAACGACGCTGCCGACGACAAGGAGATCAAGGGCCTTGTCAAGATGCTCGACCCGAAGTACAACCCCGAGCATTACGAAGACGCCCGCTTCCTCGGCCGCGGCACCTGCACCACCAGCCAGATCTTCTATACCTCCCCGTCCCGCTGCGCAGTTGCGGACTCCTGCTCCATCTCCATCGACCGCCGCATGACAGCCGGCGAGACCTACCAGTCCTGCCTGAAGGAGATCGAGGATCTGCCCGCCTGCAAGAAGTATGCCAAGGACGTCAAGGTTTCCATGTATATGTACGACCGTCCCGCATGGACTGGTCACGTCTATGAGACCGAGTGCTTCTTCCCGACCTGGATCAACAAGGCCTCTGCGCCGCACGTCCAGGCTCTGGTCGACGCGCACCATGCCCTGTGGGGCGAGAACCGTCTGTGGGCCGACGAGACTGCCAAGGCCAAGCGCGAGGGCCGTCCGCTGACCGACAAGTGGACCTTCTCCACCAACGGCGTTTCCATCCAGGGCCGCTACGGCATCCCCTGCGTTGGCTTCGGCCCCGGCGCCGAGTCTCAGGCACACGCCCCCAACGAGATCACCTGGAAGCAGGATCTGGTCGTCTGCGCCGCGCTGTACGCAGCTGTTCCCATGCTCTATAAGCCTGAGAACAAGGACGGCTCCGCCACCTCCTTCCGTCAGGAGCTCACCGGCAACGACATCAAGTAAAAATCCAATGCTGTAGGGGCGGATGCCTTTGTCCGCCCGGCACATCAGAAAGAAATACGCATACGATAATATTTTAAGGAGAAAGAACATGAGCAAAACTGTTGAACTGGCAAGACATCTTGAGAAGCTCCACATCAACAATATGTATAAGACCGACTTCTACTGGACCTGGGACAAGACCGACGACGAGATCGACGCTGTCTTTACCGTAGCCGACGCTCTGCGCGACCTGCGTGAGCGCAACAAGTCCACGAAGATCTTCAACTCCGGTCTGGGCATCTCCCTGTTCCGCGACAACTCCACCCGTACCCGCTTCTCCTTCGCCTCCGCCTGCAACTTCCTCGGCCTCGAGGAGCAGGTCCTCGACGAGAAGAAGTCCCAGATCGCCCATGGCGAGACGGTCCGTGAGACGGCCAACATGGTCTCCTTCATGGCCGACGTCATCGGCATCCGCGACGATATGTACATCCATCAGGGCCACGAGTACCAGAAGACGTTCATGGACGCTCTGGAGGAAGGCTACCGCGACGGCATTCTTGAGCAGCGTCCGACGCTCGTCAACCTGCAGTGCGACGTCGACCATCCGACGCAGTGCATGGCCGACATGCTGCACGTCATCCACTACTTCGGCGGCGTTGAGAACCTGAAGGGCAAGAAGGTTGCCATGACCTGGGCCTACAGCCCCAGCTACGGCAAGCCGCTGTCCGTCCCGCAGGGCGTTATCGGCCTGTTCACCCGCTTCGGCATGGACGTCACGCTGGCCCATCCGGAAGGATACGATGTGTTCCCCGAGGTCGAAGAGATCGCCCGCAAGAACTGCGAGAAGTACGGCTCCAAGTTCCACAAGACCAACTCCATGGCTGAGGCCTTTAAGGATGCCGATATCGTCTATCCGAAGTCCTGGGCTCCGTTCAAGGCGATGGAAAAGCGCTCCGAGCTGTACGTTAAGGGCGACCAGAAGGGCATCGACGAGCTCGAAAAGGAACTGCTGGCGCAGAACGCCGAGCATAAGGACTGGACCTGCTCCGAAGAGATGATGAAGCTGACGAAGGACGGCAAGGCTCTGTACCTGCACTGCCTGCCCGCTGACATCTCCGGTCTGTCCTGCCCCGAGGGCGAAGTCGACAACTCCGTGTTCGACCGCTATCTGGTGCCTCTGTACAAGCAGGCTTCCTACAAGCCGTACATCATTGCCGCTATGATCTTCCTGGCTCAGGTCAAGGACCCGGTCAAGGCTCTGATGGACCTCGACTCCGCTGACAACAAGCGCAAGATGTTCTAATTCGCTTCTGACTACACAAATAAGCATATGGCAGGAGCGCCGCTCCTGCCATTGCAGTATCAAGAGGAATTATAAAATGGCTAAAAGAATTGTGATCGCTCTGGGCGGCAACGCTCTGGGCAAAAATCTAGAAGAGCAGATGCAGGCTGTCA
>OWIO01000566.1_pt1 | contig 32925 bp, 31 predicted proteins | sample 1733011 | NCBI WGS metagenome assembly OWIO01 (sample SAMN05065779, study PRJEB22554) | human gut metagenome | biome: ENVO:2100002; feature: ENVO:00000062; material: ENVO:00002003 | host: Homo sapiens | place: USA | reverse complement strand
CACAAGGAGTATCGTCGGCAGCGTCAGATGTGTATAAGAGACAGATTCTGCGGCGTTGACCGGGCCTTTGCCGTCGATCGGCTCACCGATGACATTGAACATGCGGCCGAGCGTCGCCTCACCGACGGGCATTTTCACGCTCGTGCCGGTGTCGACGGCGCGGCAGCCGCGCTGCAGTCCGTCGGTGGAAAAGAGCGAGATGCAGCGCACCGTGTTGTCGCCGAGCTGCTGCACCGCCTCCATGACGATGCGCCGCTCGCCGGTGTGCACCTCGATGGCGTTGTTGATCTCCGGCAGCTTTCCGGCCGGGAACTGCACGTCCACCACCGGGCCGATGACCCTTTTGACGATACCGTTTTCCATACGTTCTCCCTTCGTGGGACGCGGCGCTGCCGCCGCGGTGTTAGTCAGATCCTTGTGATTGCTTGAGCGCGGCGCTGCCGCCGACGATCTCGGAGATCTCGGTCGTGATGGCGGCCTGACGCGCACGGTTGAAGTCCAGATTCAGCTCCTCGATGAGCTCCGCCGTCGAGTCTGTGGCGGCGGTCATCGCGGTCATGCGCGCGGCGTGCTCGCCCACGCGCGCCTCGAGCATCACGGCGTAGACCGTGTTGTTCAGGTACAGCTCGAGCACGTTGTCGAGCACGGTCTGCGCGTCCGGCACGAACAGATAGTTGTTGTTCGCGGCGGGGGCGTCGGCCTCCGGTGCGGCGGGCAGCAGCTGCCGGTGCACCGGGGTCTGGTGCAGCACGGAGTCAAAGCGCTGGTAGACGAGGTGGACCTCGTCCGCCTCACCGGTGCGGTAGAGGTTTTTGAGCGTCTCGGCGATCTCGAGTGCCTCGGCCATGGTGGGCGTGTCGCTCAGCCCGGCGCAGATCTCCCGCACGGGCAGGTCCGTTCCGGCGAGGACATCGCGTCCCCAGCGGCCGCACACGATCACGGAGCAGGGGCGCGTCTCGGCGTGCACGAGCTGCTCCAGATGGCGCAGCAGCACCTGATTGTATGCCCCGCAAAGGCCGCGGTTGCCCCAGAATACCACGTAGCACACGTGCCCGACGCGGCGCCGGGGCGTGAGATACGGGTGCTCAAAGGTGACGTCATCGGCGAGCAGGGCGTTGAGCACCTCCTGCCCCTTGTCGGCAAACAGGCGCACGCCCGCAAGGCTCGTCTGCGTCTTGCGCAGCTTGGACACGGCGATCATTTTCATCGTGCGGGTGATCTGCTGCGTGCTGTTCACGCTGCGGATGCGCGCGCGGATCTTATGCAGATTTGTCAAGGGGCGTTCCTCCTCTCTGCCGGCGGCGGGGATGGTGCATCATAGATTCTTGAGCGTCTCGTCGGCAAGCGTGCGCAGCCGCTCGAGCGCCTCGGGCGGAAGCTTCTTGCCGCTGTGCACGAGGGCATGCAGCTCCGGATACGTGCGGTGGATGCGCGCAAGCAGCGCCTCGGCGTAGTGCGGCACATCCTCGACGGCGATCGAGTCGGTATACCCCTCGCCGGCGGCGAAGAGCACCGCGACCTGATCGGCCGCGTCCATGGGCGCATACTGCGGCTGCTTCAGGAGCTCGGTCATGCGGCTGCCGCGCGCGAGCGTGTCGCGCGTGGCCTTGTCCAGATCCGAGCCGAACTGCGCGAACGAGGCAAGCTCGCGGTACTGTGCCAGGTCCATGCGCAGACGACCGGCAACCTGCTTCATCGCGCCGAGCTGCGCCGCACCGCCGACACGCGACACGGACAGGCCCACGTTGATGGCCGGGCGCACACCGGCGTGGAACAGATCCGTCTCGAGGAAGATCTGCCCGTCGGTGATGGAGATGACATTCGTCGGGATATAGGCCGAGATGTCGCCCGCCTGCGTCTCGATGATGGGCAGGGCGGTCATGCTGCCGCCGCCGGCGGCCTCACTCAGGCGCGCGGCGCGCTCAAGCAGGCGCGAGTGCAGATAAAACACGTCGCCGGGGTAGGCCTCGCGTCCGGGCGGACGCTGCAGCAGCAGGGAGATCTCGCGGTAAGCCACGGCCTGCTTCGACAGGTCGTCGTAGACGATGAGCACGTCGCGCCCGCGGTACATGAAGTACTCACCGATGGCGGCGCCCGCATAGGGCGCGATGTAGAGCATGGGCGCGGTCTCCGACGCGTGCGCGCACACGACGGTGGTATAGGCCATGGCGCCGCGGTCACGCAGCTTCTGCACGACGCCTGCGACGGTCGATTCCTTCTGGCCGATGGCGACGTAGATGCACAGCACGCCCGTGTCCTTCTGGTTGAGGATGGCGTCGATGGCGATGGCGGTCTTGCCGGTCTGACGGTCGCCGATGATGAGCTCACGCTGACCGCGGCCGATCGGCACGAGTGCGTCGATGGCCTTGATGCCGGTCTGCAGCGGGACGCTCACGCCCTTGCGCGCGATGACGCCGGGCGCAGGGCTCTCGATGGCGCGGCGCTCCGTCGTGCGGATCGGGCCGTGACCGTCGATCGGGCGGCCGAGCGCATCGACCACGCGGCCGATCATCTCTTCGCCCACGGGCACGGACATGATCTGCCCCGTGCGGCGCACGCGGTCGCCCTCCTGCAGGTGTCCGTAAGGGCCGAGCAGGACGACGCCGATGTCCTCGCGGCCAAGATCCATGACCATGCCGCGCAGCGTACCGTCAAAGGCGAGCAGCTCGCCGGCCATGACGTCGGCCATGCCGCGCACGCGGCAGATGCCGTCGGACAGGCTCGTGACGACGCCGGTCTGGAACACGTCGATGGCGACGTGCGTGTCCGCGAGCCGGTCGCGGATGCACGCGGCGAGATCGGGGTTTTCGTCCGTGGTGTGCAGGGCGCTGTTGGCCGCGTCCTGCTCGAGCAGGTCGAGCGCGTGGCGCAGCGTGCCGTCATAGTGCGTGTCGCCGATGCGCAGGCACACGCCGCCGATCAGCTCCGGACGCACCGTCGTCATGCACGTGACATGACCGTAGGCGCGCGTGAGCGTGTCTTTGAGCGCGTCGAGCGCGGCGGCGGGCAGCGGCTCGGCCGACTCGACCTCCACGGTCAGCGTGCCGGTATCGGCGAGGGTGAGCGCGTCGCTCGGCTGGGTGGTCAGATGTGCACCGATGTTGGCGACAAATTCGTCCACGAGCGCGGCGCGTGCGGGTGCGAAGGCGTCCTGCGCCAGCACTCCGGCGGTCGCGGCCGTGATGCGGCCGATGGCCGCGTCGCTCACGCGGTCCTCCATGTCGCTGCGCAGCTGCGCCTCGGTCTGCGCTACGCCGCGGCGCACGGCCTCGGCCTCGCGCGCGGTCTCGGCGTCGGCAGCGGCGGTGTTGGCCTCGGCCTGTGCCTTTGCCTCGGCAAGCTGGGCGTGTCCCTCGGCGTCGGCAGTCTGCTTTGCCTCGGCGATGTCCTCGGCGGTGTGGCGTGCCTGATCCTGCGCGTCCGCCGCGCGGCCGAGCGCGTCGGCAATGCGGTCGCGGCGCTCCTGAAAGAGCTTGCGGATCTGCTTGCGCGTGAAGAAAATCAGCGCCAGCGCCAGCAGCAGGAAGTTGAAGACGGGGCCGATGGCTCTCAGAAATTCCACGGTGTCGCCGCCCCCTTTCGATTCATTTCATTCATGGTTCAGCCCTCATGCGTGGGGGCGACCCACTGGCGGATCTGTGCGGCGCTGCGCTCGGCGGTGTCGCTGCCGAGCAGGCCGCCGGTCAGAGCCGTCACGAGCTCGGGCAGCTTCGCGTCCACGGCGGCGGCAGCGGCGGTCTCTTCGCTGCGCACACGTGCGCGCACGTCGCGCATGGCCTGTGCGGCCTCCTGATGCGCGGCCTGCAGCGTCTGGGCGCGCTTGCGCTCGGACGCGCTCTTGGCCTCTGCCAGCAGCGCATCCGCTGCGGCGGACTGCCGGCGCTGCGCATCGCTGCGCGCCTGTGCGGCCGCATCGAGCTGCTGCTGGGCGGTGCGCCCGGCGCTGATCCCGTCCTGAATGCGCGCATCGCGCGCGGCCATGAACGACACCAGCGGGTCAAACAGCAGCTTCTTCAAAACCACCAGCAGCACGAAAAAGCAGATCACCGTCCAGATGAGTTCGGAGATGTTGATGCTCAAAGCGTGTGCCTCCCTTATCCCGTGCTTCTCAGCCGATCTTACCGATCAGCAGAAACGCGATCAGCAGGCCGTAGATCGTCAGCGATTCGAGCAGGCCCATGGCGATGATCATGTTCGAGCGGATCGTACCGGCCACTTCCGGCTGGCGCGCGATGGCGTCCATGGCGTGGGCGGCGGTCAGGCCCTGACCGATGGCGGGGCCGATGGTGCTGATGGCGATGGCGAGCGCGGCGGCGATCGCAATGATTCCGGTTGACATAACTCGTTCCTCCTAATGTTTCTTGGGTGTCTGAAAGGTTGTTTCTTACGATTTCTGATGCAAGGGTGCGTTACTCCTCGATGGCTTCCTCGATATAGATCGACAGCAGCATCGTGAACACGATGGCCTGGATCAGGCAGAACAGCAGGCTCAGCACCTGCATGAGCAGCGGCAGCACGAGCGGGAAGAGATTGCCGAGCTCATGCGTGACCATTTCCTCACCGTAGAGGTTGCCGTACAGACGCAGCGCGAGAGAAAACGGGCGCACGATCTGCTCGATGAGGTTGAGCGGCAGCATGAGCAGGAAGGGCTTGATGAAGCTCTTGAGATAGCCGCCCAGACCGCGGCGCTGGATGCCGACGGTGTGCGTCATGCAAAAGGCGATGATGGCCAGACCCGCCGTGACGGACAGCGTGGCCGTCGGCACGGTGAACACTTGCCCCGCGCCGGGCAGCAGCCCGATGTAGTTGGACACGACGATGAAGATGAAAAACGTCGCCATCATCGGGAAGTAGCGACGGGCGTTGGCCGGACCCATGATGCCGCCGTAAAAGCCCTGCAGCTTTTCCACGGCCATCTCGGCCGCGTTTTGCAGCGGTCCGGGCACGTCGCGCAGCTTCCGTGTCGCCAGCCACGATACCAGCGCCAGCATGGCCACGATGACCCACATGGTCACGACCGCGCCGGTGACCTCCAGCGGTCCGATGGAAAACAGTACGTTCGTCTCACCCATTTGTGTCGTCCCTCCGTTCGTCCGCCGGGTCGAGCTCCGGCGTCTGGTTTTGTTCCGCGTCCGGCAGCTCCTGCGTGTCCGTGATCTCCACGCACTCGGCGGGGATGGTATCGTCCATCCTGCGCGCGAGGATCCATACGCCGGCGATGCTGCCGCCCGACAGGCCGACGGCCGTGCCGATGAGCGTGCCGGCCAGCGGCAGCGGCACGACGCCGCGCAGCAGATAGACCAGTACGAGCGCCGCGAGATTGATGACCTGCCGCAGGCCGCTCGTGCCCATGACGGATGTGGTGCTCTGCCTGGCGCGCAGCAGACTGCGGCGCGTCAGCAGGGTGTTGCCGGCGGCCACGAGCAGGCCGAAAACCAGTCCGGCCGCGCCGCCGAGCAGATATTGTCCGGTCGACATGTTCTGTCCCTCCCGTTTGTGCAGCCCCGGTGACCGGGGGAAAGCTTTCTTAGCGAGAACTTAGCAGATACTTAACAGTATTCTACTATATCATGACGGCGAAAAGATGCCAATACCCAATTCCGGTTTTGAAATAATTTCGTTGAATTCTACAAATAGAAAAAGCGCCCGGCGGCCGCTCGCCCGCTTCACAAAGCAGGAAAAATAGTATATACTGAGGGGCAGAAAAAAGCCGCGGCATCCGGCATCCCACAGGACGCCTGCGGCGAAAAATCTTCCGAAAAGAGGGATACAGTATGAAATACATTCTCGTCATCGGCGACGGCATGGCCGACCACCCGCTCGACACGCTCGGCGGCCGCACGCCGCTGGAAGCGTCGAAAAAGGACGCGATCGACGACCTTGCGCGTCACGGTGTGCTTGGCAGCGTGCGCAACGTGCCCGACGGTTTCGCTCCCGGCAGCGACACGGCCATCATGTCCATCTTCGGCTGCTCGCCGCGCAAATACTTTTTCGGCCGCGCCCCGCTTGAGGCGGCGGCCTCCGGCATCCGGCTCGCTCCCGGCGATGCGTGCTACCGCTGCAACATGGTCACGTATGCCGATGAGGACGTGCCGTTCGAGCACAAGCACATTATCTCCCACAGCGCGGGCAGCATCGAGGGCCGCGAGTCGGACGAGCTCGTGACGGCGCTCTTTGCGCACCCGGATTTCCGCCCGCTGGCCGAGCAGGCCGGCATGGTCGTGCACAAGGGCTCGTCGTTCCGCCACCTTGCGGTGCAGAGCCATGTGGACATCAAGGGCATCCGGCTCGCCCCGCCGCACGACCACCTTGGTGAGGAGATCGGCCCCATCCTGCCCACCGGCTGCCCGAATGCCGACGTGCTGCGTGAGCTCATGCGCCGCGCGTTCGATATCCTCGATCAGCACCCGATCAATGTCGCGCGCCGCGCCGCCGGAAAGCTCCCGGCCAACGGCGTCTGGTTCTGGGCGGAGGGCACGGCGGCCGCGCTGCCGAACTTCCCCGAGCACTACGGCTCGGACGGCGGCGTCGTCTCGGCCGTGCCGCTGTGCCACGGCATCGGCATCCTGACCGGGCTTGAGGCCGTCACCGTCCCGACTGCGACCGGCGAGTGGGATACCGACTATGCCGCCAAGGTCGCCGCCGCGCTGGGCGTGCTCAAAAAGCACGACTTCGTGGCCCTGCACCTCGAGGGCCCGGATGAGGCCACGCACAACCATGACCTGGAGCACAAGATCTACTCCATCGAGCGCCTGAGCGCCGATGTCGTCGCCCCCGTGACCGAGGCGCTGCGCGCCGCGGGTGAGGACTTCCGTCTGCTGCTGCTGTCGGATCACACGACGTACATGGCCAACGGCGCGCACGGCGCCGACCCCGTGCCGTTCGTGCTGTATGACAGCCGCGTGTCCGAGGGCTCCGGCCTGCCGTATTCCGAGGCAAACGGCGCCAAGGGCCCGTATGTCGACGACGGCGCGCAGCTCATGGATCTGCTCTTTGAACTGAAAAAGCTGTGACCGGTACAGCAAGAGAGGCCGCGTGGGCAAAGCTGAACCTGTCGCTGGACGTGCTCGGTACGCGCCCCGACGGGTTTCACGACCTGCGCATGATCATGCAGAGTGTGGATCTGCACGACGATGTGACCGTTACGCTCGACGATACCGGCGTCTGCCGCGCCGAGACCAACCGCAGCTATCTGCCCTGTGGGGCGGACAATGTGGCCGTGCGCGCGGCGCAGGTGTTTCTCGAGCGCGCGGGCCTCGACTGCGGCGTGCACATCCGGCTGCACAAGCGCATCCCCGTGTGTGCGGGGCTGGGCGGCGGCTCGTCGGATGCGGCGGCCGTGCTGCGCGCGCTCAACCGGCTGACCGGCGCGGGCTTTTCCCGCGCGCAGCTCGAGGAGCTGGGCGCGCTGGTCGGCTCGGACGTGCCGTACTGCGTCGCGGGCGGCACGATGCTGGCCGAGGGACGCGGCGAGCGGCTCACGCCCGTCACGCCCATGCCGCGTCTGCCGGTCGTGATCTGCAAGCCGGATTTTCCGATCTCGACGCCGGAGCTGTTTCGCCGCGTGGACGCGCGCACCTCGCGCTGCCGTCCGGACACGGAGGGCATCTGCGCCGCGCTTGCCGACAGCGACATGCCGAAGCTTGCCCGCCGGATGTACAACGTCTTTGAGGACGTGCTCACCCGCCGCGAGGGTGAGATCGCGGCCATCAAGAGCCGCCTGCTCGACGGCGGCGCGCTCGGCGCGGTCATGAGCGGCACGGGCTCGGCCGTGTTCGGTCTTTTTGCCGATGCCGACAGCGCGGCGTATGCCAAGCGCCGGCTCGCGCGCGACTATGCCGAGTGCTTTCTGACCGAAACCATCGACCGCCTTGAGGTCTGAGGATTAAAAGCAAACAAAACTGCCGATACTGAGCACAGATGCCCGGTACCGGCAGTTTTTCATCTCAGAAAGGCGGACATACGATGCATACCCATTCTCTCTCCATAAATCCCGATTCCGGCCGCGCGCTGCGCCCGTGGGAGCTGGCGCTGCTGCTGGCCGTGTGCGTGACGCTGCTGACCGGCACGTGGGCGCAGGCGCGCAGCGCGCTGCTGGCGTCGCGGCTCGTGCGGCTGCACGTGATCGCGGTCTCGGACGACGACACCGAGCAGGCCGTGAAGCTGCAGGTGCGTGACGCGGTGCTGGCCTATCTCGAGCCGCAGCTTGCCGACGTGACGGATATGGACACGGCGCGGCTGCGCATTGCGGACGATCTCGACGGCATCGCCCGCGCGGCGCAGGCGGCGGCGGGGGAGCGGCCGGTGCGGGTCTCCCTCGGCGCCGAGCACTATCCGACGCGCGACTATGGCGCGTTTGCGCTCCCGGCGGGGGTGTATACCTCCCTGCGCGTGACGCTCGGCGCGGGCGCGGGGCACAACTGGTGGTGCGTCATTTTCCCGCCGCTGTGCGCGCAGGCGGCAGGGCTCTCGGAGCGAGCGGTGCAGGCGCTCTCGGACGACGATGTGCGCCTCGTCACGGAGTCCGACGGCGGCTATGTCGTGCGCTTCCGGCTGCTGGAGCTGTGGGACGCGCTCATGCAGCGGCTGAGCTGACGGCACGGTGGAAAATTGAAAGCGCCCCCGCGGGAAACTCCCCGCGGGGGCGCTTGCCATTGGGTCACACAAGCTGCTTCCGGCGCAGCAGCCGGCAGACAAGCGCGGCAAGCCCCAGACCGAGCGCGAACGAGAAGCCCAGCGCGCCCAGTGTGGCGGCGGCGCTGAACAGGCTGATCGACATCTCATGCACCGAGCCGATGTCCACGATGATCTCGCACACGAGCCACAGCCCTGCGCTGATGCCCGCGGCCGTCCAGAAATCGCGCCGGCGCTGCAGGGCGCACCGGACGCCGACGCCGGCGGCGAGCAGGAGCAGATACAGAACGATCCGTCCGGCGATGCCGCCGGTCACAAAGATCCCCATCATTTTCAAAAGCGCAAACGGTTCCATACGATACCTCCTGTTGAATGAAATGTGTGTCCGGATCCTGACATCCTCATTTTAGCAGATTCTTTATGAAATTGGAACAGGATTCATAATATTTGTAAATTGCGCCAAAACACGATTCGGGATTCTGTGCAGCAGTGATAAATCGCATCGCCCGTTTTCGCGGCGTCTGTCACCAAAACCGCCGTGCGGCGCAGAAAAACGCAAAGCCTTCTCCCAACGGAGAAGGCTTTGCGTATTTGCAGGATTCAGCGCCGCGCGCTCAGTAGCTGTACACGCCGCCGCCGATAAATTCGCGCAGCATGCTCTCGGGCGCGAGCAGGGTGGGGTCGATCGTCTCGAAGCGCTCGAGCGCGGGCAGGATGCTGCGGATCTCCGCATAGCGCTCCGCGCCCTCGGGCACGGCCGCGAGCAGCGGCTCGGCGAAGTTTTTCATGATCGACACCTCGCACGGAAACGACGAGTCGAACATCAGGTTCGCGCGCTCCTTGAACGGGGAGATGAAGCGCTTTTCGCCGCGGCGGACGTTTGCCCACATGTCCAGCGTCGCGGCGGCGGGCGTGCCGCGGAAGTTGCTGTCGCGCACGAGGCGGCGCAGCAGACGCATCCACGTGCCCTTGAACACCTCGTTCCCGTCGTCATCGACAACGACGGAGCGCGCGCTGATATACAGCCGGAACGCATCCGGGCAGTAGGCGGCGATCTCATCGTTGAGCGCGTGGATGCCCTCGCAGACGACGACCTCGTCCTTGCCGAGGCGCATGGGGCGGCCGATGGGGCCGGACTGCACGCGCGTGACGAAATTATACCGCGGCAGGTGGATCTCCTCGCCGCGGGCGAGCGCGTTGAGGTGCTTGCCGAGCAGGTCCATGTCCAGACACGCGGGGGACTCCAGATCGAGATCACCCTCCGGCGTGCGCGGTGCGGTGCGCAGGTCGACGGTGCGGAAATAGTCGTCCATGGCGAGGCTCTGACTGCCGACGCCGAGCTTGCACAGCGCCTCCGCGATCTTCATGGCCGTGGTGGTCTTGCCGCTGCCGGACGGGCCGGAGAGCAGCACGATCGGACACGTGTGCGCGTTTTCGGCGATGGCGCGCGCTGCGCGCTCGATCTTGGCGGCATAGGCCGCGTCGCTCGCGTCGACAAATTCCTTGGGATCAGCCTGAATGCGGCGGTTGATCTCCTGAAGATGATAGCTCATTGGAAAAACGCCTCCAGTTCCGCCTTGGCCGCACAGATGCGGTCGATATTGGCGATGTATTCCGTGGGATACTTGGGGTCGATGTGCCGCTCAAGCCTGCCGCCGTTGGGGCGCACGAGCTTTGTCGACGCGCCGCCGCCCATGGCGAGGATGCTGCACAGCTCCTCCATGATGCAGATGTTGTAGAGATTCTCCTGCCCCGGCCGCGTCCAGCCGACGTTTTCAAAGCCGCCGGACATAAACTTCTGCCGGTAGAGGTAGTACGGCGCGTAGCCCGCCCTGGGCAGCACGGTACCGGCAAAGTCAAGCATCTCGCCGACGGCTGCTCCGTCGGGGATGGGCGCATCCTGCGCCATCAGGTTCGAGCCGCGCTTGCGCGAGAGCGTGTGCACGGTGACGTTCTCGGGCGCGAGCGCGAGCACCTGCTCGAGCGTGGTGCGAAAGCCGTCCGGCGTGTCGCCGGGAAGCCCCGCGATCAGGTCCATATTCACGGCAAAGCCGCCGGTCTCGCGCACGAGGCGCAGCGCGTCGTAAATATCCTGCGCGGTGTGGCGGCGGCCGATCGTGTCGAGCACGCGGTCGTCGAGCGTCTGGGGATTGACGCTGATGCGGTCGACCCGGTGCGCGCGCAGCACTTGCAGCTTGTCGGCGGTGATCGTGTCTGGGCGTCCGGCCTCGACGGTGAACTCCCGCAGTGCGCTCAGGTCGAATGCCGCGGCCAGCTGCGTGCACAGCGCGTCGAGCTGGCGCGCCGAGAGTGTGGTCGGTGTGCCGCCGCCGATGTAGAGCGACACGACGCGCAGTCCCGCCCTGCGCACGGCCTCGGCGGTCGCGGCAATCTCGCGGGCGAGCGCCTGCAAAAACTCCGGCACGAGCGCCATGCTCTTTTCCACCGACTGGCTCACAAAGCTGCAATAGGCGCAGCGCGTCGGGCAAAACGGGATGCCCACATACAGGCACACATCCTTTTCACCGAGCGATTCCATGGCGCGCAGTGTGGCGTGCGCGGTGCGCACGACGAGGTCGGCGCGCGCGGGTGAGACGTCATACTGCCGCTCAAACTGGCGCGCGGCCTGCGCGTCGTTGAGTCCCTGCGCGAGCAGGGGAGTCATGAGCTTTCCGGGGCGCACGCCCGTGAGCATGCCCCACGGCCGGTGCGGCAGCCCGATGCCTATGGCGGCGCGGTAAAACGCGCGCTTGATCGCGCCCTGCAGCCGGCGGTCGGTCTCGGCGGGGTCGGTCAGCTCGCCGTTGGGCACACTCGTGCGGCCGTTGGCCGTCTGCCCGTGGTAGACGAGCACGCACGTCACGGTCGTCACCTTTGCGCCGGACATGAGCCGCAGCTCTGCGCGGTCGCCGGTCGGCCGCCCGTCCGGATACTCCGGGCGTTCGTCGGGAAACAGCGTCAGGAGCATCTGCTCCGCCGCGTAGCGGTAGTCATGTCCGATCAGATAGAGATTCATGGTTCTTCTTCTTTCTGTGTCCTGCCGGATGGTCAGGTGCGGTCTTTTGCTTTGTTCTTGAGTGCCTTGGCCTTCGCCTTGACGGCCTTGGTCAGCTCCTTGCGGCGCTGCGCGTGCTCATGCACACGGGTGAAGGCGCGGCCGTTGGTCTGGCCGGAGCGCAGCGCCGGGAACGCCTGCGCGATACGCTCGTGCACGATGTTGCGGTGGCTGAGGATCTCCTCGCGGCGCTCGATCGAGGCCTCGGCGCGCTTTTGCGCAAGCTCCGTGCTCTTTTCCTTCATACCGGTGTAAACCTCCATGCCGCGGTCCTTCGCGTCTGAGGTGCGAATATAGATCTCCTCGCCGATCTCGTCGGAGATGGCCGTGAGCGAATCCTCAATGGCCTGCAGGGCGCGCAGCTTCTTGGGCAGCTTGCGGATCTCCATGGCGGTGATGATGTTGTCCGCGATCCACAGTGCGCTGAATGTGCCGAGCAGCACCCAGCCGAGTTTTTTCGGAATGAGGTCGACGACCTTGGCCACGAGCGGCTGGAACACGTCGACCACAAACACGCACGCCGCACGCCAGTCCCCACAGCACCGAGAACTCCAGACACACGTAGCCCTTGATGTTCAGCGGACGCTTGGAGTAGTCCCACCACTTGTCGTGGAACACCTTTTCCAGCACCCAGCCGGTGAGGTATTCGATGGCGCTCGTAAACAGCACGCTGCCGCCGAACAGCAGCCAGAGGCTGCTCTTGAGCGGCCCGAGCACGAGCAGCACGCTCATGACGCCGAAGCCGTAGATCGAGCAGATGGGGCCGTTGACGAAGCCGCGGTTGACAAACTTGCCGTGCGCGACGGCGGCGAAGGCCACCTCGGAGCACCAGCCGAGAAAACCGTAAATGTAGAAGTACCAGAGGATCTGGAACCAGGAATAGGGCACAAGCATGAAAAAACTCCTCTCATGAATGCCTGTGGGCGGAAAACCCGGATTCATTTCATATTTGTCTATATTAACATAGCTATGCGGACTTTTCCAGTCTTTTCGGCGCGGATGGGAACAAAAAACGCAAAGTGGCAACTGCTGGCCTTTTGTCAGAAAGGAATCCTTTTTGACGGGCACAAAAATGCGGAGCGCACGAGGGTGCGCTCCGCATGAAAAACCGGGGTGATTTACTTGATCGTCAGCAGCAGCTCGCCGGCCTTGACCGACTGGCCGCCCTTGACAAAGACTTCGTCGATCGTGCCGTCCATGCGGGCGACGACGCTCGTCTCCATCTTCATGGCCTCGATCACGGCGAGCACGTCGTTGACCTTGACCTGGTCGCCGGGCTTGACGTTGACCTTCGACACCATGCCCGGGATGGACGCGCCGGCCTGGCTCTTGTCGTTCGGGTCGGCCATGACGACGGTCTTGGCCGAATCGGTCGCGGTCGGGTCGGGCACGGAGACCTCGCGGCGCATACCGTTGAGCTCGAACTGCACGTTGCGCGTGCCGTCGTCGTTGCGGTCGCCGAGGCCGATGTACTTGATCATGAGGGTCTTGCCGTCCTCGATGTTGATCTTGTTCATCTCGCCGATGGCCATGCCGTTGAAGAACACGTGGCTGCCCATGCGCATGATGTAGCCGTACTCCTTGCGGTGACGGATGTACTCCTCATAGACCTTCGGATACATGGCAAACGAGATGAGCGAGCGCGGCTCCTCATAGTTCGGGTAGAACTTGCGGATCTCGCTGCGCAGCTGATCCCAGTCCACGGGCGGCAGCAGGTCGCCGGGGCGGCCGGTGATGGGCTTCTCGCCCTTGAGCACGACGCGCTGCAGATCCTTCGGGAAGCCGCAGGGCGGCTGGCCCATCATGCCCTTGAAGTAGCTCACGACGCTGTCGGGGAAGGCAAGGTGCTCGCCCTTTTCGACGATGTTCTCGGGCGTGAGGTCGTTTTGCACCATGAAGATCGCGAGGTCGCCGACCATCTTGGACGACGGCGTGACCTTGATGATGTCGCCGAGCATGAGGTTGACGGTGCGGTACATCTCCTTGACCTCCGCGAAGCGGTGGCCGAGGCCGAGCGACTCGACCTGCGGCTGCAGGTTCGTGTACTGACCGCCGGGGATCTCATAGCGGTAGATATCGGTGACGGGGACCTTGAGGCCCTTGTCGAAGCTCTCGTAGCGCAGGCGCACGTCGGCCCAGTAATCGGCCAGCTCCTGCAGGCGCTGCGGGTCGAAGCCGGTGTCGCGCTCCTGACCGCGCAGGGACTCGACGAGCGCGTTCATCGACGGCTGGCTCGTGAGGTTGGCCAGCGGTCCGATGGCGGTGTCGACCACGTCCACACCGGCTTCGGCCGCCATGAGGTAGGTCGCGATCTGGTTGTCGGTGGTGTTGTGCGTGTGCAGGTGGATGGGGATGCCGATCTCCTGCTTGAGGGTGCTGACGAGCTTCTTGGCGGCATACGGCTTGAGCAGGCCGGACATGTCCTTGATGGCCAGCATATGTGCACCGCGGCGCTCGAGCTCCTTGGCAAAGTCCACGTAGTATTTCAGCGTGTAGCGGTCGCGCGTCGGGTCGAGGATGTCGCCGGTGTAGCACACGGTGCCCTCGAGGAACTTGCCCTGGCGCAGGACCTCGTCCATGGCGGTCTCCATGTTCGGCATCCAGTTGAGCGAGTCGAACACGCGGAACACGTCGATGCCCTCGCGGGCGGACTCGGCGATGAAGGCGCGCACGAGGTTGTCCGGATAGCTCGCATAGCCGACGAGGTTCGAGCCGCGCAGCAGCATCTGGAACGGGATGTTCGGGATCTTCTCACGCAGCATCTCCAGACGCTCCCACGGGGACTCATGCAGGAAGCGGTAGGCGGTGTCAAACGTCGCGCCGCCCCACATCTCGAGCGAGAAGCAGTCGGCAAGGATGTCGGCCGTGCCGTCGGCGCCCTTGACCATGTCGCGGGTGCGCAGGCGGGTGCTCAGCAGCGACTGGTGCGCATCGCGCATCGTCGTGTCGGTGATGAGCAGCTTCTTCTGGCCGAGGACCCATTCCTTGACGGCCTCGGGACCGTCGGTGTCGAGCAGGAGCTTGAGCCCGTCCTGCTTCGTGACCTCGCGCTGTGCCTTCGGGAAGCGCGGCGTGTCGTACTGGTGGCGCTCGGCGTCGGGATTGTTGACCTGAATGTTGGCGATGTATTTGAGCACGCGGGTCGCGCGGTCGCGCGATTCGGTGAACTCGAACAGCTCCGGCGTCTCGTCGATGAATTTCGTGTGGCACTTGCCGGCGACGAAGGTCGGGTGCGTGAGGATGTTCGTCACAAACGGGATGTTCGTCTTGACGCCGCGCACGTGCTCTTCATTGATGGCGCGGGTGGCCTTGCGGCAGACGGCGGGGAAGGTGCAGTCCCAGCTCGTGACCTTGACAAGCAGGGAGTCGTAGTACGGCGAGATGATCGAGCCCGTGCCGACGTTGCCGCCGTCGAGACGCACGCCGAAGCCGCCGCCGGAGCGGTAGGCCTCGATCTTGCCGTTGTCGGGCGCGAAGTTGTTGGCCGGGTCCTCGGTGGTCACGCGGCACTGGATGGCGTAGCCGTTGACCTTGAGGTTGTTCTGGTCGCCGAGACCAATCTCCGGGTGGCTGATCGGCTGCCCCTCGGCGATGAGGATCTGCGCACGCACGAGGTCGATGCTCGTGACCATCTCGGTGACGGTGTGCTCGACCTGAATGCGGGGGTTCATCTCGATGAAATAGTGGTTGCCGTCGCGGTCGACGAGGAACTCCACCGTGCCGGCGTTGACATAGCCGACGGCCTCGGCGATCTTCACGGCGTCGGCGTGCAGTTGCTCGCGGATGCTCTCGGGCACGCTCCACGCGGGCGCAAACTCCACGACCTTCTGGTAGCGGCGCTGCAGCGAGCAGTCGCGCTCGCCGAGGTGGCGCACGTTGCCGTACTGGTCGGCAAGGATCTGCACCTCGATGTGCTTGGGCTGCACGAGATATTTCTCGATGAAGATGTCGTCATTGCCGAAGGCCTTGCGTGCCTCGCTCTTGACGAGCTCGAACGCGGGGATAACGTCCTCGGGCATTTCGCACAGGCGCATGCCGCGGCCGCCGCCGCCGGCCGCCGCCTTGAGGATGACGGGGAAGCCGAAGCTGATGGCCTTCTCGAGCGCCTCCTGCCCGTCGCGCAGAGGCTCGGAGCAGCCGGGGATGACCGGCACGCCGCACTCCATGGCGATCTGCTTGGCCGAGAGCTTGTCGCCCATCTTGCCGAGCACGTCGCTCGGCGGCCCGATGAACGTGATGCCGGCCGCTTCGCAGGCGCGGGCAAAGTCCGCATTCTCGGACAGGAAGCCGTAGCCCGGGTGGATGGCGTCGACGCCGCGGCGCTTGGCCAGATCGATGATCTCGGGAATGTCGAGATACGCACCCAGAGGGCTCTTGTTCTCGCCGACGAGATATGCCTCGTCGGCACGGGTGCGGAACATGCTCAGTTCGTCTTCCTTGGAGTACATGGCCACGGTGTGGATGCCGAGGTCATAGCACGCGCGGAAGATACGCACCGCGATCTCGCCGCGGTTGGCAGCAAGGACCTTGTTGAAAACTTTTTCTGACACGGTCGTGTCTCCTTTCTGACTGCGGCGGGCCGCAGAGATGGGCGGCAGCAGTAAAAAACGCGCTTCGCTGCGATGCCAATGTTGGAATTATATCATATATCAGTAACAATAGAAATAAAATTTTTGATTTTCGACGAGTTTAAAATCTAACAAATGCACGCACAGGTAATTTACATGCAATTCTTTTCTCGGTGCGCAGAATGTGATACAATAACGGGCGAAAATTCAGGAAAGCTGGAATGAATTTGGAAAATACTTGTTATATCGTCGGCGCGGCCAGCCTTGAGGGCGTGCGCCTGAGCCCGTGCGCGGGCGACTATATCATCGCGGCTGACGGCGGCTACCGCTCGCTGCGTGCGCGCGGCATCGAGCCGGACTTCGTCATGGGTGACTTTGACTCGCTCGGTTACCGGCCGGAGCACCCGAACGTGGAGACGCACCCGGTCATGAAGGACGACACCGACCTCGGTCTCGCCGTGCGCTGGGCGCTTGGGCATGGCTACCGGCGGCTCGTGATGGCGGGGGCGCTCGGCGGCCGCATCGACCAGACGATCGCGAGCCTGCAGACGCTGCGCGGTCTCACGGACGCGGGCGCGCAGGGCTGGCTCATCGGCTGCGGCTGGGTGGTCACGGCGGTGCAAAACGGCACGCTGACTTTCCCCGCCGGCATGGAGGGCACGGTCTCGGTATTCAGCAGCGGCGACGCTGCGCGCGGCGTCACGCTGCGCGGCCTGCTCTACGAGGTCACGGATGCGACGCTCACCTGCGCCATGCCGCTCGGCGTGAGCAACTCCTTCACGGATGCGCGCGCCGAGGTGCGCGTCACGGACGGCACGGTCTTTGTCCTCTGGCAGGGCGATGCGCTGCCGGACGGGCTGGAGGTGCGCCATGGAGCGGATTGATCTGCATGTGCACACGCTCGCGTCCGACGGCTCGGACGCACCGGAGACCGTCGTGCGCAAGGCAGCGGCAGCCGGACTGCGCGCCGTGGCGATCACGGATCACGACACGTTTGCCGGACTGCCCGAGGCGCTTGCGGCGGGGACGGCGCGCGGCATCGAGGTCGTGCCGGGCGTGGAGCTGTCCACCGTGTGGGGCGGTGAGGAGGTGCACCTGCTCGGCTACTATATGGACACGGACAACGCCGCGCTGCGCGCACTTATGACCCGCGCGACCGACGAGCGCAATGCCCGCAACGAGACCATGGTGCAGCGCCTGCACGACGCGGGCTACCCCATCACGATGGCGGAGCTGCATGCGGCGTTTCCGGGGCAGACGGTGCTCGGCCGGCCGCACATCGCGGCGCTGCTCGTGCAGCGCGGCTGCATCCCCACGGTGTCCGACGGGATGCGCGGTCTGCTCGGCCGGGGCAAGCGCTTTTATGTCCCGCGCTACAACATTCCGCTCGAGGATTCCGTCCGCGCGCTGCGCGCGGCGGGCGGCGTGCCGGTCGTGGCGCATCTGTTCAAGTACCGCTTTGACGACGCGCAGCGTACTGCCCTGCTCGCCGCGGCGGCGGACGCCGGGGCGCTCGGGCTCGAGGTGCGCTACACGACCTATACACCCGAGCAGACGGCGGCGGCGCAGGCGCTGGCCGGGCACTTCGGTCTCGTGCCGACCGGCGGGTCGGACTATCACGGCCTGCGCAAGCCGGACATCGCCCTCGGCTCCGGTCGGGGGGATCTGTGCGTGCCGTATGCCTATCTCGCTGGCGTCAAGACTCTTGCCGGGCGCGGATGTGTGTGATACACTAACAGAATCCAGTCGTTTTTCGATTTTTTTCCGGAGGTGGTTTTTTTGAAAACACTTCTGCGCCCCTACGAGGGCACACAGCCGTACATCTTCGTCAGCTACGCGCACAAGAACGACGCGGCTGTGCTCGAGATCATCGGCACGCTGCAATCGCGCGGCTTTCGCGTCTGGTATGACGAGGGCATCGAGGCCGGCAGCGAGTGGCCGGAGAGCATTGCGTCGCACCTCGAGCGCGCGCAGCTCGTGCTGGCGTTTTTGTCCCCGGCGTATCTGCAGTCCGACAACTGCCGCAAGGAGATGCACTATGCCCTGACGAAGAAAAAGCCGGTCATCAATGTTTATCTCGAGCAGACGGAGCTGTCGCCGGGCATGGAGATGCAGATCGGCAACCTCTTCGCGCTCATGAAATATACCTACCCGAGCGAGGAATACTTCTACGACAAGCTCTTTTCGGCCGAGCTGCTGGACGCTTCAAAATTCGCCGGCGATCCGCCGGAGCTGCCGGACACCCCGGCGCCCGCGCCCGGGAAAAAGGCGAGAGAGAAAGAGCCCCGCGCCGAAAAGCCCCGCCGGGAAAGACCCGCCAAAGCGCCGAAGCCGGAGCGCGCGAAGAAAAAGCGCGGCATCGCGGCGGCGATCATCGCGGTCGTACTCGCCGGCTGCCTGATCGCGGCGGGCATCGTCGGCCACTTCACGGGCCTGCTCTACCGTTTCACGGCCAGGACCGTCGCAGTGCAGACGCTGCCGGACGACACGGTGGCTGCATTCCAGAACCCCCTGCTTGAGCGGGTCGCGCGCGAATATGCCGGAAAGCCCGAGGGCGAGCTCACGGTCGCAGACCTCAAGGGGCTCACGGCGCTGTACGTCTGCGGCGACCGGTACTGGTTTGCCGCCCCGCAGCAGGGCGTGGATACGGCGGCTGCCGGTGTCGAGACGGCGGAGGTCGTCGACCCGTCCGGACAGAGCATCACTGTGCAACGCGGGGACATCCGCGAGCTGTCCGACCTCGCGTATTTTCCGAGCCTGCGCGAGCTCTCGCTTGAATTTCAGTCGCTGACCACGCTCGGCAGCCTGCCTGCCTGCGGTGTGGAGGTGTTTGATGTCAGTGCCAACCGGCTCACCAGTCTGGCGGGCATCGAGCAGCTGCCAAAGCTCACGGCGCTGCTGGCCGACGGCAACGCCGTCACGGAGCTGACGGGGCTCGGCCGCTGTCTGAATGTGCGCACGCTGCACCTCAACGGCGCAAACGTGTCGGAACTGTCCGAGCTGCGCGCGCTGACAAAGCTGCAGGACATCACGCTCTCGCACTGCACGCGCCGCGAGCTGCTGATCCCGCTGCACAAATCCTCGCTCACACGCGTCACGCTTGTGGACTGCGACCTGCGCGGCGATTTCTTCCGCAGCTTTGACCGTGAGCGGGCGATCACATCGCTCACGCTCATCCGCTGCGAGCTCGACAGCACGTCCGGTCTGGATGGCTTCACCGGGCTCACGGAGCTGACGCTGCGCGGCGTTTCCGGCGCGGTCGACTGGTCGGCGCTCGGCGCTCTGCCGCTGCAGACGGTCACGACCGACGCCATGCAGGCCGACGCCATCCGCGCCTCCGGCACGACGGCCACCGTCACGGTCACGGACTGAGCGCCGCTTTCCCCGCACAAAACGGAAAACACCCCTGCCGGAACGGACAAACCGGCAGGGGTGTTTCCATAGGAGAAATGGAGTTGGAAAAAGGAATTATCATGTTGCTTGGAGAGAATTTGCGTGGTTGTCGGCGCACTGCAAAAATCGTGTGCGGTCACGAAAAATTGCACTTGCTATCTGACAGTGCCCATTATATAATGCCGGTATAGATAAGTAAAGCAAATAATTCTGATAGTTAAATTAGCGTTTCTTATCCATGAGGGGTGCTTATGAACCGGTATATCGCATTTTTGAAGGTCTTTGAGCGCAACAGCTTTTCCGACGCTGCGCGCGATCTCGGCTACACGCAGTCGGCCGTGAGCCAGATGATCAAGTCGCTGGAGGAGGAGCTGGGTGTGACGCTGCTGGTGCGTTCGCGCTCGGGCGTGGCGCTCACCTATGAGGGACGCCACCTGCTGCCGTACATCCGCGACACGGTCAACGCCTACCGGATGCTTCAGTCGCAGGCGGCGGGCTTCAGCGGTCTGGAGCAGGGCACGATCCGCCTCGGCACGTTCACGAGCGTGTCGAGCTATCTGCTGCCGCCGGCCATGGAGCGCTTTCGCCGCCTGCACAGCGGCATCCGCTTCGAGCTCTATCAGGGGCTGTATTACGAGATCGAGGACTGGGTGCGTGAGGGCGTGGTCGACTTCGGCTTCACGGATATGCTGCGCACGATCCCGTTTCCGTGCGAGCCGATCTATCAGGACACCATGCTTGCCGTGCTGCCCGAGGGGCATCCGCTGGGCGAGAACATCTTCATTCAGGTCGACGAGCTCGCGGCTGAGCCTTTCATTCTTCTCGAGGAGGGGCGCGGCGGCGGCTGCATCCGTGACCTGCTCACGCGCCATCCGCAGATCAACGTCCAGTATCGCGTGGCCGATGACTACACGATCCTGAACCTGGTCGAGAACAACCTCGGCGTGTCCATCCTGCCGGAGGCGGTGCTGCGCCGCAGCGGACGGCGTGTCATTGCGCGCCGCCTCTCGCCGGAGCTGCAGCGTACCGTCGGTGTCGTCTATAAGCAGAAGACCGGCCTGTCCACCGCCGGACAGATGTTTCTCAGTGAGCTCAAGGCGTCGATCCCGAACGTGCGCGGCTGAATTTTTTTTGCGCGCGTGTGTTTACACGGCCGCCTGGTTGTGCTATCTTAAACGGTGCATTTTTGATCAAACCGTGCCCGGTGATAATACCTTATTTAAATAAGGCGGCGCGGCGGGAAGGAGCGGATCGGATATGAGTCTGACGGGCGCTGTTGTCAACGCGCTGGCCATTGCGGGCGGCGGGGCGATCGGCCTGCTGTTTCGGCGGGGCATCCCCGAGCGCGTGAGCAAAACGGTCATGATCGGCCTCGGGCTGTGTGTGCTGTATATCGGCATTTCGGGTGCGAGTGCGTGCCGGAGCATCCTGATCGTCATCGTGTCCATGACGCTCGGCGCGGCGGTCGGCGCACTGCTGAACATCGACGGCTCGATCCACCGCCTCGGCACCTGGGTCGAGGCGCACGTTCACCGGCATGAGGGCGGCCCGTCGCTGGCCGAGGGGTTCGTCACGGCGAGCCTCCTGTGCTGCATCGGCGCGATGGCGGTCAACGGCTCGCTCGACGCCGGCATCCGCGGCGACAACAGCATCCTGTTCACCAAGTCGATGATCGACCTTGTCTTCTGCGCCATGCTGGCTACGACGCTCGGCGCGGGCGTGATGCTCGCGGGTGCGGCGGTGCTCGTGGTTGAGGGGACGCTCACACTGCTGGCCGGGGCGATCGCGCCGCTGCTCTCGGAGGCGGCGGTCGCAGACCTCACGTGCGCGGGTTCCCTGCTCGTGGCGGCCATCGGTCTCAACCAGACCGGCGCCACGAAGATCAAGGTGGCGGACTATCTGCCGGCGCTGCTGTTCGTGCCGGTCATCCGCTGGCTCGTGGGGCTGCCGGTGTGGCAGCAGCTCGCCGCGTTGTTCTGAGGAATACCATTTAAATAGGAAGAAGCACCCTGCACATGAGGGTGCTTCTTTGTGTATTCAGATACGCAGCGCGCGGATGCGGCCGAGGCCCGGCAGGATCCGGCCGAAGAGCGACACGAGCGGCCCGACGACCAACGCTGACACGACCGTGCCGATGCCAACGCCCTGCAGCCGCCGGAAAAACAGCAGCGACAGCGCGGACGCGATGACGATGAGCGTCACGTCGAACACGAGCTTCACGCGGCCGAAGTCCTTGCCCGTCGCCTGTGCGAGCACGCGCACGAGCCCCTCGCCGGGCACGGTGATGACGTCCGGCGCGATCTCGATGCTGATGCCGCAGGCGAGAATGGCGCAGCCGAGCAGCATGCACCCGCCGCGCGCGAACCACCCGGCCGGGTGCAGCCAGCTCAGCGCGGCCATGCTCACGTCGAGGAAGGCACTGAAGAGCACGTTCGCCGCGATCTGCAGCAGCTGCACGGGCGGGAAATTCCGCCGCTGGATGGCGATCTGGATCAGGATAAACACTGTGTTCATAATAAAGGTGAAGCCGCCGAAGCTCAGCGGGAAGCGCAGACTGAGCACGTACGGCAGGCTCGAGATCTGCGACGTGCCGAGGCCACTCTTTGTGATGAAGGCGATGCCGAACGAGTTGATGAGCAGACCGAGCGTGAAAAAGAGATAGCGCAGGGCGATGTTTCTGGCGTTTTGGCCGCGTGGCGCGGGGGACATGGACATTCTTCTTTCTTGAAAAATCGATGGGGTGAAAATAGCGTAGCTGTTTTTGGGACAGTTGTCAAGGCCTGTACCGTGCGGGAGACGCGAAAAAACCGCACGGGAAGGCTTGCCTTTTCAGCGCTTATATGTTACAATCCTCTTTCCCGCGGGAAGAAAGGGTGTGGCACATGGATTTCTGGCTCAACCAGGCGCTGGGTCTGCTCGGCAGCCTGATCGTGTTTATCTCGGTGCAATTCAATAACCGCCGCGTCATCCTCGCCGCGCAGGCGATTGCCTGCCTGATGTGGATCGTGCACTATGGGCTGCTCGGCGCGATGACTGCCGCGACCATCAACATTCTGTCGTTCGCGCGCAGCGTCGTGTTTTACTTCAACGACCGCAAGTGGGCCAAGAGCCGCGCGTGGCTGTGGGCGTTTCTGGCGCTGTATGTCGTCAACACCGTCCTTACGTGGGACGGGCCGAGAAGCCTGCTGCCCGGCATCGCCATGAGCATGACGACCATCGCGCTCTGGACGCGCGATATGCGACGCACGCGCCTGCTCTATCTGACCAATTCGCCGTTCTGGTTCACGTATGACATCCTCGCGCGCTCGTATTCGTGCATGGTCATCGAGGCCATCGCCTTCGTGTCCTACGTCGTGGCCGTGTGGCGGTTCGATATCAAAAAGCAGCCGCAGACGTGATCGCGCGTGCCAAAAAGCGTTTTGGCACGCGCTCAAACGAGACCCACTGCGTTGGGCTCTCGTTTGAAGGGACTGCGGCTCGCTGCATCGTACGAGCTGTGCACCGTCGGCGCACAACTCGCACGTTTGCGAGCCGAAATGTATTTTCTCCGCCGTACACGCCGCTGGAGAAAATGATTGGAATTTTTTGCGTCTGCGGACGCAAACTCTGCGAGGCTTTTGTAACGGCCTGCAAAAACTCCCCGCCTTCGGGCGGGGAGTTTGCGTGTTTAAAAAGGGCTTTGCATTTCGCCGGGAACCCAACGAAGCGGTTTTCGATGGATTTGCTTTTACCACGTCAGCGCATCGTCAAAGTCCACGAGGTCGGGGCGCACCGGCTCCTCGCCCATGACGGTCTGCATATAGAGGTTGACCTGACGGCGCATATCGCGCTTGGAGATCGTGCGCGAATCGAGCAGATCCTGCGCGACCCAGAGCATATGCACGCCGCGCGCGGCCGCCTGCTCCTCAAACACGCCGCGCAGACCGTCCATGCCCTTGCAGGAGATCTGGTCGTACATGAGCACCATGTCGGCATTGTACTGCTTGCAGACGACCCACAGCTCGTCGAGCACGTTTGCATAGCCGCCCTTGGTGTGCTTGCGCATGGTGGTGCGCTGGTAGCTGCGCGCGAGATCGGCCAGCGCCCGGTCGGGGTCTTCGGTGTCGATGATGATGTCGGAGATGAGCGACTCCATGCTTGCCACGACGTTGATGCCCCAGCAGTTTTCCGCCCAGACGGAGAAGTCGGGGTAGAAGTTCGCCGGGCACGACCACTCGACGCAGCGGTGGCGCATTGCGGGCGCGCAGGGCTTTTTCTGCCGGTAGCCGCGCATCATGATGCGGTTGACGCGGCGGTCGGTGTCGAGAAAGCGCGGGTCCATGCCGCCCGAGAGGTGGTAGAAAAACATACGGTAGATCCAGAACGTCTCGCCGGTCATCTGCGGATAGGGCGTGCGGTTGACCTCCCACTTCTGCAGCTCGTACTCCGTCTCACGGTTGTAGATCTTCATGGCGCGGAAAAACGCGTCCCAGTCGAAGGTCTCGCCGGTCTGCTCCTCGATGAAGCGGATGAGCCCGCGCAGCTCCTCGACGGCGTAATCCTGCACCGCGTCCTCATTGTAGCGGATGGGCACGCCGTAATAGTACGTCGGGAGGTTGAAATACCGGTCCTGATACGCGGTTGTGGCGACGCTGCCGTCGCACGGCATGTTGCAGGCGACAAAGCACGTACCGAGCTTGGGGTACTCGTCGCGCAGGGCGCAGCCGGCCTCGGCCGAGGGCAGGGGGCAGACGTCGGCCGGGATGCCGAAGTTTTCGGCCGCGTCGAGATACGGCGGCGTGATCTGCTGGTTGAGGATCGAGCACAGAAACACCGGCAGCACCTGCGCCGGCAGGTAGATGAGGTTCGGGAAGCCAGCCATGATCTGCCCGGGGACGAGCTCGTCAAAGAGCACGATCTTCTTCGAGAGCTTGTTGCCGGGGTGGAAATGCTCGTCGGCCACGAACGAGATGCGCAGCAGGTCGGTGGCCTTTTTCACGATGCGGTCATATTGGGCGCGCGCCATGCGCAGCTGGTTGCCGCGCATACCGAGCGTGCCGCGGTCGACAAAGTTCGGGTAGGTCAGGTAGGTGGAAAACCACTGATAGCGAAACAGCGCGCGCACAGCCGACACCGGACACTTGGCCACAAAGATGATCATGTCCTTCCAGCACTTGAGCCACATATAAAAGTCAAACGCCGTGTCGCGCACGCCGCGCAGCTCGCGGTAGCGAAACCGTCCCTTTTCCGGGTCGAAGCGGTAGGTGTAGTCATTGACGTGGCGGAGAAATTCCCGCAGGGAGCGCTTTTGTTCACCCATGGTCACTTGCCTCCTCTCTGCGTCTGGAGCTGCTTGATCTCCAGACTCTCGACGAACGCCTGCACGCGCGTGCGCAGCTGGCCGCTGCCGCCGGTGGCGTTCTGGCGGTCGACCGCGACGGACGGAATGCCGAATTCGTGCGTGACGACGTGGCTTGCCAGCGCGCGCTCATAGCCCCAGTATTCGCAGAACTTGAGCTGCTCGTACAGCACACCCTGCGCGTGATATTCCGCGCACAGGTCGCGCACGAGCTGCCAGCGGCCGTCGACCTTCTCGCGCTGCATGAAGCGCGGGCACTGACTGGTGCTGAGGTAGTGGCGCGCGATGCTCTCGAGCACCGGCAGGTCGGGGTCAAGGTGAATTTCCTCGCGCCCCGGCGTCGAGCCGAAGCAGAAACGGTCGACCACGACGAGCGCGCCCGCATCCTCGACGAGCTTGGTGAAGCCGGGGTCGTCGATCTCGCTGCCGACGACGGCGATCTTCACGCGAAAGCGCGGCTTCACATCGGGCTCGCGCTGGCGCAGCTCCTCGAGCGTCTCGCGGAGCTTGTCGACGATGAGATATTTCGGGCAGCAGTAGCTTACAAGGTTCAGGATGTGGTACTCATAGCCCGTGATGCGCGGGTTTTCCTCCTTGCGGAATTGGCCGATCTCAGTCAGGATGCGGCAGACCTCGTTGTGCTCGGCGACCGCCTTGCGCAGCGCGTCGTCTGACACGTCCACGCCGTAGACCTCCTGCAGCGGCGTGAGCACCTTACGCCGGAGCTGATCGACGTAGTGGCGCACGGTGTTTTCCGTGACCTTGAAGGGCATATCGAGAAAGGTCACGAAAAACTGCTCGTTGTCCACGAGCCGCAGCAGCTCGAAGTGCTCAAGCGCGCGGTTCATTTCCGAACACGTCTCCGTCCCCATCAGACCGGACAGGAAGTTGTAGCCGCCCTCGATGCCGCGCTCCAGCAGCGACTTGCAGTAGTCGCAGATGAAGTTTGACATGTAGTACGACGAGATGTCCAGCGACCCCGTCAGCGGTGCGCGCAGGCGCACCGAAAAGCAGTTTCCGGTGTTGAGCAGCACCTCCGGCATGTGGTAGCAGGTGTAGGCCAGCGCGTGCTTCCCCTCGGCACACGCCTGCTGTACGAGCGCGTTGTTGGCACTCTCGAGCAGCTTTTCAAATTCGTAAAGATGCTTCAGGTCTTTCAATCTACGCTTCCCTCCATGTGAAAAAATTCGCATTTGGATGGTCACATTATACGACGATGTGTCCGATACCGCAATAGTTTTTGGACAGTTTTCTGGAAAACGTGCAAAAATTGACGCGGTGGTTTCGCGCGCACTGTGGTATAATGGGCGCAGAAAGGTTACAGGAGGTGGCGATATGAAGCCCCAGTTTGCCAATGTGTTCAACGTCTCGGTCAACGACAACCGCTCAGAGTGCTCGCTGAGCTTCTACCATATGTATGTGCAGCACAACTACACGCCTCAGCCAAAGGGACTGATCGATATGCCGGAAAAGACGGTCGATGAGGTCGCGAGCATCATGCTCACGCGTGACGGTGCGCACGCGCTCACGCGCCTGCTCATCCAGAGCTTCGGCATGCCGGAGGACAAGGCATGAGCGCGCCGCAGACACTGCGCCCCGGGCGCTACCGCCACTTCAAGGGCAGGGAGTATGAACTGCTGTTTGTCGCCACGCATTCGGAGACGCTCGAGCCCATGGTCGTCTACCGCGCGCTCTACGGGGAGCGCGGGCTCTGGGTGCGCCCCGCCGCCATGTGGGACGAGCAGATCGAGCGCGACGGGCAGGTCGTGCGCCGCTTTACTTACATCGGGGACTGAGTTTCAGACGGAAAAAGCGCGCCGGATCACACGATCCGGCGCGCTCGGCGTCTGTATTTAAATAAGGTGCTGTGCGCGGCAGAGCGCTGCGTATTTGCCGTCGCGCGCGATGAGCTCGGCGGGTGTGCCCTGCTCGCAGACACGCGCGCCGTCGATCACGGCGACGCGGTCGGCACCCTGTACGGTGCTCAGCCGGTGGGCGATGATGATGCACGTGCGGCCGCGGGCGAGTGTGTCGAGCGCGTTCTGGATGCGCTGCTCGGTCACGGAGTCGAGCGCGCTCGTGGCCTCGTCGAGGATGAGGATCTGCGGGTTTTTCAGAAACAGGCGCGCGATGCTCAGTCGCTGCTTCTGTCCGCCGGAGAGCATGACGCCGCGCTCGCCGACATAGGTGTCGTAGCCGTCGGGCATGGCGCGGATCTCGCGGTCGATCTCGGCATAGCGCGCGGCCTGCTCGATCTCGGCGTCGGTGGCGTCGGGGCGGCCGTAGCGGATGTTTTCGCGGATGGTGTCGGCAAAGAGGAAGACCTCCTGCTGCAGCACGCCGACGCAGCGGCGCAGCGACGCCTGCGTCACGGTGCGCACGTCGATGCCGTCGATGCATACCGAGCCGGACGTGACATCGTAAAACCGCGGCAGCAGCTGGCACAGCGTCGTCTTGCCGCCGCCCGACGGACCGACGACGGCCAGCGTTTCACCCGGCGCAATGTGCAGATCCACGTGCGAGAGCACGGTCGCGCCCTCAGCGTAGTCGAAGCTCACGTCGTTATAATCCACCTGCCCGCGCACCGTCGGCAGGGGTCTGGCGTCCGGCGCGTCGGCAATGTCGGGCTGCACGCGCATCAGCTCCAGAAAGCGCTGGAAGCCGGCCGTGCCGTCGGTGAACACCTCCATGAAGTTCACCAGCGTGCGGATGGGTGAGATGAACGTTGTCACGTACAGCGAGAATGTGATGAGGTCGATGTAGTCGATCTGACCGCGCATGATGAACGCGCCGCCGAGCGCGATGACCACGACCTGCATGGCCGACATCGTAAACTCCATCCCGCCCTGAAACACGCCCATGGCGCGGTACCAGTCGGTCTTGCTGTGCTTGTAGCGGTCGTTGCAGGCGAGAAACTTCTCGCGCTCGACGGCCTCGTTCGTGAACGCCTTGGCTGTGCGCACGCCGGAGATGCCGGACTCGATGACGGTGTTGATCTCGGCCTGCCGGCGCTTGACGGCGACGTTTGCGTCGTTCATGCGCTTGCGCTGGCGGATCGTGATCCACAGCGACAGCGGCACGAGCAGCAGCAGCACGAGCGCGAGCTGCCAGCAGATCGGCGCCAGGATCGCGAGCGCGCCGCCGAGCGTGACCACCGCCGTGAGCAGATACTCCGGCCCGTGGTGCGCCAGCTCCGTAATGGAAAAGAGGTCGCTCGTCATGCGGCTCATGAGCACGCCCGTGCGGTTGCAGTCAAAGAAGCGGAAGCTCATCGTCTGCAGATGCTCAAAGAGCTCCTGACGCATATCCGCTTCGATGAGCACGCCGCATTGGTGGCCGATGACGGTCACAGCGTATTTGAACACGGCCTTGAGCAGGTATGCTGCCAGAAGTGCCGCCATGATGGCGAAGAATGTGCGGAACAGTCCAAGCGGCAGCAGACTCTGCATCGCCTGCCGCGAGACATAGGGAAACGCCAGATCCGCCAGGCATGAGAGCAGCGAAAAGAGCAGATCGAGCGCAAACAGCCGCCGGTGCGGCCGGTAAAAAGTCAAAAACAGCCGCAGCGGGCGGCCGGAGCAATCACGTTGCATGGGGACATCTCTCCTTCCCGGACAGTTTATCCGTTTCGGCGGTGTGTGTCAAGCGGTGGTTTTGGGATTGACCCGCCGCCGGAAACGTGATACCATAATTTCGGCCATTTTGTGCCGAGAACTGTCACTGAGGATGTGGGGATACGATGCGAAAAGCTCTCAAAACCGTTTTATGTGTCGCGCTCATTCTGGCGCTGACCGCCATCGTCGCGCTGCGCGTGCTGCCGCCGATGGATACTCCGGCGCAGTCCGCCGCCGCAACGCCCACGCCAGTCGTGACCGCTGCGCCCACGCCCACGCCCGAGCCGGACAATGGCCTGCCGAAGGTCAACACCGGCAGCTGGGAGCTCACGCTCGTCAACGCGCAAAACCCGATCGGCGAGGCCGTACCGGAGGACTTGGCGGAGCTGGAGGGCGGCCGGTATTTTGACGGCCGCGCCGTGGACGCGCTCAAGGAATTCATCGCCGCCGCGCGCGCCGAGGGGCTGAGCGTGTGCCTGTCGAGCACGTACCGCAGCTACAGCGAGCAGTCGTACCTCTTCACCCGCAAGGTCGGGCAGTGCGGTGGTGACGAGGCCGCAGCCGCCCGCATCGTTACCCGTCCCGGCACGAGCGAGCATCAGCTCGGCCTGTGCGCCGACATCACCGACAAGTTCTATGAGGTCAAGACACGCGATCTGGAAAAGACCGCTCTCTTCCAGTGGATGTATGCCCACTGTCAGGAGTACGGCTTCATCCTGCGCTATCCCGCCGACAAGGAGAGCGTCACCGGCGTCATGTACGAGCCGTGGCACTTCCGCTATGTCGGCAAAGAGGCGGCGGCGTACATCATGGAAAACAACCTCTGCCTTGAGGAATTTCTGGATCTGTATAAATGAAGGCTTCCCGGGCGCTTCCTGCAGGAAGCGCCCGGTCATTTGTGCGTTGTGCTGCAAAGTGATATGTAAAATATGTGTAAACTGTTGAAAAACCGCTTGCAATCCTGCAAATCATCTGTTAAACTGAGAGCAACTGAAAAAGAAAGGAGCGTGATAACGTTATGCGTACCAATCAAGTCCAGGACCTGGACGACCTGATCTTCTCGGATGTCAGCTGGGAACCCAGCAGCAAGTGAGAAGCCATAGAGCCGGATGACGCCACGCCAAGCGCGTGGATTTTTTATATTTAAAATACGAAACCTTCCGGCCTCCGCGCGAAAAATGGTTGCAATTTTCGCAGCCGTGTGCTACGAATAGAGCACAACCAAAAAGGAGGCTGATCTCTATGGCATTCATCCGCAAGCTCCCCGATGTGCCCGAGCGCCTTGAGCACCTCAAAGGCGGTGCCGGCCATCTCGAGCGCTATGCGATCCTCTCTCCGGAGGAGATGCTCGGCGCCGGTACGGTCTGCGCCCGCATGGTGCTGCAGCCCGGCTGCGAAGTCGGCGAGCATACCCACCACGGCAACTATGAAGTGTACTACTTCCTCTCCGGGCACGGCACGTACCGCAGCAACGGTGAGACGACGACCGTGGACGCCGGTACCGTGACCTTCACGGGTGACGGCGAAAGTCATTTCCTGCGCAACGACGGCGACACGCCGCTGGAGTTTTTGGCCCTCGTGCTCAATCTCCCCGCGCAGGCATAAAGAAACGCCTTCCCCTTGGCAGGGAAGGCGTTTCCTTTAAAACCGATCAGCGGACATCCGTCGGATGTCCGCTGATCTTACATATGTACTTACTTGCTCTTGATGTACGCGTCGATGGCAGCCGCGGCCTTCTTGCCGGCGCCCATTGCCTTGATGACGGTGGCCGCACCGGTGACGGCGTCGCCGCCGGCGAACACGCCGTCCTTCATGGTCGTCACGGTGTCGTCCTTGACGACGATGCCGCCGCGATCGCTGTACTCGAGGTCCGGCGTCGCCTTGCGCAGCAGTGGGTTGGGGGAGGTGCCCAGCGCCATGATGACGGAGTCGCAGGCCATCTCAAACTCGCTGCCCGGCACTTCGATCGGACGGCGGCGGCCCTTCTCGTCGGGCTCGCCGAGCTCCATGCGGATGCACTTGAGGCCGCGCACCCAGCCGTTGTCGTCGGCGAGGATCTCGACGGGGTTGCACAGCAGGTGGAAGTTGATGCCCTCTTCCTTTGCGTGCTCGTACTCTTCCTTGCGGGCGGGGATCTCCTCCTCGCCGCGGCGGTACACGACCGTCACGTCCGCACCCAGACGCTTGGCGCAGCGCGCAGCGTCCATGGCGACGTTGCCGGCGCCGACGACGGCCGTCACGTGGATGGGCATGAGCGGGGTGTCGTAGCGCTCGTCATAGGCATGCATGAGGTTGATGCGGGTGAGGAACTCGTTGGCGGAGAACACGCCGCAGTAGCTCAGACCCGGGATGTTCTGGAACTTCGGCAGACCGGCGCCCGAGCCGATGAACACGGCCTCGTACTTCTCGTCGCCGAGGAGATGGTCGGCGTCCTTGCCGAGCAGCTCATCGATGCTCATGCACTTGCCGATGGTCGCGTCGCACACGATGTTGACGCCCATGGCCACGAGCTTGTCGATCTCCTTCTGCACGATGGCCTTCGGCAGACGGAACTCGGGGATGCCGTAAGCCAGCACGCCGCCGGCCTTGTGGAAGTGCTCGTAGACGGTCACATCGTAGCCGAGCTTGGCCAGGTCGCTCGCGCAGGCGAGACCGGACGGGCCGGAGCCAATGACCGCGACGCGGTGGCCGTTGGTCTGGATCTTCTCGGGCATCTCATCGGCGTTCTCGCGGTTCCAGTCGGCGACAAAGCGCTCCAGACGGCCGATGCCGACGGGCTCGCCCTTGATGCCGCGCACGCACTTGCTCTCGCACTGCTTCTCCTGCGGGCAGACACGGCCGCAGATGGCGGGCAGGGAGCTGTCCTCAAGGATCTTGTGGTAAGCGCCCTTGAAGTCTTGCTCACGGACGCAGGCGATGAACTGCGGGATCTTGACATTGACCGGGCAGCCGGACATGCAGGCCGGGCGCGGGCAATTCAGGCAGCGGTTGGCCTCATCGACCGCCATCTCGACGGTGTAGCCAAGCGCGACTTCTTCAAAGTTTTTGTTGCGGACGTTCGGATCCTGCTCCGGGATCGGATTTTTCGTGGGAGACATATTCGCCATGATTACTTCTCCTCCTTTTCGCGTGCGGCTTCCTCGGCGTCGGCCATGGCCTGCAGATTGCAGTAGTGGTGGCGGCGCTCAAACACCTTCTGCTCCTGTGCCTCATAGATCTTGGAGCGGGCGATCGCCTCGTCAAAGTCGACAAGGTGGCCGTCAAACTCCGGACCGTCGACACAGGTGAACTTCATCTTGCCGTCCACGGTCAGGCGGCAGCCGCCGCACATGCCGGAGCCGTCGATCATGATGCAGTTCATATCGACCATCGTGGCCACGCCGTATTCCTTCGTGATCTGGCAGACGAACTTCATCATCGGCAGCGGGCCAATGCAGATGCAGTGGTCATACTGCTTGCCCTCGGCCTTGGCCTTCTCGAGCAGCTCCTTGAGCTTGACGGTGGTGAAGCCCTTCTCGCCGTAGGTGCCGTCGTCGGTCATCATGTACAGATGATCGCAGCAGGCGCGCATCTCTTCCTCGAGCACGACGATGCCCTTGGTGCGGAAGCCGGCGATGATGTCGACATCGCAGCCGAGACGGTGCGCCTCCTTGGCCTGCGGCCATGCGATGGCGCAGCCGGAGCCGCCGCCGACAACAACGACCTTGTGCATATTGTCAAACTCGGCAGGGTTGCCGAGCGGACCGACGACGTCGGCCACATAGTCTCCGGCCTTCTTGCCGGCGAGCAGGGCCGTCGTGCTGCCGACGCGCTGCATGATGACCGACACGGTGCCGGCCTCGCGATCATAAGAAGAGATCGTGATGGGCATGCGCTCGCCGAACTCATCGACGCGGAACATCAGGAACTGACCCGGCTGTGCCTTGCGGGCAACGAGCGGGGCCTCGAACGTGACGCGGAACATATTGTCAGATAATCTCTCGTTATTCACGATTTTGAACATGAAAATCACCTCAAGGCATTATTATAGCGGAATCGAAAAAATTGCACAAGGGAGAAACGAAAAATCTAAATTTTAACAGGCAAAACGACAAAAAACCGTAACTATGCACAAAGTTTCGCGTGTTTTTCTGAGCAGAAAAGCCAGTGCCTCTGGTCCCAAAACTTCCGCCATGCAGCGCCGCTTTCCTTGAAAAAGGGAGAAAAAGAGAGAAAATGCAAAAACGGAAACGCCGCCTGTCCCGGCTTATCAAAAAGGCCTCGCAGAGTTTGCGCCCGCAGGCGCAAAGAAGTCCAATCATTTTCTTCGGCGACATGTGCGGC
>OWIO01000558.1_pt1 | contig 33172 bp, 28 predicted proteins | sample 1733011 | NCBI WGS metagenome assembly OWIO01 (sample SAMN05065779, study PRJEB22554) | human gut metagenome | biome: ENVO:2100002; feature: ENVO:00000062; material: ENVO:00002003 | host: Homo sapiens | place: USA | reverse complement strand
CACAAGGAGTATCGTCGGCAGCGTCAGATGTGTATAAGAGACAGACCAGAACCAGGGGCTGACTCTGCCCGACCTGATCAACGAAGGCAATCTCGGGCTGATCAAAGCCGCCCAGCGTTTCGACGAAACCCGCGGGTTCAAATTCATTTCGTACGCCGTATGGTGGATCCGCCAATCCATCCTGCAGGCGCTGGCCGAACAATCCCGTATCGTCCGCCTGCCGCTGAACAAGATCGGTTCCATCAACAAAATAAACAAGAAATACGCCGAGCTGGAACAGCTCAACGAGCGCGCCCCGTCCGCCGAAGAGATCGCCCAGGAACTGGACATGACCGAAGAGGACGTAAAGGAATCGCTGAAGAACTCCGGCCGCCACATCTCGATGGACGCCCCGCTGGTGGAAGGTGAGGATTCCAACCTGTACGACGTACTCAAGAGCGGCGAATCGCCCAACCCGGACCGCGAACTAATGACCGAATCGCTGCGCATCGAGATCGAGCGTGCGCTCCAGACCCTTACCCCCCGGGAGGCCGACGTGATCCGCTTGTATTTCGGACTGGGCGGACAGCATGCGATGACCCTCGAAGAGATCGGCGAAACATTCGACCTGACCCGTGAACGTGTCCGGCAGATCAAAGAAAAAGCCATCCGCCGCCTGAAGCACACTTCACGCAGCAAAATACTCAAGACTTATCTGGGATAACCGCTCCGCGGCCACCGCGCACCGGACCGGCTCCCTCCGGAAAGGCGCTTCCGGAAAATCCCGGAAGCGCCTTTTGGGTTTATAAACAATAAATAGAAAAATAGCATGGAAAATGTAAAAGTAAGACGTGCCACCGGACACGATGCCGAAGAGATACTCCGACTGATAAAGGAACTGGCCGCCCATCATAACGCGCCGGAAATGGTCACTTGGACCGCCGACGAAATGCGTCGTATAGGGCTCGACGCCGAAAACCCGTCCTTTGAGGCTTTCGTAGCCGAAAACAAGGAAGGCCAGATTCTGGGGTGCGCCGTCTATTTCAAACGGTTCTCCACCTGGAAAGGCCCCACGATCCACATCGAAGACCTGATGATAAGCCCCGAATACCGGGGTATGCACATCGGCGAAGCCCTGCTGGACGCCGTAACCGATACAGCTCGCCAGCGCGGGATCAACCGCATAGAACTCGACGTGGAAGGGAACAACGAAGGAGCTATCCGGTTCTACAACCGCAAAGGGTTCGACACCACCTGGAGGGCCGGGAAACTGTACCTCGACGGAGAACAGCACTGATCCCTCCGCAAGAACAGATTAAAATTCCCACAAAAAAGCCCGCCGGAATCGGCGGGCTTTTTTGTGGGGGTTACCCCTGTCTCTTATACTTTCCAAAAATCTATTATTCTTCGTCCATACGCAGAGTCCAGTCGTGGGTACGGCCTTCCTTGGGCGGATTGGTGTTTATCGTGATACCGTGGCGCAGGTAAGCCGGTTCCGTATCGCGGTTCCCGGTTTGCTTTACACCAGCCCGTATACCACTTTGTGCCGTATATCCGGAATTTCCGCCGGATAGCACGTCTTCGATACTTGAATCCAACGGACTGGCAGCCGGGGACTGGCGGCGTTCGTAAGGCCGTCTTTCCTCCTGCCGGCTTCCCCGGGGTGCATCCGGCTGCGCTTGGGCATATGACTGGTAGGCCTGTCCGGAAAAGTTCAGCGTAGGGGGATTGTCGTCGTCCATTTGCAGGGTATATACAGTAAAAGTCTTCTTTTCCCCGTTAGGCATGGTCCGCTCTTCGGTCTGTTTTTCTTCCGGGCGGATCTCCAGATGTCCGGCCCATTGCAGCGATTCGTTCTGGCCGGCCAGGGGGCCTTCAGGTGCGAGGCTTACCACATGGCGGTCGCGGGGCTCTTCGGGGCGGTTGATCCGTTTTTCCGAAGGGAATCCGGCGGCGATGATCATCAGGTTTAATTCGTCGTCGGCCAGGGTATCATCCTGTCCCATTCCCCATTTCACCGGGGATTCGTTGCCGGAACGTTCCCGGATGATGGTGGTCATCGCGTCCAGTTCCTTGGCGATAAACCCACCCTTACCGTATTTGACCACGAATATCAGGCCTTTCGCCCCGTAAATGTCCGCATCGTTGAGCAGCGGGGAGGAGAGCGCCTCTTCGGTTACTTTCTTTACCCGGTCGGGGCCCGATGCCCGGCCCGACCCCAACAGCGTTGTCCCGCTGTCGGTGAGCAGCGTACGGGTATCGGCCAGGTCGACGTTGACGGTAAGCGACTGATTGATCACCTCCGCAATGCTGGAAGCTGCCTTGCACAGCACTTCATTGACGATAGCGAACGTGTCGCGCATGTCCACGTCACTGTATATGTCGAATATCCGGTTGTTGTTGATAATGATCAGCGAATCGACGGATTTGCGCATTTCGGCGATCCCGGCCTGGGCTACCTCGTCGCGGTATTCGAACTTAAAGGGAGTGGTGACGATACCTACCGTCAGTTTCCCCATGCTCTTGGCCGTGCGGGCTATGATGGGAGCTGCTCCCGTGCCCGTTCCGCCGCCCATTCCGGCCGTGACGAACACCATTTTGGTCTCGTCCGGGAAAAGGCTCTGGATAGCCTCCTGGCTCTCTTCGGCAGCCTTTCGCCCGACCTCCGGTTTCGATCCCGCTCCCAAGCCCTCGGTGAGCGAGGAGCCGAGCTGGATCTTTTCGGGCACCGGACTGGCGCTGAGCGCCTGTTTGTCGGTATTACACACGGCATAGTCCACCGCCACCCCGCCTTTGCGGAACATGTGGTTGACGGTATTGCCACCGCCACCGCCTACGCCTACCACTTTTATCTCGTGGCGCGCATTTTCCGATTTGGGTACGAACCTTATTCCGTCTCCGAAAAACGATACCATATGTTTTCCCTTTCTATTATTCCGGTCTGCGTGCCGGAGAGTTATTCTATCTTTTTCAGGAAATCGAAGATCGTGCGTTCAATCTTCTTGTCCCATCCTTTCTTATCTTTTTTCTGGGCCTTTTCAGGGGCTTTGTCTTCTTTCTTGGGCTGAGGCCGGATTTCTTCCTCCTCTTCTTCTTCCTCTTTCTCTACCCGGATCTCGACTTTCTGCTGGAATACTTCCATCGTATCATCGCTGCGGTAGGAATAAGGGTTTTCTTCTTCCCGGGGTTTCCGGACTTCGGCTTCCGGCCCCTGCGCAAGCGGAGGCACGTTCACGGCATGCATGCTGGTAAGTACCTCATCGATGGGGAGCTCCACGGTTTCTTTTTCCAACATATCGACCGAAGACTGCACCACCTGTTCCTCCAGAGACGGATCTTCCGCCACGACGTCTTTCAATCCGTTCAACACGAGCCCGATACAGGTCGAATAAGCAGGCGAAGTAAGGCATTCGCGGTTTTCCTCCGACAGGTAAATGTTCGGGTAACCGATCCGGCAGCTCATCTGGGTCTTGAACAGCACGAACTGCGGGAGGTGTTTGAGCAACGCTCCTCCTCCGGTGATCACCACCCCGGCGATCAGGTTCTTATTAGGCTCTATTTGCCGGTAATTGGCGATCTCGGCATTGATATCGTCCATGATCTCGTCCATGCGGGCATAGATGACCCGCGAAAGCGTCTTCATCGATATTTCCTTCGGCGGCAGCCCCTGTATCACGGGAATGGATACCACATCCGTGTCGAGGTTGGCGCCCGGCCAAGTCGATCCGAACTGGGTTTTGAGCTTTTCCGCATAGCGGCCCAGGATCGAGCATGCTTCCTTGATATCGTTGGTCACTACTTTTCCTCCGTAAGGCACCACAGCCGAGTACCGCACCAGATTGTCCCGGAAGATCACCATGTCGGTCGTCCCGCCGCCTATGTCCACCAACACTACACCGGCTTCTTTTTCTTCCTCGGTAAGGGTCGCGTCCGCCGAAGCGATAGGCTCCAGCTTGAGGCCCGCCAAGCGAAGCCCGGCGCCCTCGACACAGCGTTTGACGTTCAAAAGGGGGGCCACCTGTCCGATGATCACATGGAAAGTCGCCTCCAGCCGCTGCCCGGACATGCCCACCGGCTCGATAATCCCGGCATCGGCGTCCACTTTATATTCCTGGGGCAATACGTGGATAATGCGTTCGTGATCCGACAGGGGGGTTTTGAGCACCCGCTCGGTCAGGCGGTCTATATCGGCCTGGTCGATGACCCGCTGGGGGTTTTCCCGGGTGATGTAATCGGTCTGGCGCACCGAACGGATATACTGCCCGGCGATGCCCACCGTGACTTCCTCGATCTTCACACCGGAGGACTGTTCGGCCTGTACGACCGCCTCACGAATACCGGATATCGTTTTGGAGATATTCTGTATCGCTCCTTTGCTCACCCCGGTACTGGGGCTCTGGCCTACTCCGATGATCTCCACCGAACCGTCCGCCTTGCGGCGGCCCACCATCACCAATATTTTGGTCGTGCCAATGTCAAGTCCTACCGATACCGTATTGTTCTTCATAACTCTCTCTATTTCTTTTGACAAATGAGATAATTCCCGAATTCCAAATTTACGACTTTATAATCATCCGTCTTGCCGGCGGAATACAAATACGCGTAAATTATCCCGAAATTTTCGAATTTAACGTCCATATCTTCCGCCATGCCCAGCATGACTTTCATCCCGCTGCGGGTATCGACGGCATAGTCGTAAACGGCCTTCCCGTTCTTAAACCGCCGCGATACCTGGATCCCTATGGCCTGGGTGGAGAAAAAATCGTCCTGCTCCACCCGCCGGATGACTTCCTTCACTCCTGGGAATGAGCCTTTTTCCGCACGTCCGTAGACCAGCGGCACATCCACCCCGATCCCGGCTTTCACCGGCATGATGTTCCCCACCCGGCTCACGTAGTAATTGCCCGAATCGGTCACGATGCGGAAAGACGGCTGCTCTTCCCACAGTTCTACCTTTACATCGCCGGAAGGCTGCCGGTAGACCAGCGTCTTCTCGATATAGGGATTGCGGCTTACATGCTTTTCGATGGGAAGTATCCGCCCGGAAACCGAATCCGGCGATACTTTCGACAGGTTCTTCTCGACATAGGCTTTCAGCGCCTCGATATCGACGAATCCATAACCGGAAGATTGTTTTACGTCCACTTTCACATGCGACGCCCCGGCGCCGGCCCGTTCCATCATCACCGCGAATACGATGAAAGCGACGGCTGTCAGCGCAAAGATGAGGTACCCCACACGTTTGGACATGGTCATTTCTTCTTTTTATTCTTCTTGTCTTTCAGCAGCTTTTCCACCTGGTCCACGATATCGGACGTAGCCCGGGGACGCGCCATCTCGGAAATATTCCGGCCCAGGTCTTCGCGCAGACCCTCGTCCGAGAGCAAACGCAATACCGCATCGCCCAGTTCGTAGGACAGTTTTTCCCCTTCGGGGATCAGGATCGCCGCCCCATGGGCAGTCAGTGCCAGTGCGTTGTGCCGCTGGTGGTCTTCCGCCACATTGGGCGAAGGAATGAGGATCGCCGGCTTGCCGATGATGCAAAGTTCGGAAATCGTGCCGGCCCCGGCCCGGGAGATGATCATATCCGCCGCGGCAAAGGCCACATCCATCTCCGAGATAAAAGGCAGCAACGCGATCCGGGACGCATAATGCTTGTCCGGATGGGCTTTTATCAGTTTATCGAGCATTTCCCGGTATTTGGCATAATAAATGCGGCCGCACTGCCACAAAAGCTGGGAACTGTTCTCCATGAAAATATCGAGGTTGGCCCATACCGCCTCGTTGATCGCGCGGGCGCCCAGGGAGCCTCCCAGCACCAGGAAAGTCTTTTTCTCGGTGTTCAGCCCGAACTGCTCTTTGGCCTGGCGCTGCGACAGCCCGGCATCGGTAATACAGGCCCGTACCGGATTTCCGGTGAATACGATCTTTTGCGGAGGGAATACTTTTTCCAATCCCTCATAGGCCACGCATATCACATCGGCCCGCCGGGAAAGGATGCGGTTGGTTACCCCTGCATACCCGTTTTGTTCCTGTATCAGGGTCGGCACACCCAGCATCGACGCGGCAAAAAGCACCGGCCCGCTGGCATAACCGCCTGTCCCGATGACCACGTCGGGGTGGAAACGGCGCACGATGCTCCGCGCCTTCCACAGGCTGGACACTACTTTGAACGGAACGGCCAGGTTAGACAGGGACAGCGAACGCTGTATCCCCGCAATGGGCAGTCCTACGATACGGTAACCGGCTTCCGGCACCCGGGACATTTCCATCCGCCCCAGCGCCCCTACGAACAGGATTTCCGCGTCGGGATAGCGCCGTTTGATCTCGTCGGCGATAGAGACTGCCGGGAAAATATGCCCGCCGGTGCCCCCGCCGCTGAGTATGATTCTGTATGGTCTTTTCTGCGATGTCATATTCCCTGTGATATTTTATCCTTTATTTTCCTCGTCCTCTTCCCCCAACGATACCGGCTCGGAATCCGCCTCCTGTACGGGAATGTCGGCCAGCGCTTTTTCCCGGGAGTTCATAATGATCTTCTGCATGATCCCCACCATCATACACGAAGCGATAATGGATGTTCCTCCGGAACTGATGAACGGCAGGTTCTGCCCGGTAACCGGGATCATACCCACGTTGACGCCCGTATGGATGATCGCCTGACACATGATCACGCATAACAACCCGCACAGCACCAACAGCCCGAAAAGGTCTTCCACCCGGAACGCCTGTACCGTCACCCGTATGGTGAATACGACAAAAAGCAGCAGGATGAATGCCCCGCCCACTATGCTGTATTCCTCCACTAAGATAGAAAATATAAAGTCGCTGTCCGCCTGGGAAAGGAAATACTTCTGGATGCTCTTGCCCGGGCCGGCCGCCGGGAATGTCCCCCCCAAGGCAATAGCCGTTTTAGCGGCTGTTACCTGGCGGTATTTGTCCATGTCCTCCTGGGACATCTTCCCGTCCGATTTGACGAAAAAATTATCCACGCGGGCCACCCACGTGGGGACACGGGTCTCTTTGAATGCCTCGGGGTTGGCTTTATACGCCCCGTACAGGCAAAGCCCCGCCGCCGCAAAAATAGCCCACGAGATGAATATATGCCGAAGCGGGTACCGCCCTATGAGCAGGATCACGTAGAACGTAAAAATGAAGATAAGTCCCGTAGAGAGATTGTGCGGGGTGATCAGGACGAACATCAGCAACACAGGCCCCCAGAGGTCCAGCGCCAGGCGCTTCCAGGAAAGCATCTTGGCCGTATCCCGGCTGTATTTCTCGAGGTACCGGGCCGCGAACATCACCATCGCGATCAGCGCAAAGGCCGAAGGCTGGAAACTGAGCCCGAATATCCGCACCCAGCGCCCCGCGCTCTGCCCGCCGATCACGGTGCCGGACACAAACGCCCAAAGCAGGGTGCCGATGGAGAGCAGCACGATGATCCACGTGAGTCCCCGGTATAATTTATAATTCAGCCAATAAGTAAGCAGCAGCATGAATACCCCTACCAGCACGTCGCGGGCGAAGGTGATGAATACCGACGAGATACTGCTCACCTGCTGGATCGTGCTGGTGCTTATCACACCCAGCAGCGAGAACAGCAGCAGCAGGATCACGATCCCCCAGATGACTTTGTCCCCATGGCGCAGGATGTGAAGGTCGACCTTCAGTATGGCGTCCGAATTCTTTTTCATAGTTTTCTCCTCTTACCTTATCTTCAGGGTTACGATGCTCAGTACCGCCAGGAATACCGATATGATCCAGAAACGGGTCACGATCTTGCTCTCGTGCAGGCCTTTCTTCTGGAAATGGTGGTGCAGGGGCGCCATCAGGAAGAAACGGCGGCCTTCGCCGTATTTCTTTTTCGTGTACTTGAAGTACGACACCTGTATCATCACCGAGAGGGTCTCGATAAAGAACACCCCGGAAATGAGCGGAAGCAGGAGTTCCTTGCGCACGCATATGGCCAGCACGGCAATGATCCCGCCGATGGTCAGGCTGCCAGTATCGCCCATGAACACCTGGGCCGGGTATGCATTGTACCACAGAAAGCCTATCAATGCGCCCACAAAGGCGCATATGAACACCATCAGTTCCCCGGCATTTGGTATATACATGATATTGAGGTAGTCCGCAAATACAATGTTTCCCGACACCCAGGCAAATACCCCGAGTACGGAGGCTTGTATCGCCGACGTACCGGCCGCCAGTCCGTCGATACCGTCTGTCAGGTTGGCTCCGTTGGATACGGCGGTGATGATGAATATCACGATGGGAATGAAAATGATCCACACCCAGTGCTGGTAATTGCCCCCTATCCAGCTGATCAGGGAAGCGTAATCGAATTCATTGTTTTTCACAAACGGGATCGTGGTCTTGGTGGAGTGTTTTTCCGCCTGGAGAAAACGCGCCTCCCGGTAAGCCACCTCGTCCGTCGAGCCTTCCACCGCCCGGACAGCCGCCACCGCCTGGGCGGGCGCGGCCTCGCGGATAACCACCTGCGGGCTGAAATACAGCACACTGCCCACCAAAAGGCCCAGCCCTACCTGGCCGACCACTTTAAAGCGGCCTTTCAGCCCGTCTTTATTCTTTCGGAAAACTTTGATATAGTCATCCAAAAATCCGATCGAGCCCATCCACAGGGTCGTAATGAGGATCAGGATGATGTATATATTGGACAGCTGAGCAAAAAGCAACACCGGCACGACCGTCGCCAGGATAATGATAATTCCGCCCATCGTAGGGGTCCCGGCCTTTTCGTCCTGCCCCTGCAGGCCCAAATGCCGCACGGTCTCGCCGATTTGTTTGCGGCGCAGGAAGTTGATGATCTTTTTCCCGAACACCAAGGCAATGATGAGCGAAAACAGGAAGGCGGCCGCACCCCGGAAGCTGATATAATTGAACATGCCCGCCCCCGGAAAATCGTACATCCGGTCTAAATAGTTGAACAGGTAATAAATCATAGCCTAAAGTGTTTTTCCGTTATTGTTACCGATCGTTTCTCTTATTTATCCTCTTGTGCCCCGAATGCCGCGCGGAGCTCCTCCATATCGTCGAAATGGCTGCGAACGCCCTTGACTTCCTGATACGTTTCGTGTCCTTTTCCCGCCACCAGGATGATATCCCCTTTTTGGGACATCGCCGCCGCCGTACGGATCGCCTGCCTGCGGTCGGCGTTCACCAACACATGGTTGGTTCGCTCTGCCGGAACCCCGGCGAGCATCTCCTCGAGGATCTCCATCGGGTCTTCGCTGCGCGGGTTGTCCGACGTGAAGATCGCTTTGTCCGCTCCTTCGGCCGCTATCGCCGCCATCTCCGGGCGCTTGGTCCGGTCACGGTCCCCCCCGCAGCCTATCACCACGGTAAAGGTTTCGTTGCGCGTACGCAAATCATTGATCGTACGCATCACATTGTCCACCGCATCGGGCGTATGGGCATAGTCGACGATGCACACCACCCCCGAAGGCGATATCCAACTCTCGAAACGCCCGTGCACTCCCTTTTGACGGCTGAGCGCCTCCAGCACTTCCGTTTTCTCACAGTCCAACAGCACCGCCGAAGCGTAAATAGCCAGCGCATTGTACGCATTGAAACGCCCTACCAACGGGAGCCACACTTCCGTGCCGTCCATGTTCAGCTCCATGCCCTCGAACGTACTTTCCAGGATCTTCGCCCGGAAATCGGACACCGAACCCAAGGAATACGTGTATTTTTTGGCGCGGGTATTCTGCAGCATATAAAGCCCGTTCTTGTCGTCGGCGTTTACCAGCGCAAAAGCATCCGGGGACAGCGAATCGAAAAGGAGCTTCTTCGCATCGCGGTAGGCGGCGAACGTCTTGTGGTAATCCAGATGGTCGTGCGTCAGGTTGGAAAAGATAGCCCCCCGGAAATCGAGCCCGGCGACACGCTGTTGAGCCAGCGCATGGGAACTCACTTCCATAAAACAATACTCACACCCCCGGTTTATCATTTCGTCCAGGTACGCGTTGAGCGTGAGGATGTCCGGCGTAGTCTGCTTGGCCGGAATGTGCTCGGTGTCGATGATATTCTCCACCGTGGAGAACAGGCCGCATTTGTAGCCCATCGTCCGGAATACGTTGTATAGCAGGGTCGCGGTAGTCGTTTTCCCGTTGGTGCCCGTCACGCCCACCAGCGCTATGCGCGAGGTTGGGTCGTCGTAAAAATTCCGGGCCATCAGCGCCAGCGCCCGCGAGGTATCCTCTACCTGCACATAGGTCACTCCGGAGCGAAGATCGTCTGGTTTTTTGCGCAACACCACCACGGCCGCACCACCGTCTATCGCCTTGTCGATATAGTCGTGACCGTCGGCCGCCGAGCCTTCTATCGCGATAAAGGCGCCCCCGGCAGGAACCGCCCGGGAATCGAACGACAGGCCGGGAACGGACACCGTTCCCTCGCCACTAAGGAGCATATGGTCTATATTGCGGAGTATTTCTTTCAGTGTTTTCATAGCCTGCCTGTTATTTTGCGGTGAGTATCACTTTATCCCCTTGGCGTATTTTGCTGCCCTTGGATAAGGATTGGTGGGTGATCTTTCCCGTCCCGCCGTCCACCCGGACGGAAAGGCCCATTTTTTCCAGCGAAGGAACCACGTCGGAAGGGAACATTCCCCGGACATCGGGCATGACGGACGGATCGGCATTTACCTGCCCGCGTTCGTTTTCCTTTTCGGCTTGGGAATACATCCCGGATTCCGGCCCTTTATACTGATAGATTTCCTTAGGCGTGGTATAGTAAATGCCCGAAACGATATCCCGGGCCACAGGGGCCGCCATCACACCGCCCGAAGCGCCCCCCTTGGGACGGTACAGGCACACCACCAGCGAATATTTTGGCTCGTCGTAGGGGAAATACCCGGCGAACGACACCATGTATTCCATCGGTTCGCCCCGGCCGTAGTTGTACTGCGCAGTACCCGTCTTCCCGGCGATGCGCAGTTCAGGATCGTAACAAGCCGTATGGGCCGTCCCTCCTTTTTCGTTCACCACCGCCTTCAACAGATCCTGCATGATCTTTATGTTCTTGTCCGAAGCGATCTTGCCCCGGGACTTGGGTTTCACGGTCTCCAGCAAACGGCCGCCCTGCCGTACCTGCGCCAGGATATGGGGCTGGAGGTACACCCCGTCGTTGGCCACAGCATTGAACAGTGAAAGAGTCTGCAAAGGGGTGATCCGCAGTTCGTAACCGTATGACACCCACGGCATCGAAATGCCCGACCATTTCGGCGAACCGGGTACAGGGATGTAAGGCTCCGGCTCCCCGGCGATATCTATGCCCGTCTTCTGGCCCACCTGCATTTTGAACAGACGGTCGATGAACTCGCCCTGCCGGTCTTTGAACGCGCCGTAAGCTGTCTTGACGATGCCGGTGTTCGACGATTTGATAAATGCCGTGCGGAGCGTGATCACGCCGTACCCGCCGGCCTTAAAGTCGCGCACCCGGTTGCCGTATATCATATAGATACCGTTCTCGGTATCCACTTTTTGCGTGGTATCCACCGCGTTCTCTTCGAGCAGGGCCAGCACGGACATCAGCTTGAAAGTCGAACCCGGGTCGCTCCGCTCCCCGACGGCGTAGTTCTGCACTTCGGCATAACGCCCTTCCCCGGTAAGCCCGAGGTTGACCATCGCCTTTATCCCGCCGGTCTTCACATCCATCACCACCGCACAGCCGCGCTCGGCGCTCCATTTAAGCATATGCTCCTCCAACGCCTTATGGGCGATATTCTGCATCCGCGCGTCGATCGTGAGCACCAGGTCTTTCCCGTCCACCGGATTGCGCTTGTTACCGTCGGCCAGGGGTTTCCACTCCCCTTTTATCTCCTGCATCATCCGCGTGCCGGGTGTTCCCTTAAGCTGCAGCACATAATAACCTTCCGCCCCCACATATGCCCGGTTGTCGTCCGAGTAACCGATCAGGCGGTCGCCCATCCCCCGCAAAGGGTTCACCCGCTTGGAGTAATCTTTGATGATCAGCCCGCTGCGGACCGGGGATGTTTTCTTGGCGTAGTATTCGAATATCGGGAAGGTCAGTATCTTGTCCCTGTCTGCCTGGGAAATATCGGTTGCCACCCGGAGGTAGCGGTTCTTTTTCTTGCGCCCGGCATCGAAATAGCGCTTCCACCCCTCGGCCGAACGGGTCGGGAAATGTTTGGCCATCGAATCGCAAAGGGCCGTGATATGCTTTTTCTCCTTGGAATCGTTGTAAGTCGCGTCTTTTGGGACGGTAATATCCCAGAAAACGTCGTACCGCAGTACAGTAGAGGCTAATAAATATCCGTCGGACGAATAGATATTTCCCCAGCGCGAAGGGACGGCCCTTTCCTCGATACGGCGCGAGCGGGCTTCCTGCCGCAGGTCGTCCCGGGTGAAAGCGATGCTCATCATGAATACGAACACCCCGGCCAAGGCCAGGATATAGCCCCCGGACATAATGCCGACCATCGTGTACGAAGCCCAAGAGGCGTCGCCATCCTGCCGGTCCTGCGTATCTTCGCGCATATCGGTGTCTTCGGTACTCATTTTTTTACCACCCGTATCATATTGACCGGCTCCTTGGCCGGTTTGAAACCTTCGTTCGAGAATTTTTCGAGCAGGTCGCCCTCCATCCTCACTTGGGATATTTCCGACTGTATCTCCACATATTCAGTGGCCAGCGCGTTCTTCTGCTCGGACAGTTTTTTGAGCCGGTACACTTTCTGGTCCATCGAGGCAGAACTATACACCATCGTAAAGGCGATCACCACCACCAGAGCCGTCGCTTTCCACATGCGGCCGGTGAAATAATCGCCGCGGATGAATTTGGCAAAAGAGTCCAGCGGGTTCATAGTTTCTGTTTATCGCTTGTTTTTTCGCCGACACGCAGTTTCGCACTGCGTGCACGCGGGTTTTCAGCCATTTCTTCGGGGGAAGGCACGATGACCTTGCGGTTGACCGCCCGCAGCGGGCTCAGCACGTTCCCGTAAAAATCTTTTTCCGCCTCGCCCGAAAAATTCCCCGCACGGATGAAGTTCTTCACCAGCCGGTCTTCGAGGCTGTGGTACGAGATCACGCTCAGACGGCCACCCGGGGCCAAAAGTCCGGCACTCTGCTGCAAAAATTCTTCCAGGGCGCCCATTTCGTCGTTCACCGCGATCCGCAGCGCCTGGAATACCTGGGCAAAGAATTTATTCTCCCTTCCCGGTGCGGCAAAACTCCGCAGCGCATCCATCAGCTGTCCCGTGGTTTCCAAGGGCCGGTTTTTCACGATACGCGCCGCGATCTGCCGCCCCTGGGACAGTTCCCCGTATTTATAAAAAATGTCGGCCAACGGCCCAGCCTCGTAACCGTTTACCATATCCCCGGCCGTGGTCTGCCCGGATGGGTTCATCCGCATATCCAAAGGCCCGTCGTGACGGATGGAAAATCCCCGGCCGGCCGTATCGAACTGATGGGAGGACACCCCCAGGTCGGCCAGAATACCGTCGACATGCTGCACTTTATAAAACCGCAAATAGTTGGCTATATACCTGAAATTCTGCCCGATAAAAGTGAACCGGGGATCGGAAATACTCCCGGCCGGGGCCTCGCTGTCCTGGTCGAAGGCAAAAAGCCGCCCTTTTTCCCCCAGGCGGGAAAGGATTTCCCGCGAATGCCCGCCGCCGCCGAAAGTCGCGTCCACATACACTCCGTCGTACTTTATCGCAAGCGCATCGACGGACTCGGCCAGAAGCACGGGTACATGGTACGGCATTTCCACAGTTATTATTCCTCGTACGGGGCATTGCCGGCTCCGGCAGGCCCCATTATTTTTTCCGCCAGCTCCGCGTACGATTGTTCGTCGCGGCCCAGCGCCTGTTCATACAATTCTTTATCCCACAGCTCGAACATATGGCCCACCGGGGACAGCACGACCTCCCGGTCGAAACAGGCCCACACGGAAAGATCGGCCGGAATATTGATCCGCCCGGCTGCATCCGCCTCCACGAAACGGACCCCGGCCATGAACCGCCGGATGAAATTGCGATGTTCCCGCACGTAAGGGTTCAAACGCTGGATCTTGGCCAGTTCCGTTTCCCAGGTCTGGGAAGTATACATCTCCAGGCAATTCTCCTGCATGGACCGCCGGATAAAAAATCCACCCGACACCTCCTCCCCCAGCGCCTTGCGCAGGGCCGAAGGAAGCGCGATACGCCCTTTGACATCGGGCTTTACGGTGAATGTTTCGAGTATCCGGTACATATTATATCCCATTGTTCAAAATTACTACATTTCTACCACTTTACACCACTTTTTCCCATTTTTTTATTTATATTTTTTTAACGCCGCTTTAAGGCTTTCCTTGCGTAAATTATCCGTAACTTTACTTTTATTAAATTCACGTTAATTACACCGTTTCACAAAACCCATCATAATAACATGAAAATAGTTAAAATTGCGGCCATCAGCATAGGCTCTCTCATTGCCCTTCTCATCGTGCTGATGATAGCCATCCCGTATTTCTTCAAGGACAAGATCATCGATGCCGCCCTGAACGCGGCCAACGAATCCCTCACGGCCAAGATCGTGGTCAAACCCCAGGACGTGGATTTTTCCCTGTTCTCCCACTTCCCCAACTTCACCCTTTCGGTCGAAAATTTCGCGATCGAGGGCATTGGTAAGTTCGAAGGCACCACCCTGATCAGCACTCCGAAAATGTACGCCGTGATCGACCTGTCCAGCGTATTTTCCGGCACGCCCAATATCCGGGCCGTCGGTGTGGAAAAACCGCTGATAAACATCGTCACCGCCAAGGACGGCAGTGCGAACTACGACATCGTCAAACCGTCCGACGACAAGGCTCCCGAAACAGCCGACACCTCCTCGATGTCCCTGAACATCGACCTGAAAAAATACAGCATCACCGACGCTTCGGTGAACTACATCGACTCCACTTCTTCGATGCTTGTGCATATCGGCGGGCTGACCCATTCGGGCAGCGGCGCCATGCGCTCGGAACGTTTCGCCCTGGATACCAAGACCTCCATCGACACGCTGGATTTCGCCATGGACGGCACACGCTACGTGAAGAATGCCCGTATCCTGGGCAATATCACCATGGACATGGACATGGGCAAGATGGTCTTCGCGGTAGATACCAAAGGTGAAAAATACAACCTGAAACTCAACGATATCGACCTGCTGTGCGAAGGCTCCATCGGTATGAAGGACGGCGGCGGCATGGACATCGACCTCCACCTTGGCAGCGGAAAGACCCAGTTCGCCTCCCTGCTGTCGATGATCCCTCCCCAGTACGCTTCGATGCTGGACGGAGTGAAAACGGAAGGCACCTTCGAAATGGACGCCACGGTAAAGGGTCTGTATGCGGAAAAGAGTATGCCGGCCATCAATGCCCTGCTCAAAGCCGAGAACGGCCGCATCCAATACCCGAAATTGCCCAAGTCCATCGACGACATCCAGATCGACGTGAAAATCGCCTCCCCTCAGAGCGCTTCGCTGGACGCAATGACCATCGACATGTCGAAATGCACGATGAAGATCGCCGACAGCCCGCTTTCGGCGACCCTGTTCCTCTCGACCCCGATGAGCGACCCCAATATCAAAGCCACGCTGAAGACCGCCCTCGACGTAGCCTCCCTGCGTGACGTAATGCCGCTGGAAAAGGACGATAAAGTGAACGGCAAAATAAACGCCGACGTGGCTATCGCCGGGCACCTCTCCACTCTGGAAAAAGGCAATTACGAGGATTTCAAGGCAGACGGCAGCATCACCATCGACGACCTGGAATACGCTACCAAATCGGTAGCCCAAGTGGTAAAAATCCCTTCCGCCGAGTTGATCTTCTCGCCGAAGGCCCTCAACCTCCGCTCGTTCAAGCTCATGCTGGGCGACAGCGACATTTCCCTGTCGGGCAGTCTCGAGAATTATTTGGCCTATTACCTGAAAGGCAAAGAACTCCGCGGTAACCTGAAAGTATCCTCGCAGAACCTCGACCTTTCGGCCCTGATGCCGGCCGATTCTACATCTGCCGCCGACACCAAAGTGGCCGAAAACAAAGAAACGACAGAAACCGCTGCGGCGACCGAACCCATCAAACTGCCCAAGAGTATCCGCTTCGATACGGAACTCGACCTGAAAAAGATCTCCTACGGCACGATCGTCCTGACGGACACCAAGGGCCATTTGGGCCTTTACGACCAGGTCGCCTACCTAAAAGGCATCACGACCCGGGTAGCAGGCGGTTCGGTAAATGCGTCGGGCTCCTACGACGCGCATGAGCCGGAAAATGCCGCCGCCGATATGAAGTTCTCCCTCTCCTCGCTCGACATCCCGCAGATGGCGGCCATGTTCTCCAGCGTAAAAGCGCTGGCCCCGGTCGCTTCGTCCGTCAGCGGACAGGTAAGCGGATCGATCGATCTGAACACCCGTTTCGACAAGGCGATGGAGCCGGTTTACACTTCGATGAACAGCAAAGGAACGCTGACCACGCAGGGGCTGCAACTGAAAAACAGCGGGCTTGGCCAGACGTTGGGCAAAGCGCTGGGCATCGCCGCCCTGGAGAAAGACCCGAAGGTCGAAGACCTCAACCTGAGCTACACGATCACCGACGGGAAACTGACGGTAGCCCCTACCACGTTCAAACTGGCGGGGATCGCCGCCGCCCTTTCCGGGAACATGAACCTGGACGGCATGACGCTCGATATGCTCACCGACCTGAAAGTTCCCCGCAAGATGCTCCCGGAGAGCATCAATAAAACGATCGACAATGCCGTATCGACCCTTACCTCCCTGGGCGTGAAAGCCTCGGTCGGGGAGACGCTCGACATCGCCGGCATCATCACCGGGCCTGCCACGTCGCCCAAATATTCTATCGCCTACGGGCCGGACCACAGTCCCTCGCTGGGGGATTACCTGAAAGCCGAGACCCAGAAGGCCGCCCAAAAGGCCGCCGACCAGGCCAAAGCCAAAGTGGAAGAAAAAGTCAAGGAAGAATCCGGCAAACTGAAAGACAAAGCATCCGAAGCCCTGAAAGGGATTTTCGGAAAGAAAAGCTGATCTTTACCCTCAAAAATCGGAAGCGGGCGGCAGGCATGCTGCCCGCTTCCGATTTTATCCCGCAAAAAAACGCGCCGATAACCGCGACATTGCATCCTTTTTACTAATTTAGCCGTTGTAAAATACCGTATTCGCACCCTACTGCATTATGAGAAAGGACAAAAAGGAAAAATACGAACGCCGCCGGGTGAAATCATCTTACGTATCGGTGATCGTCAGCACCACGCTCGTACTTTTCATTCTGGGATTGATCGGGATGCTGGTGCTCTCCACCGACAACCTGACCCGCCATATCAAAGAGAACTTCGCCGTCGGGGTCACCCTGCGGGACGGAGTAAAGGAGCAGGATCTCACCCAGTTCATGCGTGCGATAGACGTTGCCCCTTATGCCAAAGGCACCCGGTACATCAGCCGTGAAGAAGCGGCCGATTCCCTCAAGGCAGACCTGGGTGAGGACTTCGTCGAGTTTGTCGGAGGCAATCCGCTGAGCGACAAAGTAGACGTCTTTTTTAAAGCGGAATACGCCGACAGCCGGCATGTGGATTCGGTAGCCACTGTACTGATGAAGAACGATTTCGTCGAATCGGTAGACTACAACCGTATCATGCTGGACGAAATCAACTCCAACATCCGGACTATCAGCTTGTGGCTGAGTGCTTTTGCCATTCTGTTTTTGATCGTATCCGTCCTGCTGATCAACAATTCCGTCCGCCTGACTATCTACTCCAAGCGGTTTATCATCAAGACCATGCAACTGGTGGGGGCCACCCGGACTTTCATCAGCCGGCCGTTTGTGAACCGCCTGCTGGTCAGTGCCCTGATCAGTGCCCTGATCGCCTTGCTGATGCTTTCCGGCATCATCTACTACCTGTATTATTGGCAGCCGGAATACCGGCTGATCCTGGACTTCCGTCTGATAGGCATCCTCTACTGCGCTATCGTAGCGGTTTCCGTCCTTATTTCAGTGGTCAGCGGCCGCATCGCCGTGCGCAAATTCCTCCGTATGCGCGCCGAGGACATGTATTACTAATCGAGAAATCACCGCATTATGAAAAAATCTCAGCATACTTTTCTCTTCACCAAGACCAACTATATCCTGATGGCCGTAGGTGTGATCGTCATCCTCTTCGGATTCTACCTGATGAGCGGGGGGAACGACCCGGACCTCACCAAATTCAACGAAGCCATCTTTTCCCAGCGGCGCATCTTCTGGGCTCCTCTGGTGGTCATTATCGGATTCGTGGTAGAGATCGTCGCGATCTTTTACGCTCCCGGCAAACTCCGCAAAAAACAATAACCGATAATTCGCACATTCAGAAATGGATTTATGGCAGGCCGTATTGCTCGGCATCATACAGGGACTCGCCGAGTTCCTGCCCGTATCTTCCAGCGGCCAATTGGAACTGGCCAAAGCAGTACTCGGAATCGACCTCGAAGGAAGCGCTGGGCTCGTCTTTACGATCTACCTGCACGTAGGAACGGCGCTGGCTACTGTGGTTGTGTTCCGCAAACTCATCTGGGACCTACTCAAAGGCCTCTTCGAGTTCCGGTGGAACTGGCAGACAAAATATCTGGCTATGATCGTCCTATCGATGATCCCGGCCGGGATCGCCGGTCTTTTCTTCATGGACTATATCGACCAACTGTTTGAAGAGAACGTCGTGCTGGTGGGCTCGATGCTTCTGGTGACTGCCGTACTGCTATTGGTGGCAGACCGGGCGAAAGACACAACCCGGAAAGTATCCTTCACCAGTGCCCTTATCATCGGTATCTCGCAGGCGATAGCCATCGTTCCGGGGCTTTCCCGCTCGGGCACGACTATTTCTACCTCGGTACTTTGCGGGGTGGACCGCAGCGACGCCGCCCGCTTCTCTTTCCTGATGGTGCTGCCCCTTATCTTCGGCCAGATCGCGAAGGACATTATGGACGGCGGTTTTTCGATGGAAGTTTCCCAGACCGGCATGGGGCCGGTTGCCGCCGGCACGATCGTGTCGTTCGTGGTGGGCATCCTTGCCTGTAAATGGATGATCGCCCTGGTAAAAAGGGCCCAGCTCAAATGGTTCGCTTTTTACTGCCTGATAGTTGGTATTGCGGCCATCGCCTGGAAACTATTCTTCTGATCCGAAGTATCCCACATAAAAAAAGCGGCCGCATTGCGGCCGCTTTTTATTTTACCGGAATCGTACCGGGTTACCAATTCTTGACGGTAATATTTCCGGAAGAAGTTTCTCCTTTGATATCCACAAACCCTTTCCCGGAATCTATCAGGAACGTTTTCTGGGCTTTGGCAAAGCCCTGGATCGAGAAAGTCCCGCTGATCCCGTGCAGGTCGTACCGGTTGTCTTTCAAATCCCCTTTCAGGTACAGGGATATTCCGCCCGATATGGTTTTCAAAGCCACCTGTTTCAATTTTGCCCCCATATAGAGGGTCAGGTTGCCCGAAGAAGACGAAGTATTCACCGAAATAAAATCGGAACTACGTACCTGGATATTGCCCGAGATGGACGCCAGGCTCATTTGGTTTCCCCGGACATTCGTCATATAAATAGTACCGGAAGACGTTTTCAACGTGAAAATATCCCCAGACATCCCGTCGATCTTCACATCGCCCGATATGGATACGATCTCGGATTTCGGCCCTGCACTGCAGTTGGAAATACTTGTCGATCCGGACGAAGTTTTTGCGGAAAAACCATCTGCGGCTTTTACTCCGGATATCTCTAAATCGCCCGATATGGTCGTAAAAGAAGCCGTGCGGACATTGGGGACCGCCGAAACCGTGATATCGCCGGAAGAAGAACGCACATTTAGGGTAGCAAAATCCGCCCCCGACACGCCCACTTCGCCCGACACCGTGGAAACATTCAGCCGGCCGCCGCGCGAACGTTCAATCGTCACGTCGCCGGAAGAGGCCTTTACGGACAGGTTCGGCGTCACAATATCGCCCACCCGGATATCGCCGGAAACGGCGGATACATTCAGGCTGTCGAGCCCGAGCCCGGATACGTCCACATCTTTTGAACTGCCGCGTACGGTCACGACCTCCACCCCGGCAGGAGCCGTGATGTTGATATATCCCTTGAGATACCCATTAAACCGATTCTTCTTATACCCTTTGCTCATGCTACGGGAGTACCCATCATTATTGGGCACCTGGTACACCTCCAGGACGGAGCCCTCCTGTCGGGTTTTCACTTCGAATTCTTCCAGGTCGAGGGTCGTTTCCTCCACCACGCATTTGACCGCCGTCTTTTGGGAATTACCCTTTGTAATGTTGATCTTATATACGGATGCATTCACCCGGATGGTTTTCACCCCTTGGTAGGAAGTATTGATCAAGGTCTTGTCCTTGACCGTCTTGGCATCCATCGGAGCGGTAAAACCGGCCAGGAGGATGCAAGTCAAAAGAAACATCAGTTTTTTCATGCTCGTTTATTTTAAGTTATTGTCCAAAAAAACCTTAGTAATTTTTTATGTATATATCACCCGATACCGCATTGGCCTTAATATCCACGCCGCCTTTGTTGAATTTGAGTTCGAGGCTCTTGCGGGCGACTGCCACCCCGGAAATGGTGATATCGCTGCTCACTCCGCCCAAAGAGTAGTTGTTGTTTTTCAAATTTCCTTTCAGACACAGGCCTATGTCGCCCGATACGGACTTAAATACTGTCTGTTTCACTTTCGGCCCCATATAGACCGTCAGGTCTCCCGATGTGGAAGCTATGCTCACCAGGGAAAAGTCGACTCCCATCGGGCTTCCCTTGGCATATACGTCACCCGAGGTCGTGGAAATATCGATTTTATTACCCCCGGAATTACCGATAGCGATGTCTCCGGAAGTAGTCCGTATCACAGCCAGGTCGGAAGATACCGCATCCAGCTGCATATCGCCCGAAGTGCTCCGGATGGAAAGGTTTCCGGCTGCACACGCGCGGACACGGACATCCCCCGAGGTAGAAACTGCCTCCAGGTTGTCGAGTGCAAGGTCTTGTACACTGATATCCCCGGACACGGCATTCACCACGACCACTTTTACTCCGTCTGCCGCTGCGATGTTGATATATCCGTCCGAACGGCGGAAAGAAAAGCCGCTGCGCGGAGTCTGGTATATTTCGAGTGTCGAACCCACCTGGCGGGCGCCGATCCGGTAATCGTTCGCATTCAATTCCATTTGATTTACATGGCACTTGACGGACGTTTTGTCCGAAGAGCCAGCCTTGACGATATTCACGTCCAGGACGGTCTGCACCACTTTGATCGTTTTCACGCCGGTAAAGGACTCGTCGATAAAGGTTTTGTTCTTGATCGTTTCCGCGCTCACCGAGACTGAAAAGCCCATAAAAGCGGCGCAGAGGAAGAAGAGGATCGATTTTTTCATTTTATCCGATAGTTGATTATTATACGATAATGGACGGGATCAGAAGTTCCGCACGCTTATACTGCCCGATACCGTGTTGGCCTGTACGCCGACACGCCCGCTGCCCGCATCCATCCGGAAGTGCCGGCGGGCACTTGCTACCCCTTCTATCCGGATGGAGCCGCTCGTGGTGTTCAGGTTATAGCGGTTATCCTTCAGGTCCCCTTTGAAAAACAGGTTCACGCTGCCGGAAACGGTGTTGGCATTGACCTGCTTGATCCGATCACCCACATACCCCGTCAGAGAACCCGACACCGAATTCAGGTTGGCGGCCGAAAAATAAGCGTCTTTCAGCCGGATAGAACCGGAAGTGGACGAAAGGGACGCTTTGTCGCCCTCTGCCCCATCTACGGACATACTGCCCGACGTGCTGTTCGCATTTAGGCTGGCAGCCGAAATCCCCGACAATTTCATGCTGCCCGAAGTACTGCCCAGGGACAGGGAACGGGCGGAAAGGGAACGGGCGGAAATACTGCCGGAAACGGTAGCCACGCGGTACGCATCCACGGAAATACCCTCGGCATTCACACTGCCCGATGTCGTGGCAACGGATATGGTCTTTACACCGGCCGGAACAGTGATCTCCAGGTAGCCCGAAGCATTTTTGAACGAAAGCCCGCTGTTGGGTTCCTGGCGGATCTCGAGGGTCGAACCGTTCATCCGGGCGGTGATCCGGAAATTTTTCTTGTTGACGGTCATTTTTTCCACATGGCATTTGACCATTACCCGATCGGTATTCCCTGCAGATATCCGCACGGGAAGCACAGTCTGGGCCGCGTTTATAGCCGTTACTCCTTTATACGAGTTGTCGATAAAGGTCTTGTTCTTGATCGTCTCGGCCCCGGCCGTAAAAGAAAACGCCGTCAGGGCGAGTCCTACGAATAAAAGTAGCAGTTTTTTCATGATCATCCTATTTTATTTGTTTGTATTTCTATGCTTGACAAATGTTACCAGTTGCGGACCGTTATACCGCCCGATACCGTTTTAGCGCGGACATCAGCCTGACTGTTTCCCCCGTCGAAGGAAAACTTCCGGCGGCCGCGGCCTACGCCGTCCACCCGGATCCCACCGCTGACACCGCTAAGGGTATAACGGTTATCGCTTAAGTCCCCTTTCATAAATAACCGGATACCACCCGACACCGTACTGAATGATAATTTCTTTGCATTCTCCCCCACATAGGCCGTTATCCCGCCTGAGACAGTCTTTCCCTGTACCCGGGCAAAGTCCAATCCTTCGGCTCGGATACCTCCGGACACCGTTTCCGCCACGACCAGTCCGCCAGCTGCATTTTCCAGGCTGATACCACCCGAAACACTTTTAGCATCCAGTTTATCCTGTACGGAGCCGTCTGCGAACTTCACGCCGCCCGAAACGGTAGTAGCACTCAGCTTATCGACCTGGATGCCTTTGACATCGATACGTCCGGATACGGATTTTATGGCAATATTCTTTACCGAAGAAGGCACCCGGATATCGATATAACCGGAAACATTGTTGAACGACAATTTCTCGCCGGGTTCCTGGTATATTTCCAGGGCGGATCCGACCATGCGGGCCGCTATCCGGTAACAGGAATCGTTCGTATTCATCTTTTCCACATAGCATTTTACCGAAAGGGTATCCGAACTACCGGCCTCAATATTGACCGGCAAAGGGGTCTGCACGACCCGGAGGGATTGCACATCCGTATAAACGGTATCGATAAACGTTTTATCGTTTATTTTTTCCGTACAACCGGCAATATTGAACGATCCTCCCGAGGTAGTAAATACGCAGCTGGAGGCCAGCACGGCGCAAAGGGCGAAAAGGAATATCTTTTTCATAGCATTTTTATTTGTAATGATTATTATTTCGGATCAGTGATGGGAGGAAATATGCATCTGCTCCCAGCCTTCACAATCTTCATTTTTGACGGAACCCTCACGGCTGACCAAATCCATGACCTTGGCCCGAATACCGTTTGCCTCTATATTTCCCTCCCGCGTTTCCACCTCGACCATTTCCACACTCCGGGGGACCAGCACGGTGATAAGCCCCTGAGATTCTTTCACTTTTCCCCCATAGGTAGGCTCGATCCGGAGTTTTCCCTTTTCCACCATAAACCGGAAAGGGGATTCCATATTTTCGGTATCGATACCCCGCAGGGTCATATCGTCTATCCGGATAGCCACCGAAAGAGTATCGCTAAGGCTGGGAGATAATTTTACGTCCATTCCTTTCTGCTTTATTTCCAAAGCTTCGATTCCGGTGAAGACCTTATTCTCTTTCTGATCCCGGCAATGCACCTCGGTCTGAAAGGAACAGGAAACGCAACACACTAACACAAAAGCAATTATCAGACTTTTCATGATCGGTTTTTTATTGTTTCTCCCCATATCTATTTCATTAGACGAAAAACCGGGGAAAAAGGTTACATATAAACGATTCTTTTTCCGGAATTATTTCCGGAAGATACCTATCAGACCGCTTTTTCGGGGAGAAAAGTTGCAAAGGCGGCTATTTTTTTCATCGGGGCCAAATGCTTACCTTTGCCGGGATTTGAAAAGGTAAAAAAATTCGCTCGAAATATGCTCACGGTATCCAATCTTTCCCTTCAGTTCGGCAAGCGCGTCCTGTTCGAGGACGTCAACCTGAAATTCACCCCCGGCAACTGCTACGGGGTCATTGGCGCCAACGGGGCCGGAAAATCGACTTTCCTGAAAATACTCTCCGGAGAGATCGACCCCACCAGCGGGGCCGTATCGCTGGAAAAAGACAAGCGCATGTCCGTCCTTTCACAGGACCACTACGCTTTCGACGACCGTACGGTCTTGGACACCGTCATATCGGGCAACAGCCGCCTGGCAGAGATAAAAACGGAACTCGACGCCGTATATGCCAAACCCGATTTCTCGGACGAGGACGGCCTTCGCGCCGGCGAACTGAGCGACGCCTTTGAAAAAATGGGCGGATGGAGCGCCGAAAGCGACGCGGCTTCCCTGCTATCCTCGCTGGGCATCACCGAAGACAAACACTACACCGTCATGGGCGACCTGGAGACCAAGGATAAAGTGCGTGTCCTCTTGGCCCGCGCCCTTTTCGGCAACCCGGACGTGCTCATCCTGGACGAACCGACCAACGATCTGGATATCTACACCGTCGGATGGCTGGAAGACTTCCTGGCCAACTACGACAACACCGTTATCGTAGTTTCGCACGACCGCCACTTTCTGGACGCCGTTTCCACCCACATCGTGGACATCGATTTCAAAAAGATCAAGACATTCTCCGGCAACTATACTTTCTGGTACGAATCCAGCCAGCTTGCCGCCCGCCAACGCGCCCAGCAGAACAAGAAAACGGAGGAAAAACGCAAGGAACTCCAGGCCTTTATCGAGCGCTTTGCCGCCAACGTGGCCAAAAGCCGTCAGGCGACTTCCCGCCGGAAAATGCTCGACAAGCTTAATATCGATGAAATAGAACCGTCCTCCCGCCGATATCCGGGTATCATTTTCGAGACCGAGAGGGAGATCGGCGACCAGCTGCTCAATATCGAAGGGCTGTCGAAAAGCACAGACGGCCAATCGTTGTTCCGGGATGTGAACCTCAACCTGAAAAAAGGCGACAAAGTGGCTTTCCTTTCGCGCGATACCCGAGCCACTACGGCCTTGTACGAGATCCTCGCCGGCCAGGAAAAAGCCGATTCCGGCAAATACGAATGGGGCGTGACTACGACCCAGGCCTACCTACCGGCCGACAACACCACTTACTTCGAGAACGACCTTTCGCTGGTGGACTGGCTGCGCCAATGGGCCAAGACCGAACCGGAGCGCGACGAAGCCTATGTACGCGGATTTTTGGGGCGCATGCTCTTTAGCGGGGAAGAGGCCCTGAAAAAAGTCAATGTGCTCTCCGGAGGAGAAAAAGTGCGCTGCATGCTCTCCCGTATGATGATGATGCGCGCCAACGTGCTGATGGTGAACGAGCCGACCAACCACTTGGATATGGAATCCATTCAGGCGTTCAACAACGCCCTGACCAATTTCCGGGGTGCGGTCCTGATCACCTCCCACGACCACCAGTTCATCCAGACCGTAGCCAACCGTATCGTCGAAATAGGACCGAAGGGACTTATCGACCGCTATATGACTTACGACGAATACCTGGAAGACAAAAAGATCCGCGAACTGCGCGAAGGCATTTATTAAGGCTTTCACCTGCAGAACATAAAAAACGCGCACCTTTCAGGTGCGCGTTTTTTATGTGGTTTCTTTCCAATCAGAACAAGGCCTGTCCGTCGCTTATCACGACCAGTTCCCTGCCTTCCGAAAAAGCCCGGACAATGGCATCCGCCCCGTTGGAAAACGTACAAAGGGTCAACTCTTCTCCGCACACCTGCCGGGCACGTATCTTCCCGATAAGCCGCATTCCAGCCGTCCCGGCCACCTCATACCGCTCGTAGACTTTGAACAAATCCCCGTTCTGCACCCCCATCGATGCCCCGCTGCGGATATACAGTTCTTTGTACTTCCCTTTGGCATTGGGTGCCTCTATCCGGAGTATTTCCGTCTGGTATTTAAAATGATTATCTATATAATAGACCACTTTCAAGGGGATAGAGGCCAGCGCCTCCCTGTCGGCCTTTTCGGGAGAATCCCCGGAACCCCTTGCCTGGAATTCTTCCGGGGCGGAACTTTCGCCGGTCAGCAGATCGTAGCTGGTCAGGATGAACACGGCCGTGGTAGTATATCGATTGCCATCCCCCACCTTTTCCCGTTTAAACGAACAAGACGTTATTGCGCCCGCCACCACATAGCGCGCCCCGAGAGAACGGATCGCGTCCGCCCGGCGCCGCTCGGCATCCCGTTGGCTGTTTATGATCGCCGAAGGGCTGGAAACCATTCCGTATCCCGCATCCCGCAGATCTGCTATCGTCTGCGCATCCACGACCCGGTGCCGGCCGCGATTGACGAAACCCTCGATCACTCGGGCCCGCAAAGCCTCCATATAAGGCCCCGGCACTTCCCGGGCCCTGGAGAAATAATCGATGATAACCGTCTCTTTTTGGGGCATTTCCTCCTGCTGGGCCCGCATGGGAACAGCCGAGAGGATCAGGCACATAAAAGCGATATTGCGTAAAATTTTTCTCATAAACATTTTATTTTAAAGTCAAAAAAACGCGCCATCCGAGGCCGGAGGCACGTTTTGATTTTCAAATAGCCGGGATTTATTTTCTCAGTCCGAGCTGTTCTACGATCTTACGGTAGCGTTCGATATCCTCGCGTTTGAGGTATTCGAGCAGGCTGCGGCGTTTACCCACCATCATCACCAAGGCACGCTCGGTGCCGAAGTCGTGGATATTCTTTTTCAAATGTTCCGTAAGGTGGTTGATACGATACGTGAAAAGCGCGATCTGGCCTTCCGCAGAACCGGTGTCAGTGGCCGATTTGCCGTACTGAGCGAAAATTTCCTGTTTCTTTTCTTTTGTAAGATACATGCCAATATTGTTTTAAATGATTGTTATGTATTGTTTTAAAATACGTGGGCAAATGTACGGATACTTTTCGGTTCCGCCAAAATGTTTCCCGGGATTTTATTCTGCCTGCTTCATTTCGCAGATCACAAATAAACGTATTTTTGTTAAGCAGACAAACCGATAAGATCGGAAAATGTATATCCACAAAAACAAATAATTATATGAGAGCATTCTTTGTGTTCCTATTGACTGCTTTTTTTCATTCTGCTGTTTTGGGAACACCCCAAATCCCGGACAAAATCATTTACCTTGGAAAAGAATACAAATTACAAGCCCGAGCCAACTATGTCATGGATAGCTATTTTGAAAAACATCCGGATAAAAACCCCCGAAATGGATTTGGAACAACTGCTCTTTGGAGGGGCTATGTAGCCACATTTGAAATATGGGGGAACCAGCTGTATCTTAGAGGTATCGAAATAATGGACTCTCAGGATGAATGGAAAAGTGCGCTCAATGACATTTTCCCCGATCAGAAATCAATAAAAATAAATTGGTTTACAGGGATACTTGTTCTGCCATCCGGCGAAGAAATCGCTCCTGCAAAGTCTTACGGGAGCGACCCGACATACGAAAATTATATTTTATTGGAAATAGACCACGGGATTTTAAAAAAAGAAAAAACGATCAATTATAAAGATTTCGAGAAATTTAAATGAAGACAGTTCCTGCTTTTACCCAGACAGAAAGTTTTACGGAAAAATTAAGCTAATTTGAAGAAAAAATACTGGCCGGATGAAGATATATATTCTTTGTTACGAAGCAATATAATCGACTATTCATCAAAAATATTAGTCGAATAAAATACGCACATGCGAGTTGATGTCCGCGGGAACAATCGTGTAACCGATTGCTGCTATTTCCCGGGGAAATCAGTTACAACCGCTTCAGATAAACATCAGATAAACTTTCGGGTACTCTTGTTACCCTCTATAACCCTTTATGCTTTCTGTAAAAACGGGGTTATCAATGCGTAAAAGGACTTAGGGTGTCATAAAATGTCAAAAAATCCCCGATAATCCTAATAATAGTTTAAAAACTTAAAAAATGTTCTGCAACTGCCCAAATGTTAGTAAATTTGGGCTTTCTTTATAGCAAAAAGGGGAAACCATGAACCTGATAAAACGATACAAATACCTGTGGGCCGCAACGGTGATATGCCTTGCCGGTTTTTCCGCAGTCATCAAGCTCAACGCAGCACCTGCCGACCGGCAGCCGGACAAAGCCCAATTCCTCACCCAACTGGTATCCTACATGCTGGGGCAGTGGCACTACAGCCCCAAACCGATAGACGATTCGTTATCCGCCTCGGTCTTCGATGAATACCTCAAGACACTGGATTTCGGCAAGCGTTACTATACCAAAGCCGATTCGACTCTGCTCGAAAAATACCGCTACGACATAGACAATCAGATTCTGGCCGGAGATACTGCCTTTTTCCATTCGGCTACCTCCATCTTCAAAGAACGTATGGCCCTGGTATCCGGCGCGCTCGATTCGCTGATGGCCATTCCGATGGATTTCACGATCAAAGAATCCCTGGCACTGGACGATTCGACCTATGCCTACGACACATCGGACGTGATGGATCGGTGGCGTAAATACCTAAAATACAACGTCCTTACCCGCGTGTATTCCGACCTGAAAGTCGAAGAGGACAAAGCCGCCAAAGACAGCGCTTATGTACCGAAAAAACAGGCCGAAATCGAACAGAAAGCCCGTGAAGCGGTATTGAAAAACTACCGGGATTACTTCAAACGCATCGCTGAACTCGACAACGAAGATTGGTTCTCGATGTACCTCAACGCGTTTACCACTTACTACGATCCCCATACGCAGTACATGGCCCCGCGCGAGGAAAAAGATTTCAACGCGAGCATTTCCGGACAACTCGAAGGGATCGGCGCTGTACTCCAGCAAAAAGACGGATATATCACCATCGCCAGCATTGTACCGGGAAGTCCGTCCGCTAAAAGCGGGCAACTGGCCGTAGGCGACCAAATATTGGAAGTGGCACAGGGCAACGACGAATACGTAAGCATCGTCGGTATGCGTCTGGACGATGCAGTAGACCTGATACGGGGCAAAAAAGGATCGACTGTGCGCCTGAAATTGCAAAAAGCCGACGGATCGATCAAAGAGATCCCGCTGGTGCGCGACGTAGTGGAAATAGAAGACACATTCGTCCGCTCGGCGGTGGTCGAGAAAGACGGCCGCAAATACGCGGTGATCTACGTCCCGAAATTCTATGTCAATTTCGAGAACAAGGACGGCCGTGAAAGCGCCGAAGACCTCGCCAAAGAGATCGAACGCCTGAAAGCCGACGGGATAGAAGGGATAGCGCTCGACCTGCGCAACAACGGCGGAGGAGCTTTAGGAGGTGCCGTCAAAATGGGCGGTCTCTTCATCGAACAGGGCCCCATCGTCCAGACCCGTTCGCGGGACGGACAGGTAAGGGTGCTGCCGGACAACGATCCTTCCGTAGCCTGGGATGGCCCGTTGGTAATCCTTATCAACGGCATTTCGGCTTCCGCTTCGGAAATATTCGCCGGGGCGATGCAGGATTACAATCGGGCTATCATTATCGGCTCGAAACAGACCTTCGGGAAAGGCACCGTACAAAATGTAGTGGAACTCGACAATATGGTCCGCGGGAAAATATTCGACGAAGGGGCTCTCGGTGCGCTCAAGCTGACCATCGAAAAATTCTATCGGGTGAACGGTTCCGGCAACCAGATCCGCGGGGTGAAATCCGATGTGGAAATCCCCGATATGTTCTCCGTACTCGATATGTCGGAAGACAAGGAAAAACACGTAATGAAATGGGATTCCATCCCTTCAGCCCGCTATACCCGCCTGAACAACGATTTCAGTCCGGTCATCGAAAAAGCCAAGGCCCGCATTGCGGAAGACCCCTATTTCAAACAAGTCCGGGAAAATATCGAATGGCTCAAGGCCCGCAAGGAAAACAAGGAAATCCCCCTTTCGCTGGATGAATTCCGGGCGGAGGACGAACAATACCGGGCCGAGTCGAAACGGTTCGACCAGATAGACAAATTCCAGTCGAGCCTGGATTACCTATCGCCCGCTTACGAAAAGCCGCTCATAGAAAAGGACACCACCCTGGCCTCCAAACGCAAGACCTGGCATAAGGACTTGAAAAAAGACGCCACATTGCAACAGGCGGTGGAAATCCTTTCCGACATGAAATAACCGGCCGAAACACTTTTATCACACACGGATGGCATCCCAACAAACACAGGACGACGCTTCTAAATCAGTACTGAGGATCACGATAGACCGGTTCAAGAAAAACCTGCCGGGAGTTATGTCGTTCTGGTTTATCATTCTGATCGGTTTTGTGGCGCTTTTCGCCTATGCGCTGGCTCCGGACAATACGACCAACGCCAATACGATGCATCTGGCCCTGTCCAACAAATCGCCGGGATTTTCCATAGACCTGATCCAGGTGAAAAAACCGGAGGCCAACCGGCAATCGTTCCTCTCGGTCCTCTGGGATGGGCGTACACCGCTGTTATCCAGCATACCGGTCACGCAGTACAAAGCCGTGGGCGATTCCATTTTCTACCGGGAATACATCGGCGAGGGAATTGCGTCCCCGGAAAAAGCCCTGCTCAAAACCCCGCTCACCACGGTAAAGAAAACGACATTCTACCTGGGGACAGACCGCTACGGACGCGACCTGCTCTCCCGGATGATCATCGGTTCCCGCATCTCGTTCACTATCGGTTTTGTCGCCGTGCTTATCGCGATCATCATCGGGGTGAGCCTCGGGGCGATAGCCGGATATTTCGGCGGGAAAATAGATGCGCTGATCATGTGGCTGATCAACATCATGTGGTCCATCCCGACCCTGCTGATGGTCATCGCCGTGACCTTCGCTTTGGGAAAAGGCGTTTGGCAGGTTTATGTGGCGGTCGGACTGACGATGTGGGTCGAAGTAGCCCGTATGGTGCGCGGCCAGGTGATCTCGGCCAAACAAATGCAATACGTCGAAGCGGCCCGCGCACTGGGCTTCGGCAAGCTGAGGATCATCGCCCGGCATATCCTTCCCAACATATGGGGCGTAGTGATCGTGATCACAGCCTCCAACTTTGCCTCGGCTATCCTGATGGAAAGCGGGTTGAGTTTCCTCGGTCTCGGGGCGCAGCCCCCGATACCTTCCTGGGGCGGCATTATCCGGGATCATTACATGTACATGGTGATGGGCAAACCCTACCTGGCCCTGGTGCCCGGCACGATGATCATGCTGCTCGTTCTGGCCTTTATGACTTTCGGCAACACCCTGCGCGACGCACTGGACGTAAAATCTTAATGACAAGTACTGCATATACAATAAAATGAGCGAACAGATAAAACACGAATGCGGAATCGCAATGGTACGGCTGCTCCAGCCGCTCGAGTATTACCAACAGAAATACGGAAGCGCTTTCTGGGGCCTGAACAAAATGTACCTGCTGATGGAAAAACAGCACAACCGAGGACAGGACGGCGCCGGTATCGCCGCCGTGAAGATCGATACCCCGGTAGGCCATCCGTATGTAAACCGTACGCGGTCGATGGAATCCCAGGCCATCCTCGATGTGTTTAAAAATGTGAACGGAAAGGTCAATGCCGCTATGGCCAACCGCCCCGAACAACCGTCGCCCAAAGAGGACTTCGCCTGGATCAAGGAGAACGTGCCCTTCGCCTCGGACATTTACCTGGGACACGTGCGCTACGGTACTTACGGAGGGAACACCATCGAGGCCGTCCATCCTTTCATGCGGGAGAATATCACCGCCGCCAAAACACTGGTGGTGGCCGGGAACTTCAACATGACGAACTCCGATTTCCTGTACAACCGCCTGGTCGAAATGGGACACCACCCCATCGCCAAACTGGACACCATTACCGTGATGGAACGTATCGGGCACTTTTTGGACGAAGAAGTAGATCTGCTGGCGGCCAAATATAAAGCCGAAGGTCTCCACGGGGTCGAAATCGCCGAGCACGTAGCCAACGAACTCGATATACACACCGTCCTGGTACGGGCCGCCAAACGTTTCGACGGAGGGTTCGCCATTGCCGGAATGGTCGGACAGGGCGATGCGTTCGTTCTGCGCGACCCGGCAGGTATCCGCCCGGCGTTCTACTATGCGGACGACGAAGTGGTCGTTGTGGCCTCGGAAAGACCCGTCATCCAGACCGCGTTCAACGTGCCGATGGAAACGGTCCGGGAGATCGTGCCCGGCAGCGCCCTAATCATGCGGCGCGACGGCAGCTACGAAATGGCCCCCGTGATGACGCCCCTGCCCAAAAAAGCCTGCTCGTTCGAGCGCATCTATTTCTCCCGCGGGAGCGACGCGGACATCTACCGCGAGCGGAAAATGCTCGGGCGCAACTTGGTGGAACCCGTATTAAAAAAGATCGACTACGACCTGCACAACACCGTTTTCTCTTATATCCCCAATACCGCCGAAAGTTCGTTTTTCGGGCTAACGGAAGGTTTCGAGGACTACCTGAACGAACGGAAAGCCCGCGAGATATCGGAACTGGTCGCCACCGGGCATACCCCGACCGAAGAGCAGATACACGATATCCTTTCCTGCCGCATCCGCAGTGAAAAGATCGCCATCAAGGACGCCAAACTGCGCACTTTCATCACCGAGGATTCCTCCCGGGACGATATGGTCGCCCACGTATACGACGTGACATACGGCGTAGTCCGCCCGGAAGACAACCTGATACTCATCGACGATTCCATCGTCCGGGGGACGACCCTGCGGCAAAGCATCGTCCGCATCATGGACCGCCTGAAGCCCCGCCACCTGATCATCCTGTCCAGCGCCCCGCAGATCCGTTATCCGGACTGCTACGGTATCGATATGGCCCGTCTGGGCGACTTTATCGCCTTCCGGGCAGCGATCGACCTGCTCCACGAGAACGGACTGGATTCGATCATCGATGAGGTCTACCAAAAATGCAAAGCCCAACTGGGTCTGGAAGACTCGCTGGTAGTGAACCACGTCAAGGAGATATACGCCGGATTTACCGACGAACAGATATCGGACAAGATCGCCCAACTCATCACCGCCCCGGACATCCATGCCAAGGTCAGCATCGTGTACCAAAGCGTCGAAGGCCTGCACAAAGCCTGTCCGGAGCATACCGGCGACTGGTATTTCACCTGTCTCTTATACA
>OWIO01000555.1_pt1 | contig 33285 bp, 40 predicted proteins | sample 1733011 | NCBI WGS metagenome assembly OWIO01 (sample SAMN05065779, study PRJEB22554) | human gut metagenome | biome: ENVO:2100002; feature: ENVO:00000062; material: ENVO:00002003 | host: Homo sapiens | place: USA | reverse complement strand
TACACAAGGAGTATCGTCGGCAGCGTCAGATGTGTATAAGAGACAGCTCATGGGGCTGCTTAACAACTTTGGGGTGCAGGCAGTGACGCAGCTCAAGCAGGATCAGCTGGGCGCATTCGCAACTGAACTGCGCAAGCTGGGAGCGCAAATATGAGTACCCCCAGCACCCATGCGCTCCTGTCCCCCTCTGCTGCCAGCCGCTGGTTAAACTGCACCCCCGCACCCCGGCTGGAGGCAGAACTGCCTGAAACCACCAGCGAATACGCCGCAGAGGGAACATTGGCGCACAGCGTTTGTGAGTTGTTCGCCCGCAAAAAGTTTACCGTTGTCAAACCATCGGCCCACAACGCCGCCCTGAAAAAGCTGAAAAAGCAGGAATTGTGGGATGACGAAATGCTGACCACCGCCGCCACCTATGTGGATCATCTGATGGAGCGGTTTATGGCATTTCCCAATAAGCCCTACATCGTGTTTGAGGTTAAGGTGGACATCACGGACTATGTGCCGGAGGCGTTTGGCACCTGCGACTGCATTATGATCGGCGGTGATGAGCTGATCATAACCGACTACAAGCACGGCAAGGGGGTGCCGGTGTCCCCGGAAAACAACCCCCAGATGATGCTTTACGCACTGGGAGCTCTCAAACTTTACCACCCTATTTATGGGGACGCAATTAAGCGCGTGTCCATGTACATCGATCAACCCCGGCTGGCCAGCTACGGCGGGTACAGCCTGACTGTGGACGAGCTGCTGGCATGGGGTGAGAATGAGGTCAAGCAAAAGGCGGCTCTTGCCTTTGCCGGTTTGGGCAATTTCAACCCCGGCGATCATTGCAGATTTTGCCGCGCCAAAGCCCAGTGCCGCGCCCGCGCCGATGTCCATACGGCACTGGAGGATTTTAAGGATGCGCTCCTGCCCACGCCGGAAAACCAGCAGCGCACCGATGCGCCTCTGCTGACCGATGCCGAAATTGGCGATCTGCTGGCGCGGGGCAAGGCGCTGGTGGATTGGTACAACGGGCTGGAGGAATACGCCCTCACCACATTGCTGAATGGCGGTGCAATACCCGGATACAAAGCTGTGGAGGGGACAAGCAAAACCACCTTTGCCCCGGACTACGACACCGCAGCCGCCGTGCTGATCGAGGCCGGGTATGACCGTGCCACACTGTACAGGGAGGCTCCCGAAACGCTCACCGCACTGGACAAGCTGGTGGGTGGCAGGGCAAAGCTCAAGGAACTGTTGGGAGATCACCTGTATAAACCCGCTGGCAAGCCTGCTCTTGCGCCGGAAAGTGACAAGCGACCGCCGTACAGCAGTGCGGCTGCTGACTTCAAAGGGGAGGTTTCTTAATGGATATTAAGCAGCCTATCACGATCAAGCGCAGCACTTTCGTCTGCAACATTTACGATGTCGGAAATTTGATGCGGCTACCGCTGGCGAATGTACGCAAGCTGTGGAAAATCATGTTTTCTGCGGCAGACGAAAACCGAGAAACCATCCAGATCATCAAAGACTGGCTGCCCGTGTTTGTTTCCGAATGTGAGGATCGTATCCCGCAGGCAAAGGCAAAGCTGGCAGCCGCGAAAGCAGATGCTGCAAAGGCACACAGCGAAAACGCCATCATGGGTGATGACTACTGGAGAAAGAAAGTCATCGCCCAAATGCGGGAGCTGAAAGCAGCAAAAGCGCGCAAGGAGTCCGAGGAAATCACCTTAAAAATTATTGAAACCGTGGAGGCATCCAGACAGCGCCGGGATGCCCCCAAAAGAGCAGATCAAATTGTCCACATGGCGCAGGGGCGCGTAAAGGCTGCCAAAGCCGACTATGTGAAAGCGCAAAAGCTGCAAGCCATATTTAACGAGTTTATCACGAAATAAGGAGGAAATTTTCATGTATCAGAACATCCCCACCAAAGTGCTGACCGGCGAGGTACGCCTGTCTTATGCAAATCTGACTGCCCCCCGCGCCGTACAGCAGGGGCAGGAGGCAAAGTATTCCGTTACCCTGCTGATCCCCAAAACCGACACAGCCACCAAAGCGAACATTGACAGCTCCATTGAGGCTGCTGCGCAGGATGCGCAGGGCAAGCTGTGGAACGGCATCCGGCCGCCCGTGCTGCCCGTCCCCATCCATGACGGTGATGGCGTCCGCGAGAACGGCACCCCCTACGGCCCCGAATGCAAAGGCTGCTGGGTAATGACCGCCAGCACCAAAAACAAGCCGCAGGTGGTACACCAGAGCGATGTCAACACTGAGCTGGCACCGCAGGACATTTACAGCGGTATGTACGCCCGTGTTACCATCAATTTCTTTGGCTACCTAAACGCCGGCAAAAAAGGCGTGGGCTGTGGGCTGGGCAATGTGATGAAAACCCGCGATGGCGAACCCCTCGCCGGTGGTGCGTCAGCCGCCTCTGACTTTGCGGAGGTTGGCAGCAGCGTTGCCGCACCCGCCACTCCCGCGTATGGTGCAGCGATGCCTGCGACCCCCGGCGCATACGCCGCCTCTGCTACCCCTGCGCCCGCATACGGCGGTGTGCCGGCCGGTGCGTCACCTATTAACCCTTTGACCGGGATGCCCTATTAAGCCCCCTATACACGCTTCTGGGCGGTTGAGCGTTTAATCAGCCGCACCCCATTTTGACATTATCGCCGGAGGTGATTGCATGAGAAAACTGTGTGAAAGTTTGGGTCTAAAGCCCGCCGATCTGCAAATCTGGATCAGAAAGCGGCGCATCCGTGCGTTTTCCCCATTGTGGTACATACTCAACGCGCTTGCCATAATCTTTGGCGCCTTTTCCTTTTGGGCGTGGGTTGTGGGTATGATCATTCTATTTGGATAAAGGAGGCTGACCATGCAGCACCATTTAAGCATTGACCTTGAAACATACAGCAGTGTGCCTATTGGCAAAGCCGGGGCGCAGAAATACATCCAAAGCCCGGATTTTGAAATACTGCTTTTCGCATATTCGCTGGACGGTGCGCCCGTTGAGATCATCGACCTTGCGCAAGGTGAAACCCTCCCCCAGTGGCTTGTTTCGGCGCTGACCGATCCGGCATACATAAAACACGCATACAATGCCTCTTTTGAAATCGGCTGTCTGTCCAAATTCATGGGGCCGCTGCCGCTGGATCAGTGGCGATGCACCATGCTCCACGGCCTGTACTGCGGATACACGGCAGGGCTGGAGGCCACCGGGCGGGCGCTGGGGCTGCCGGACGATAAACAAAAGCTCTCAACAGGCAAATTCCTGATCCGTTATTTCTGCATCCCCTGCTCCCCTACAAAGACCAACGGCGGCCGCACCCGCAACTATCCCCACCACGACACAAAACGCTGGGAACTGTTCAAAGAATACTGCATCGGGGATGTTGTCACAGAAATGGAGATACTGCGCCGCCTGTCCAATTTCCCGGTACCCGCCGAGGTGCAAAAGCAATGGCAGACTGACCTCACCATAAACAACCGGGGCGTGGCAGTGGACATGGACATGGTACACGGCGCCCTCTATATAGGCGAAACCACCCGCCAGCAGCTTACAGAGGAGGCGGTGAGCCTGTCCGGGCTTGAAAACCCCAACAGCCTCAAGCAGCTTGCCAAATGGCTGGAGGAAGAACTGGACGAGGAGCTGGCGGATCTCCGCAAAGATACCGTTTCCCGGTTGCTGGGCGGTGATCTATCCAGCGATGCCGCCCGCCGTATGCTTGAAATCCGGCAGGAGCTGGGCAAAACCAGCACCAAAAAATATAACGCGATTGAGGCAGCGGTGTGCGCGGATGGGCGGTGCCGGGGACTGCTCCAGTTTTACGGGGCGAACCGCACCGGCAGATGGGCCGGCCGGCTTGTGCAGGTTCAGAACCTGCCGCGCACATACGTTGAGCCGCTGCCTCTTGCCCGTGGTTTGGTCAAGCGTAGGGAAACCGCAAAGCTGCGTATGCTTTACGGATCAGTGCCTGATACCCTCTCCCAGCTGATCCGCACCAGCTTTGTTGCATCCCCCGGCCATGTCCTGCTGGACGCAGATTTTTCCAGCATTGAGGCCCGTGTCATTTCATGGCTGGCTGGCGAACAATGGCGGCTGGAGGTGTTCAAAACCCACGGCAAAATATATGAAGCCTCGGCCTCTCAAATGTTTGGGGTGCCGTTGGAACTGATAAAAAAGGGCAACCCCGAATATGCCCTCCGGCAGCGCGGCAAGGTTGCAGAGCTGGCGTTAGGGTATCAGGGCAGCACCGGCGCACTGATCAAAATGGGTGCGCTGGACATGGGGCTATCTGAAGAAGAATTGCCGGACATTGTGAGCCGCTGGCGTAACACAAACACGCGCATCCGCGATCTGTGGTACGCAATGGAGGCTGCTGCCGTGTCCGTGATACAGAGCGGCGCCCCCACCGGGCTGCACAACATACTGCTGGCGCGGGAAGTAGACCCCAGCAACGAGCTGGACTTTCTCACCATCCGACTGCCCAGTGGACGCAAGCTCTATTATGCAAACCCCTCTTTGGGCGTGAACCAGTGGGGCAACCCCTCCATCATGTACAAAGGTATGGATCAGACCACAAGGAAGTGGAAACAGATCGAAACCTACGGCGGCAAGTTGGTTGAGAACTGTGTGCAGGCCATTGCCCGTGACTGTCTGGCAGAGGCCATTGAGCGCCTTGAGGCAATGGGCTATGCGGTGGTGTTCCACGTCCATGATGAGGTTGTAATAGAATGTACCCCCGACCGCGCAGACCTTGACCGGGTGGCGGCGATCATGTCCCAGCCGCTCACATGGGCGCCTGACCTACCGCTGGGTGCAGACGGTTGGATCGGGGAGTTTTATAAAAAGGATTAAGGAGGCTGCGCATGGCAAGAAACAAATACCCCGGCACCTGTTATTGCTGTGGAGTCCATGTCCCGCCCGGATACGGACATTTTGAACGGCATCGTATAAACGGCAAACTGACATGGCTTGTAAAGTGCGTAAAATGCACCAGTGGCCGGATACTGACCGATAAAGACCCCGGCGTGATATGGGCGCAGAAAGCAGCAAAGGAGGCCAGACCCAATGACCTATGACATCAAACCCGGTGCGATCATAAACGCAGACTGCCTCACTGTTCTACGACAGATGGAGGGCTGCAGCGTGGATATGATCATAACCGATCCCCCGTATGGGGTGGACTATCAAAGCAACCGCCCTCAGAGCAAAGACCCCTCCGCTCGTTTTGAAAAAATCGCAAACGACAAAAGCCCCTTTATCTGGTGGATATATGACGCCTACCGGGTTTTGAAAGAGGGGGGGAGCCTTGTGTTTCAGCCGATGGGACGTTCAGCAGGTGTTTATGGACGCGCTGAAAATCGCCGGGTTTTCTGTCAAGTCCGTGCTGATATGGGATCGTGAGATCCACGGCATGGGCGATCTCAAAGGAAACTTTGCCCCTCAATACGACACCTGCATCTTTGCAGTTAAAGGGCGGTATGTCTTACCGGGCAAGCGTCCCACGGATGTGATCCGTTGTAAACGTGTAAACGGTGCGGAACTGGTACACCCAAACGAAAAGCCCGCCGCCCTCATGCGGCAACTTGTGGAGGCAACCACAAAACCCGGTGAGCTGGTACTTGACCCATTCGCTGGCAGTGGCTCCACGCTGGCGGCGGCAGCCGCCACAGGACGGCAGTACATAGGCATTGAACTTGATCCCGAATACTGCCGCATAGCACAGAAAAAAGTGCATGACGCACTGAAAGACCGATTGCTGAAAGGAGGCGCCTTATGACCATATACACCGCCGGCCCAATGACCGGGATAGAAAACTATAATTTTGACTGTTTCAATGCCAAAGAGGCCGAGCTGATCGAAAAAGGGCATCGCATACTGAACCCTGCAAAGATCGGGATTTTGCCGGAGTACAAAATGTACTGGCCAATCAACCGCGCAATGCTGGACGGCGCAGACGCCATCTATATGCTGGATGGCTGGGAGAACAGCCCCGGCGCAAGAAAAGAGCTGCTTTACGCTGTTGAAAAAGGCATCCCCACGCTGTTTGAGAACAAAGACACCCTTTATAAGCTGTTGCAGTGCAGATCACACTCCGAGGCTGTATCCAAAATGCCAAAATGCCAAACTGCAACACCTGCCGCTTGCAGCGTAAATGCCCCCACGTCCCCCGGATCGGTGAACTGGTGCGGATCAACTGCCATTTGTGGGAGGCCGAGCTGTAAAAGGCGCAATTACTTTTAGGAGGCACCGCCGATGAGTGAATTTATACCATTCCCCAAAAGAGAATACAACGTGATCTATGCCGATCCCCCGTGGCGTTATTCTGACCGGGGATGCAACGGCAACGCAGAGGATCACTACCCCACCATGACCTTTTCAGAAATGCGCCGCCTGCCCGTGAGCGACATTGCCGCCAAAGACTGCGTTTTGTTCATGTGGGCGACCTACCCCATGATGCGTGAGGCGTTGTTCCTCATTGACGCATGGGGTTTTACCTACAAGAGCATCGCATTTCAATGGGTGAAGCAAAACCGCAGCGGCAATGGCTTTTTCTTTGGGCTGGGCCGATGGACGCGGGGCAACACAGAGCCGTGCCTGATCGCCACCAAAGGAAAGCCGCAGCGCGTTTCAAACGCCGTCAGCCAGCTTGTGGTATCCCCCGTGCGGGAACACAGCCGCAAGCCCGCAGAGGTACGGGATCGCATTGTTGAGCTTATGGGGGGGGATATGCCACGCATAGAATTATTTGCCCGCGAAACGGCGCCCGGCTGGGACTGCTGGGGCAACGAGGTGCCTATTATTTCAGGAGGAGGGGCAGCGCATGATCAACGACCGTAAAATACTGATCTCTGTCGGCAATCACCGCCGCAGCGTGAGCTGGCAGCCGCAAACCCTGCTGCTGTCCGAGCTGTATGAAAAGATGCGCATCCCGGCGCGTGGCACGGAAACCATGCAGGCGTATCTCAATATGAAAAAATCCGAACAGGATGACCTCAAAGATGTGGGTGGCTATGTTGCCGGGGGATTGCTTGGAACCCGCCGTAAATCGTCCGCAGTGACCGGTAGGGACGTGCTGACGCTTGACCTTGACAACATACCGCCCAGCGGCACAGAGGACGTACTGCGGCGCGTGGAGGGGCTTGGATGCGGCTATTGCGTGTACAGTACCCGCAAGCACTCCCCCGCCGCTCCCCGGCTGCGCGTTCTCCTGCCCCTTGACCGCACGGCAAACGCAGACGAATACGAGCCGCTGGCGCGAAAAATGGCCGAGATCATCGGTATGGAGCTGGCTGACCCCACAACCTTTGAGGTACACCGGCTCATGTACTGGCCCAGCTGCTGCGCGGACAGTGAATATATTTTCACCTATCAGGACAAGCCCATGCTTTCTGCTGACGGCTTGCTGGCGCAATATGCAGACTGGCACGATGTGACCTCATGGCCCCGTCATGCCGGGGAAACCAACCACACAAAGCTGGCAATGCGGCAGGGAGATCCCCTCGCCAAAAACGGCGTTGTGGGCGCATTCTGCCGTACTTATGACATTTTGGGCGCTATGGCAGCATTCCTGCCGGGGATTTATGAGGCGGTTGACAACACACCGGGGCGGTACACCTATCTGGGCGGCAGCACCACGGGCGGCGCCGTGTTGTACGATGAGGGCAAATTCCTGTACAGCCACCACGCCACCGATCCATGCAGTGGCCGGCTGGTCAATTCCTTTGACCTTGTGCGCCTGCACAAGTTTGAGGGGCTGGACGATGAAGCCACCCCCGGCGCGCCCACCAACCGCTTGCCCTCCTACAATGCCATGTGTGAGCTGGCAGTGGCAGACCCCGCTGTGGCGGCGCTTATGGCGCAGGAGCGCATTGAAGCCGCCGCCCGTGACTTTGCGGACGAGGACGCCGCCCCCGCGCTGACAGATGCAGACGCGGGCGCATGGGTGAAGCAGCTGACCATCAACAAACAGACCGGGCAGATCAAGGCCACCATTGATAATGTATGGCTGATCCTCGAAAATGACCCAAACCTCAAGGGCAAGTTTGCCCTCAACGAGTTTGCCGGGCGCGGCGAGGTTATGGGTGCGCTGCCGTGGGAAAAAGCTGAAAAGCGCCGCCTGTGGGACGATAACGACAATCAGGGGCTGTACTGGTATCTGGAGAAATACTACCAGCTTACCGGCAACGGCAAGATCGATGGCGCCCTGTCCCTCCACAGCGTCAAGCACAGTTTTAACGAGGTGCGGGATTACCTGAACAGGCTGCAATGGGACGGTGTGCCGCGCCTTGACACCCTTTTTATTGACTATCTGGGGGCGGCTGATGATCCATACACCCGCACAGTGACGCGCAAGGCATTTACCGCCGCCGTAGCGCGGGCAATGTCCCCCGGTTGCAAATATGACACAATGGTGATCCTGTCCGGGCCGCAGGGCATTGGCAAGTCCACCCTGCTGGATAAAATGAGCCGGGGCTGGTTCAATGACAGCATCCGCACCTTTGAGGGCAAGGAGGCATCCGAGCTGCTGCAAGGGGTGTGGATCGTGGAAGTGGGCGAGCTGGACGCATTCAGGCGCACGGACGTGGCGCGGATCAAACAGTTTTTGAGCCTGCGGGCTGACCGTTTCCGGGCAGCCTACGGCCGGCACGTCAAAGAGCTGCCGCGCTGCTGTGTCTTTTTCGGCACCACGAACAGCTCGGAGTTTTTGCAGGACAGGACGGGCAACCGCCGCTTTTGGCCCATTGATGTGGGCGTGAACCCGCACAGCAAAAATATATGGGTGAACCTTGAGGATGAAGTGGATCAGCTGTGGGCCGAGGCGGTCATGCGCTGGCGGGCCGGCGAGGCGTTATTCCTCGGCGGTGCGCTGGAGGACGCCGCCAAAGCCGCACAGGAAAGCCACCGGGAAACCAGCGCCCGCGAGGGCATCGTGCTGGACTTCATCGAACGGCGGGTGCCGGAGGACTGGAACAGCTGGGGGCTGGACAAGCGCAAAATGTTCTGGGGCGGCAGCTTCGTGGAAACAAACAGCCTTGCGCTGGTGCCGCGTGATCGCGTGTGCGCCCTTGAGGTGTGGTGTGAGGCGCTAGACGGCAGACAAAAAGACATGACCTATTCAGACGCCGTGGAAATCAACGGCATACTGGAGAATGCCCCCGGCTGGGTGCGGTTAAAAAAATCACTGCGCTGCGGATACTGCGGCGTACAGCGCGGTTTTGTCCGAAAACCCCTGTAACATTGGGGTGTAACATTGGGTTTTTTGCCTGTAACATTGGCCTGAATGTTACATGGCAGTGTAACATCGTAACATTCACTGTAACATTGAATGTTACACCGCAAAGCCGCATAAATAAAGGGTTTTTAGGGGTTTGTAACATTGTAACATTTATTTCTATAAACTCTAAAAATAGAGAGTTTAGAGAGTACAGCATCACCCTATACGCCCTATCACGCCTAATTCGCGCACATATACGCGCGATGTTACGGTGAATGTTACAGGAGGAAAAAACGATGCGAGAAAGCCAAATAGAGGCCCGCCTTGTGCAAGGTGTGAAAGCAAGGGGCGGTATGTGTATGAAGTTTACAAGCCCCGGACTGCCGGGCGTCCCTGATAGGATTGTACTCACCCCCACCGGCCGCATTTATTTTGTGGAACTGAAAACCGAGATCGGCAGGCTGGCCAGCATCCAAAAGTGGGTGATCGGTGAACTGCAAAAGCGCGGCGCAGAGGTGCGGGTGGTCAAAGGCCCGGAGGCGGTCAAGGATTTTTTGAGAGAGGTGTTTCCCGATGAAGTATGAACCGTACAACTACCAGCAGTATTGCACGGAGCGCATAATTACAGACGCGGCGCTGGGGTTGTTTTTAGATATGGGACTGGGTAAAACCGTCATCACCCTGACCGCCATCAATGATCTGCGGTATAACCGCTGGGCTGTGCAGCGCGTCCTGATTATCGCACCCAAAAAGGTGGCAGAGGGAACGTGGAGCAAAGAGGCCAGCAAATGGGATCACCTCCAGCACCTGCGTATTTCATTGGTGTGCGGCAGCCAACAGCAGCGCCTCCGGGCGCTTGCCACCCCCGCTGATGTTTATGTGATCAACCGGGATAACGTGGCGTGGCTGGTCGATTATTTCAAAAATGCGTGGCCCTTTGACATGGTGGTGCTGGACGAGTCCTCCAGCTTTAAGAATTGGCAGAGTAAACGGTTCAAGGCACTCAAGCTGGTGCGCAGCCGCATAAACAGACTGGTGGAGCTGACCGGCACCCCCTCCAGCAATGGGTTGATCGACCTGTGGGCGCAAATATACCTGCTGGACGGCGGGGATCGGCTGGGCAAGACCATAGGCCAATACCGGGAGCGGTTTTTCGACCCGGACAAGCGCAACCGCACCACTATTTTTAGTTATGCGCCCAAAGACGGCAGCATGGAGTACATCCAAAAGGCAATAGGCGACATTTGCGTCAGCATGAAAACCGAGGATTATCTGGAAATGCCAGAGCGCATATATGATGAGGTGCCGGTGGTGCTGGACTCCCCCGCCGCCAAAGCCTACAAGCAGCTGGAGCGTGAGCTTTTGCTGGAAACAGATGAGGGCATGATCACGGCCGGCACAGCCGGGGTATTGACCGGCAAACTTCTCCAGCTCTGCAACGGCGCTGTGTATGACGGCGACCGCCGCGCCCTTACCATCCACCAGTGCAAGGTTGAGGCGTTTCTGGAAGTGCTGGAGCAGCTGAACGGGCAACACGCCCTTGTGTTTTACAACTTCCAGCATGACCGTGACCGTCTGCTGGCGGCGCTTGCCCCTTTGGAGCTGCGGGTGCGGGTGTACCAAAGCACCGCAGATGAGGATGCTTGGAACGCCGGGGAAATTGACGTGCTGCTGGCCCACCCTGCCAGCTGCGCATACGGGTTAAACCTCCAGAATGGCGGGCATCACATTATTTGGTTTGGGCTGGTGTGGTCACTTGAGCAGTATGAGCAGGCAAATAAACGCCTGCACCGGCAGGGGCAAAAGCACCCGGTTGTTATCCATCACCTCGTTGTGCAGGGCGGCATGGATGAGGACGTAATAGAAAGCCTGCGGGCAAAAGGCGACACACAGGAGGCATTGTTGGCTGCGCTGAAAAAGAGGATCAAAAAGGCAAAGGAGGGCGCATCATGATCACCAGACAACAGATTGAGCAGTACACTGATCTAAAACGGGAAATCATAATGCTGTCGGATCAGATATACAACGCCGAAAACGGCGGGGAGTTTGTTGTGGATATGGTGCGCGGTTCTGGTGATGAGATCCCCTACGCCATGCACAATATTACGATCAAGGGCTACACCTCCCAGACTGTCCCCCGGCTGCAAAAGCGCAAGGCGCTGCTGGAGAAGCAATGCACCGCCGTTGAGCTGTACATTGAGGGGCTGCCTGATAGTCTGCTGCGTCAGATCATCACATGGCGTTTTATTTATGGCAAGAGTTTGGCTGAAACAGCGCGGCAAGTGGGGTACAGCGAAAGCCAGACGAAACGGCGGATCAAAAAGTTTTTTGAAAAGATGACCCGAAATGAACCGAGATGACCCTTGACGACCCGTTTTCCTGGAGTTAAAATTATAATACGAATAATTATAACCACCCCGCCCACACGGGGTGGTTCTTTTGTTGTTTGAAAAGAGAGGTGGTGAGCGTGGCAGACAAGTTGACGCCAAAGCAACAGCAGTTTGTGCGGGAGTATTTGATTGACTTCAACGCCACGCAAGCTGCTATCCGCGCTGGGTACAGCCCAAAGACCGCGCAAGTAATAGGTGCTGAAAACCTTAGAAAACCTATGGTTGCAGCGGAAATACAGCGGCTGGGACAGAAAACAGCGCAAAAGTTGGAAATAACACGCGAGAGCATTATGCAGGAGCTGGCGGCAATCGGCTTTGCCCGCACCTCGGATTATGTGCGCGTAGAAACAGAGCCGACCACGCGGCTGGGCATTCACCCATTGACTGGCGAGGTTGTCAGTTTGCCCAGTTACCTCCAGACAGTGCGGATCACGAACACCGCCGATCTGCCGGAGGAAAAAGCGGCGGCATTGGCCGGCATAAAGCAGGGCGCCAACGGCATTGAGGTTAAATTGCATGATAAAGTCCGTGCGCTGGAGCTGCTGGGTAAAGCAATGGGTGTTTTCGACAGTGGGCGCGATACCTCGACTGAGGCAAGCAATAACCTGTTTGAGGCCATTGTGGAAAGCGCGCAGGAGGAGTTGGATACGGATGATATACCAGAAATTAAGCAAGAGGCAACTGCTGGCACTGACGTGGTGGAATAGGCCCGCATTTAAGCACCTTGATGGAATTATATGTGATGGCTCTGTGCGCTCCGGCAAAACCGTGTCCATGTCCGTGGGCTTTGTCCTGTGGTCAATGGCGTGTTTTGATGGCGCCGTGTTCGGCATTTGCGGCAAAACCATTGAAAGCCTGCGCCGCAACGTGATAACACAGCTCCCCTCTTGGCTGGAGGGTGTGGTTTCGATCCGGGAGCGCCGGAACGAAAACAAGCTGGTGATCACCGCTGGCGGGCGCACAAACAGCTATTACCTTTTCGGCGGCCGTGATGAAAGCAGTTATACACTGATACAGGGCATCACGCTGGCGGGGGTACTGTTTGATGAGGTTGCACTTATGCCCCGCTCTTTTGTGGAGCAGGCTATTGCCCGTTGCAGTGTTGATGGCAGCAAGTTTTGGTTTAACTGCAACCCGGAGGGGCCATCGCATTGGTTTTATCAGGAGTGGGTGTTAAAGCCTCTTGACAAAAAGGTGCTGCACCTGCACTTTACCATGGCTGACAATTTGAGCCTGTCCGAAGATACCAAACAGCGGTATGAGCGTCTATACAGCGGCGTGTTTTATGATCGTTATATCCGTGGGCTGTGGGTGGTTGCCGAGGGCATAATCTACCGGCAGTTTGCTGAACACAAAGAGGATTATGTGCGGCGGCTGGACAAGGACGCCCTGCGGGATGTGCAGTTTGTTTCCATAGGCGTGGACTTTGGCGGTAGCCAATCCCTCACCACTTTTGTGGCAACGGCGCTGCACATGAATTTCCATAAAATCACGGTTATTGCCGATCACCACATAAAAGCCCCAAAGGGCGAGATTGATGCGGATCGGCTGTGCAGGGAGTTTGTGGGCTTTGTCCACCGCCTGCGCAGCAAATACCCGTGGCTGTATATCAAATATGTGTGGGCAGATAACGAGGCCCAGTACCTGATCAACAGCTTGCGCAAAGCGGCCCGCGAGGCGGCGTTGGGTGTGGAGGTGTTGGACTGCAAAAAGAAGCAGATCAGGGATCGTATATTTGCCACAAGCACCCTGCTGAACACCAAACGGCTATTTATCGGGGATGACTGCAAGCTGGTGCAGGGTGGGCTTGAAAATGCAGTGTGGGACAGCAAAAAGCCGGATGAGCGGCTTGACAACTTTTCCACCGACATTGACATCCTCGATGCCTTTGAGTATTCGTGGGAGCCGTTTATTTCAAAACTATGTCCAGACATGAAAGAGAGGTGATATTGTGGACATTCAAGCGGTTATCAAAGTGTTAAACAAAGAGCTGGGTGCCAGCATCACCTCTGATTACTATAACAGGATCGAGGAATGGCGGCAGTGGTGGGCTGGATATGTGAAAGCGTTTCACAAATTCAGCGAAATTACCGACTCCGGCAAAAAGAAAGAGCGCACCCTGTACTCGCTGAAAATGGCCAAAAAGGTATGCGAGGACTGGGCAACCTGTTTGCTGAACGAAAAAACCCAGATCGTGCTTGCGGATGAAGCCTCCTCGGTATTTCTGCAAGGGCCGGAGGATGAGCAGGCCACTGGGGGCGTGTTCGGCAATATTAGTTTTTGGGATGAGGCAAACAGCCTTGTGGAAAAAGCCTTTTACAGCGGCACCGGCGCCTTTGTTATGAAGCTGGACGGGTTGCTGGCCGGCGAGGATGGCACAGTGCTGACCTCCCCGGAGGCAAAGGTGCGCATGGAATATTTGCCCGCAATGAACATCATCCCCATTACCGTGCGTTATCATCAGATCACGGAGGTTGCCTTTGCATCTGAAAACACGGTGCGCGGGCAAAAGTATGTGTATGTGGAAATACACACGCTGGAAAATGGGGCTTATGTCATACAAAACCGCTATTTCAAAAGTGCGGGCGGCGTTCTTTCTGCCGCACCGCTGCCGGAGGGTATTGCCGAGCGGATCAACACCGGCAGCCCCTACCCGTTTTTTGCTATCCTACACCCCAACCTCGTGAACCCCTACCCCGATAATTTAGGGCTGGGCTGTTCCATCTTCTCGCAGGCGGTGGACAACCTCAAGGGTGTGGACATCGCATACAACAATTTCAACCGCGATCTTTGGCTGGGTGGCAAAAAGGTATTTTATAACCGGGAACTGACAAAAACCATCGGGGTGGATAAGGACGGAAAGCCCATTTACCTTGCCCCGGACGATATGCTCCAGCAGCTTTTTGTGTCTGTGGGCGATGAGTTTACCGAGGACAAAAAGCTGGTGCATGAATTTAACCCCGATCTGCGCGTTGCAGATAACCGGGATGCTGTGCAGGCGCAGCTTGATTATCTTTCTTTCAAGTGCGGCATGGGTACGCGGCACTACCGTTTCAGCGGCAGCATGGGCGCATCGCCGATAACGGCAACCCAGTACACCGGGGAAAAGCAGGAACTGAAACAGAACGCCGCCAAACACGGCATTGTCATTGAGCAGGCCATCCAGAGCATTGTGCGCGCCATTTTATGGGCAGGTAAAAACATTCTGGGGCAGCCGGTTGATCCTGAAACAGCCATTGTGGTGATTTTCTCGGATGGGTATATTGTCAGTGATGACGAAAAGAAAGCCGAGGATCGGCAGGACATTATAAGCGGCATTATGCAGCGGTGGGAATACCGCGTAAAGTGGTATGGTGAAGATGAAGCCACAGCTAAAGCTAAAACCCAGCCCACTGGGCCGGTATATGGCGGGCGCACTTTCCCACCGGGGGAGGATGAGTAAATGCTTACGTTTCGCCAGTTGGATGACCTGCCGGATGTGGTAGTAGATATTATAGCTGCCACTGAACAGGAGATCATCAACGACATGGCGCGGCGTATTGCAAAAGCCGGGGCTGTTACGGAAACAGCACAGTGGCAGCTCTCCCGCCTTGAGGCCGTAGGTGCAGAGCGTGATTATGTTTTGCAGCGGCTTAACCGGGCGCTGGGCTTGACAGAGGAACAGCTGATCCTCCTGTTTGACGAGGCGGCAACCCGTACCCTCGCCGTGGATGACAAGCTGTACCGCGCTGCCGGGTATGATCCCCTGCCTTTGGCAGAAAACACCTATATGCAGCAGCTTATACAGGCGGGATTGACTAAAACTCTGGACGAGTACAGCAACCTGACCCGTACCACAGCGGCGACCGCCACACAGCAGTTTGAGAATGCCCTTGATCTTGCGTATCAAAAGCTAACCTCCGGGGCATTCAGCTATCAGGACGCTATAAAAGCGGGTATCCAGACGTTGACAAGAAACGGTCTGGCCGTGATCCAATACCCCACCGGCTGGGTGGATTATTTGGATGTGGCTTTTCGCCGGGCGACCTTAACGGGGGTAAATCAGACCGCCGCAGAGGTGCAGCTGCGCCGCATGGACGAGATGGAAACAGACCTTGTGGAAACCACCGCCCACCACGGCGCACGGCCAGATCACGCCGTATGGCAGGGTAAGTGGTTCTCCCGCTCCGGGCAGTCTGACAAATACCCTAATTTTTACACGGCTACCGGGTACGGCACCGGGCCGGGGCTTTGTGGTTGGAACTGCCGCCATTCTTTTTTCCCGGTCATCGAGGGCTTGTCTGATCGTGCGTACAGCATGGAACAGCTGCGCAACCTGAACTCCCGCAAAGTGACTGTTGATGGCGAAGAAATGAGCCTGTACGATGCCACACAGCAGCAACGGTACATAGAGCGCAAAATACGCCGCTGGAAACGGGAGGCCAGCGCAATGGAGGCGGCAGGGTTTGACAGCAGCGCCGCCAAAAGCAAGGTGCGCGAGTGGCAAGCCGCCCAGCGTGATTTTATCAGGCAGACAGGCCTCACCCGCGATTATTTCAGGGAACGAGCCGGAAATCAGAACTTGGAAACCGTGTCCAAAGATGATATAATTATAAGGCAGTTAAGGGCCACAGGTGTGAAAGGTATGATACATCATCCCAAAAAGGGCGTGGACGTTTCAACCCTGACCTTTGATGATGCACATATCAATGCCCAGCGGCAGCATGGCGTAACAGAGGCAGAGGCTAAAAGCTATATAGAAACTGCGGCTGTGTCTGTTACACGATGGAATGGGCGTTTTGAGGACTATTTCAGCCATAGGGGTGCTGCCTATGTGGATATGCAGAAAAACGAAATCCGCACCGCATACAGCAGTGCAGAGTTTGACGAAAAGACCACCGCGATCATGGAGGTGTTAAAGAAAAATGGCGAATAACACAGTTGAACAGGTTATGTGTCCGCTGGTAGACCGCATGATCTCCGCTGCCGAGTGCATTGAAAATGCGGATGTGGTGCGCGGCATGATCAAGCCGGATACTATGCCGGAGGAATACAAGGAAAAGCCCGACTGGCGCGAGATCTGCGCCAAATGTAAGTGGCATAACTATTAAACCGTAAAACCAAATACCGATCATTGGGACGCTGCCCTCAGGGGGTGGCGTCCTTTTTGATACAAAAAAAATTCGCCGGGCGCGGCGTAAAACAACGCAACCGCACGGGGCGCAACCCCGATAACAAGCGTAGCGGATGAAAGGAGCAAGCATGGAACGCAAATTTTTGGAGGAGCTGGGGCTTGACAAAGAGGCTGTTGAAAAGATCATGGCCCAGCACGGCAAGGACATTGAGGTACACAAAGCTGCGGCAGAAAACGCCGCCAAAGACCGGGACACCTACAAGGGACAGCTTGAGGAAGTGTCCAACAAACTGCAAGCCTTTGCGGGCGTGGACATTGAAGCCCTCCGGGGCGAGGTGGAAACGCTTAAAAAGGATATGGCCGCCAAAGAGGCCGATTTTCAGAGCCAGCTTGCGGATCGTGATTTTCAATCACTCCTGATGGCTGGGATCACCGAGGCAAAGGGCAAAAACCCCAAAGCGATTGCCGCGCTGCTGGATATTGACGCACTTAAGGCCAGCAAAAACCAGAAAGAGGACACGGCGGCAGCGATCAAGGCGTTGGCCGAGTCTGATGCGTACCTGTTTGGCGACTCAAGCACAAACACCACCCCCGCAAAGGTAAAAACAGGCGGGGAGCATACAGAAAACAATGAAACAAGCTCCGATCCCTTTGTGGCTGCGGCTATGAAAGGCGCGGGGCTGTCAACAGGAAAGGATGGTTAAAACATGGCTAATTCTATTGAACTCGCAAAGAAATTTGTACCCATCATCGATGGTGTGTACAAGGCAGAGTCCGTGACCAACGGCATGGACGCCGCCACCCGCCCGGACTTCACCGGCACCAATGAGGTGAAAGTCCTCAAGACCAGCACCACCGGCTTGGGTGATTACAGCCGCGAGAACGGCTACCCCAAAGGTGATGTTACTGCGGCATGGGAAACCCTGACCCTCACCGAGGAGCGCGGTAAGGAGATCTCCGTAGACCGCATGGATGACGAGGAAACCCTCGGCCTCACCTTTGGCTCCGTGACTGGTGAATTTATGCGCCTGCACGTTATCCCGGAGCTGGATGCGTACCGCTTTGCAAAGTACGCCAGCACCCCCGGCATCAACACCACCGAGGCGGCTGTGCTGACCAGCCAGACGATCCTCGCCGCCATTGATGAGGCGGTGCGCCAGCTTGACGCTGACGAGGTGCCTATGGCGGGCCGCAGGCTGTACATCAACAGTGATCTCAAGCCCATTCTCAACAATGCGCTGACCCGTCACTGGGGCAGCGATGGCACGATCAACACTGTGCTGTCCGGCTACAACGATATGCCCATCACATGGGTGCCTAAATCCCGTTTTTACACGGCGATTACCCTCAACGATGGCACATCGAGCTGGGGCTACACAAAGGCAGCGGATGCAACGGGTATCAACTTTATGATTGTCTACCCGCCCGCCATTTTGCAGGCTGTCAAATTCAGCCTGCCCAAAATCTTTGACCCTGACACCAACCAGGAAAAGGATGCGTGGAAATTCCAGTTTAGGGAGTACCATGATGCCTTTGTGTATGAGAACAAGGTAAAGGGCCTGTATCTGCATAAAAGCACCACTTAAAAAGGAGGGATAGTATGCTGATCCAAAAAGGCGGGATCACCCGCAATATTGACGGCAAACGGCTGCCTGAATACAAAGCAAAGGGGTACACCCCCGTTACTGTGCAGGCCGCCTCTGCTGCCCCTAAAGGCAACAAGCAACCCAAAAAGGACGAGGCAAAGGAGTGATCACGATGGCCACTTTTGCGGACTACGCATTTTACACGGCACATGGCGGCAAGCTGCCGGAGGCTGTCTATAACGCATCAGTGAATGACGCTTATACAGAAATCCTCTCGCAAACCAATGGCGCGGCGTTGACCGCCCCGGAGGAAATGCAGGATGCTGTGAAACTGTGCGAGTGCGCACTGGTGGATGTTGTGGCAGGCTACAAAGATACCGCCGCCGCACTTCCCAAAGGGATCGGCAGTATCAGCAATGATGGCTATACCGTGTCGGTTGGGACGGGCGGCGGCGTATCTATACTTAAAGCAGAGGCACAGGAGCGCGCGGCAGTTTGCGCCCGGCATCTGCAATGGCCCGTAAATCTCATGTGCAGGTGGTTGTGATGCTGGGTTTCGACCAGACGATCACGATCTACAACAAATGGTACAACCCCGCCACAAAGAAAACGCTGTGGCCAAAAACTGTCATCATCGGCGCAAGCTGGGCGGGCTGTCAGCGTGTTACTACCGGCGAGGGGTTGACCTCTACGGATGGGTACAGCGTCAGAATACCGCTTAAATCGTTTCCAGACGGTTTTCTGCTGCGGGACGAATACACTGCCCTGCCAGACCCAGCAGGCTGCTGGACGGCGCAAAACGGGGATGTGGTGGTGCGCGGCGAGGGGCCGGATGTCGAAAACGGTATAACAGAGATCACAAAGCAGTTTACTGACTGTTTCACTGTCACCGCAGTACATTCCGACAACATGACGCGGCTGCTCCCCCATCTCCGATTGGAGGGCAAGTAATATGGCAAAACCAAATCTGACGATCACCACGCCGCGCGGCACTGTGTTTACAACTACACTCAAGAACGGCAAGACAAAGGCCACACTGGAGTGGAAACCCGGCTTTGGCAAGGAATACACCGGCCATTTTACACGGGCGCAAAAGTTTGTGGACAATGAGGTGCTGCGGTTCTGCTCCACCCGTGTGCCATTCCAAACGGGTATGCTGCAAAAATCCGGCATCCTCGGCACAGAGGTGGGTAGCGGCGAGGTGCGGTATATCGCCCCCTATTCTGCACCGCAATACTACAATACCGCTGACAGCCGCCCGTATGACGCCAACAGGGGCGCCCATTGGTTTGAGCGCGGAAAGGCGGCAGAACGGGCGCGCATTTTGCAAGGCGCGCAGCGGTTGGCTGGAGGTGGAAAATGAGCGCAACAATTTTAGAGGCACTGTTTGACTATTTCAGTAGCTGCCCGCTTATGTCTGGCGGCCGGCTGAATATTGATTACTTGCCGGAGGACACCGGCGAGGCAGGCGTTGAGTACGCCATAAGCACCACCCCCACGGACGATGTGCTGTATCGCTATCGGGACGGCGGGGCGCGGTGCCGTTACCCATTCACGATCAGCAGCGTAAACGACTACGGGCCGGACGAGGCGCAAAATATGCTCAATTCCGGCTTTTATGAGTCTTTGGCTGATTGGCTGTACCGTCAAGCACGGGCGCGGAACCTGCCGGAGCTGCCCACGGGGTTGATCCCCCGCAGCATCCGGGCAACCGGCCCCGGCTATCTGTACCAGCCGGACGCCAACGCAGGCAAATACCAGATACAATGCGATCTGGAATATTACAGAAAAGGAGTGTATTGACTATGTTACTTTCTGAACTTATGAAAGGCAGAACCCCCGATCCTGCATTCGAGGGTTTTTCTACTGCCGATGATATGGTGCTGGCCATCGACTTTACCGGCGAGGCCACCGATCCCGGACAGTTTACCGTTGCGCAGGAGGGCATCACGGAGCAGTCTGGTGCGCTTTCCGCACAGACGCAGGATAGCCAGTATCTGCGCACCGGGCAGGTGACGGTAAAGACCGGCACCTCCCGCAGCTTTACCGTGAGCGGCGACCGCTACAATGGCGATGCGTTTCAGGACGCCATCCTGTCCCACGCTATCAAGTTTGGCACCGGGCAGGCGGTCATCAAGCCCTATGTTTATTTCAACCTGCTCACCGGCAAGGGCGAACGCGGCAAGATCTCCATTGCTGTGGAGGACGATCTGGCAGGCGCAGCTGGTGAAAACGCCAGCTTTACGGCCACCCTGACCTCTACCGTTAAGCCTACGGAGTACACATACGCACCGATCACGGTGTAAAGGAGGGTTTGTCCTATGGCGAAAAAGGATAACCACCGGGGCCGGTATGAAGTTTTGATCGACTTCACCGACTCACAGGACAATATGACCAGCTACCGCGCGGGTAAAGACAAATACCCGCGCGCGGGGTATGATCCCCCTGCCGAGCGGATTGAATATCTCCAGAGCAACAGAAACGCCTTTGGCAAGCCGGTCATCGCAAAGAAGTGATCACGGGCGCGGCGGTATTCAGGGTGACGGGCTGGCCGCCGCGCACCAATTTTTTTTAGGAGGCAAATATGATCGAGATTAACAATGTCCAACTGGATTTTGATATAACCTCCCCCACTGACGTGCTGCGTTATAAGCAGGCCGGGGAGCGCATGGAGGCAGAGGGCGCAAACATTGCCCTGCCCGCTGTTGCCCCGGATGATCCCAGTTTTCTGGATGCCTATGTGGATATGCTAAACGCCCAGCTGCGGCTGTTCGGCAATTTCATTGATGAGGTGTTCGGTGATGGCATTGCACAGCAGCTGCTGGGCAGCAATCCCAGCCTCAATAAGGTTACGGAGATCAACGATGCGCTGGCGCTTGCTATGGAGGCGCAGGGCAAAGACTTTGGCGTGAAGCTGCAAAAGTACAAGCCCAACCGCGCAACGAGGCGAGGGAAGAAATGAGCATTTTGCTGCTTGACGGCCTGCCAGAGGAGTATGAGGGCATCCCCATTTCCGCTGATTTTCGCAATATGATACAGGTTGACCTTATACTCCACGACCCCGCCATCAATGAAACGGAAAAGACCATCGCTGCCTTGTATCAGCTTTACCCCGATCTGCCGGGCGATATACACATGGCGGTGGAGGGGTTGGTGTGGTTTTACACGCGCGGCGATGCCGTGGGTGACGGAAAAGACAGCGGCACAAAAAAGGTAACGAAAAAAGCCTTTGATTTTGAGCAGGACGCCAACCTCATCTATGCCGCATTTTATGCGACCTATGGGATCAGACTCACCACTGTGGACTTTCTGCACTGGTGGGAGTTTATGGCGCTGCTTGAGGGGTTGCCGGAAACCACGCTCTTGCAACGGGTGATCTACTGGCGCACGGTTGATGTAAACGGGCTGCCGAAACATGAGAAAAAACACGTCCTGAAAATGCGCAAAACTTTTGCGCTTAAAGGGCAGGAAAAGCCCGCGCTGGACATCGAGGAACTGAACCAGCAGACCAAAGATCGCGTTGCGCGCCGGTTTGCTGAAGCCGAGGCAGCTATGAAAAATAAATGCAATTAAATGCCCTCCTGCCATTGCTTTTTCCGGCTGTTTGTGGTATAATTTTTATATCGAAATAGGAGGGCATGGGTATTTTTACCCCCCCCCCTATTTTTTGCGCTTTTTTTTTTCAGGGGGAGGTTGTTTTCGGAGGTAAAGAACCATGGCCCCTGTTTGCCCGGTGTGTGATCGGCCTATTGGTGTTTTCAAACGTATTCCAGTAAAAGATGGCGTTGTGTGCAGTGAGTGTTTTATGAAAGCCGGATTGATGGGGGCTTTCCATTCTAAACTTGTTGAAGTTTGGGAAGTTGTCGTTATGTGTGATATGAGCGACGATGAAAAACGCCAACACATTGAAAAGAAGCGTCAAAAAATGCAAGATGAACGGATGGCTGATATACAGCAACAAATCCGCGAAAACAACGTACCAGTGAAACGCGTTGATAATACTCCGCACTGTCCGAAGTGTGGATCGACTTTCATCAGCGCCAATCAAAAAGGGTTTGGCGTAGGTAAAGCAGTGATCGGCGCCGCCGTTGCCGGCCCCATTGGGCTGGTAGCTGGAAATGCAGGCGCAAAGAAAGTATTTATTACCTGCTTGAACTGCGGCCACCGCTGGCAAGCAGGCAAAGCAAAATAAATAAACAAAATATGAATACTACCACCGCCCCATGCCGGGCGGTGGTTTTTATATGCACAAAAATAAGGAGGTGAGTATATGGCGTATGACGGCACCCTGAAATTTGATACCTCAATGGATACATCGGGGTTTCAAAAGGATGCAAACAGTCTGGGCAACATTGTCAAAGGGCTTGGCGCATTCAAGATTATAGAGCAGGGTTTTCAGGCGATCACCGCATCCATTGATAAAGCGGTATCCCGGTATGATACGCTCAACCGCTTTCCCAAAATCATGGAGCAGATGGGCTTTAGCGCCGATGAAACGGATACCGCCATGCGCAGGCTGTCAGACGGTGTGCAGGGCTTGCCTACCGCCCTTGACTCAATCACCGGCGCAGCGCAGCGTATTGCCTCCATGACCGGCGATCTGGTTGGCGCGGCTGACCTCACCCTCGCATTAAACAATGCGTTTCTTGCCAGCGGCGCAAGCGCAGACACTGCCTCGCGCGGCATGGAGCAGTATATGCAGATCATCAGCCGGGGCAAGCCGGAAATGGAAGATTGGAAAACACTGCAAGAAACCATGCCCTATGCACTGCAAAAGGTGGCAGAGTCCTTTGGTTTTGCCGGGACTTCTGCGACCCGTGATTTTTACGCGGCATTGCAGAGCGGGGAGATCACAGTTGAACAGATGAACGCCCGTTTTATTGAATTAAGCACCACCACCGGGGGCTTTGCTGATACGGCAAAAACCGCCACAGGGGGTATTGGTACGGCGTGGCAAAATCTAAAAACAGGCATGGTCAGAGGTGTTGCCAACATTGTGGAGGCCATTGATACAGGCCTCTCTAAAACACGTTTTAAGAGCATCGAGAATGTAATACAAAGCGTAGGCAAGGGTATTGAGTCCGTATTAAATGCTCTTGCAAAGGCATTTGGTTTTGTAGCAGAACATATTGAGCCAATAACCGTGGCAGTGGTTTCCTTTGGTGTGGCATGGAAAGGTGTACAGCTCTTGTCTTATGTCGGGCAGCTGGGCAGCGTCACCGCCGCCATAAAAGCCATGACCCCTGCCCTCTTATCAAATGTTGCTGCAAAAGTGGCTGACAAAGCAGAAACTTTGGCACTTATCGCAATGTACGCAAAAGATGCCGTTGTAAAAGGCCTTTCTACTGCGGCCACTGCTGCAAACGCTGTTGCCGCAAAAGCATCTGCTGCCGCAGACGGCGGCAGCCTCATTGCAAAAATTGCCCTTGCAGCTGCTACCGGCATTGCTACGGCAGCGCAGTGGGCATTAAATGCCGCCATGTCCGCGAACCCTATTGGTTTGGTTATTGCAGCTGTTGTTGCACTTGTGGCGGCTCTTGTGGGTCTTATCGCATGGCTGGGCAAGGGATCAGAGGCCTATGAAGAACAAAAGAAAGAGATCGAGGAACTGTCAGAGGCCCATGAAGAATACGAGGCACAACTTGAGGAGGATCAAAAGACCGCAAAACAAGCGATTGCCAAAACGCAGGCGCAGGCAGAGGCAAACGCCGGCCTTGTGGACAGCCTTCGCACCCTAATAAACACCAACGATGACGCAGGCAAGAATAACGAGGCCATTGCCCAGACGGTAGACCAGCTCAACAGCGCGGTTGAGGGGCTGGGGCTGACCTATGACGAAAACACCGGCGCCTTGAGCGCCAACATTGACGAGCTGGAAAAATATGTGGATGCACATGGGCAGCTGTCAGTCATTCAGGCGCAGGAGGAAGAATACAACCGCCTGCTGGGTGAACAGCTTGACCTGCAAGCTAAAATCCGGGTTGAGGAAGAACGCAAAAACATCCTTGCGCAGCAGCTGGAGGATGGGCTGATCACACAGCGCGAATATAACGACCTTATCCGCAAAACGGATGACCTGATCGCTGATTACAGCGAAACCGAGCAGCAGCTTGCTACCGATATTCAGGCAGCACACGCTGCCATTGACAGATCAGCGCAGGACAGCGCACAGGCGCAGGTAAACGCCTTTGAAGCAGTAAACGGCGCGCTGGACTCCGAGGGGCACAACCTCAAGCAGCTTGCCCTCCTGTACGGTACGACAACGGATCAGATACTTGCCGAAATGCAGGAGCAGGGGCTTTCTATGGCAGATTGGTCAGAAAAGAAAGCATCCATGTTTACCGAGGAGGGCCAGAGCCTGCAAGGTGTGGCAAACCAGTGGGGCATGACCACGGACGAGGTGCTGGCCCACATGGACGAGTGGGGCATGAGCCTTGATGAATTTGCCCAACACATGGAAGATACCCACACCAAAGAGGGATTAAGCCTTGATGACCTTGCCGCCAAATGGGGAACCACTGCCGAGGCGATCAAAACCGAGATGGATAACATGGGCATATCCATGCAGGAATGGAGCGACCAGCAGGATCAGGCATGGGCTGACTATGAGGAGGCTGTCAAGGAACACACTGCCGGGGTTGTGAATGGGTTTGAGGAGATCCCCGCCCAGTTTGAAAAATCCGCGCAGGAAATGCTGGACATCCTCATCGCCAACAAAGAGCGGTATGCCGAATGGGAAAGCACGATGGAAGAAATCACCCGGCAGCTCGGCCCTGTTGCTGCGGAGGAGTTTCGGCAGCTTGGCCCAGAGGCAACCAGCGCCATGCAGGAAATTTTGGGCAGCGCCGAGCTGCTTGACCAATACCGTGAAGTGTTCGGCGTAAAGGTTGATGAAGCCACGGGCATGGCGGTTGAAAACTGGAACGATCCCAACTTCATCGGCGCCCCCTCCACTGCCATTGACACATCGGCCCAGCAGGTTACAGAAAACTCTGCTTTGACCACGGCAGTGACCACGCAGATGGAAAATGCGAAAACGGCGGCAGAGGCTATTGACTTCTCCGCTGTGGGGCAGAATATTGCCGCAGACATTGCAAACGGGTTGAACAGTGCAAACGTGTCCGGCGCCATGAATACCATCGCCTCAACGGTGCAGAGCGGCGCAGGACGCGTTACATCGTCTGTCAGCAGTATGAGCAGCTCCGTACAGAGTACCCTCCGTACAATGTCCAGCCAGTCCCAGAGCATTGCCACCCAAATGATGACGCAGATCAATTCTGCCGTTGTTTCCCGCGCCTCCACTATAAAATCCTCTATCACCAGCATGGGGAACGGGATCACCACGGCGTTGAACACTGCAAAGACACAGGCGGTCAATATCACCACCCAGATGATGACGCAGATCAACACCGCCATTGTTACCAAAACAGCAACGGTCAAAAGCTCTGCCACTACCCTTGAAAACGGGGTGGTCAGCGCGCTGGAGGCTATGGTCAGTGGAGGCAAAAGCGCAGCAGACCGCATGATGGACGGTATGCTGTCAGCGTTGACCAACAAAGCCAGCAGCCTGTATGCCAAAGCGCGTGAAATTGCCAACAGAATTGCGGCAACGCTTGAGGATGCGTGGGACGAACACTCCCCCTCCCGTGTGTCGTACCGGATTATGGAGTTTTTCATGCGGGCAATGTATAACGCTATGGGCGATATGTCGGGCTTGCTGTACACAAAGGCAGACAGTGTTGCCGATGGGCTGACGGACAGGCTCACGCTTGAGCCGGGTATGTTTACCAGCATTGTGGACAAACTGCGCTCGGTTACAGAGGCCAATCCGCTGGGCGGCGCCGCGCTTGTGCCGCAGGCAGCCTATGCAGGCGGCGGTGGCGGTACGAGCTATGTTACAAGCCTCACGCAGAACATTACCACGCCAAAGCCCTTGAGCGCGTCAGAAATGACCAGAGAGGGACAGGATTTACTGCGCCGATCCCGCTGGCAGCTGCCATAAAGGAGGGACAAAATGAACGAGAACACAGTTTTTACTTATGAAAACACCATCGGCAAGCTGCGGTTTGAGTACAATTCAGCACTGTGGATCACAGACGTGGACGGTATGAGCAGCGTGGAAATAGACATCTCTGCCTCCCGCAGCACCATGCAGACCGGCGCCAGTATCACAGGCCAAAGCATCAAGCCCCGTTCTTTCACAATGGACGGGGCTATATTTGAGCCTATCGCCTACTACCGGGAGCGGGTGCTTAATATTATGGCGCCGCAGATCCCCGCCACGCTGACCATTGAGCAGAATGGTGAGGCGTGGTATTTGGACGTGGTGCCGGAGAAAACCCCGGAGATCACGGCGGGCAACGGTGTGCAATTCTTTCAGGTGCGGCTGTATGCCGCCTACCCCTACTGGCGCACCACAGCCTCGTATGCAAAACAGGTTGCCGGCCTGATCGCCATGTTTAAGTTTCCGTTTTATACGGGCGGCGCATGGTGGATCAGCCGATACAGTGACAGCTATTTTGCCACCATTGAAAACCGGGGCAACGTGCCGATGGAGTTTCGTGCAACATTCACTGCCCGGATTGAGATTGAAAACCCGGAGCTGTATCACGTTGATACCGGTAAGCGCATCCTGATCCGCAAAACTATGGTGGCCGGTGAGCGCGTGGTGGTATCCACCATATACGGCAATAAGGGCGTGACCTGCATCAGCCCCTCTGGGGCGATCACAAACGGGTTTAAGTATTTATCCGTTGACAGCGATCTGTCCATGACGATAAACCCCGGCTCCAACCTGCTGCGCATAGACGCCACAAACCGTGAGGGTTTGGGTGTCCGCATTGAAGCGCCGGAGGGGGTGAAATCGGGTGTCTAATTTCTTTATTTACAATGCAGCCCGTGAGCGCATCGGTGTGTTGCAACATGACAACGCCGTGCAGTGGCTTGAGAATTACCAATCCCCCGGCGAGGTTAAGATTGACGCACAGGCAACGGATGAAAACCTTGCCCTGCTCGTTGAGGGCAATCGGATATACAACACGGACAGCAACACGGTGGCGCGCATCTGCCACTCTGACATTGTGCAAACAGAGTCCGAGGAACTGATCACGGTACGCGCAGACATCACCTCCGAGCTGTTAAATGATCGGGTGGTAATGGCTACCGTGCAGGCAACTGTGGTGGAAACGGCCATGTACGCCATATACCACGATAACCGGCGCGGCCTGCCGCTTGCGGTAGGAAGTGCGGAGGGCTACACCGAGCGCACGGACACGGAGATCACATGGGGCGATGTATTAAGCGCAGAAAAGAAACTGGCCGAGGTTTCCGGGCTTGGTTTCAAGGTGCTGTTTGACCCGCAGACGGGTGCGGAAACATTCAAAGTGTACAAAGGCATAGACCGATCCGATGACCGCAGCTCCAATTATGTGGGCTATTTTGGCACGGATGTTGGGAACCTGCAAAACGTGTCCATAACCTCCGGCACCACGGATTATAAAAACGTGGCTGTGGTGGCCGGTGCAGGTGAGGGCAATGCGCGCGAGGTGCGTATTGTTTCACTTGGCACGGTTTCCGGGGAAAGTCGCCGGGAGCTGTATGTGGACGCCCGCGACCTGCAAAGGGAGTATCAAGTGGCAACCCCCACCGGCGAATATGACTCACAGGGCAACCCGATCTATTCATACGACACCCGCACCTATACCGATGCTGAATATTATGCGCTGCTGGATGCGCGCGGACGGGAAAAGTTGGCAGAGCATTTGCGCACATTCTCCATCACTTGTGATATTGTGCAGAACAATATCAAGTATGGCGAGGACTATAACCTCGGTGACAGAATGCCCATAAAGCTGCCGGAATATGGCATTTATGCCTCTGCCCGTATATCATCGGTCACTATGGTGTACGAGCGGGAGGGAAACAAAATAGTGGCTATTTTGAGCGATTTTGAATTGGAGGTGTAAGCATGGAAGAAATCTATTTGGACAAATGCAGGTGCGGCAACGATGGCGAGTTTGTGCTGGAGGAAAATGATACCCGCATATTTGCCCGGTGCAAATCGTGTGGCATCCGCACCCCCAGCAAGGCGGCTGGGCTTGAGTATTCCGCAAAACAGCAGGTTGCCGATGTGTGGAATGCCGGGACACTGCTCTGGCCGCGCTGGATACAACCCGCCGTAGCAGAGGATGCATACCATCTGGATGACCGTGTAAGCCATAACGGCGAACACTGGATCAGTATCCGGGACAACAATGTGTGGGAGCCGGGTGAAAGCGGATGGCGGCTTGTCGGCCCCGCGCCGGTTGAGGAGGTGACTGCATAATGATCTGTTTCCCTTTGGACAACACCGAATATGAGGCAAACGCACTGGGCGCATGGTGCGGTACCCGTACACGCGGCGTATTTGCCGCAGACGGGCATTATTCTGTCACCCCAAACGGTGATATGACCGTAACAGTCAGCCCCGGTTTGGCATGGCTTAAAGCGGGTGATTACTGGGGCGTAAATGCTTATGAGATCAATTCCCAGCTGCTGACCATCGCCACCGCTGACGGCGCACTGTCCCGTATTGATGCTGTGTGCATTCGTCTGGACAAAAACCGAAATGTGGGCGAGATCGTGATCAAGCAGGGTGCGTACACCCCGCAGCCGCCCACCATTGCAGCACCCGTGCGCAATCTTGACTATGATGAAATCTATGTGGCAACCATCATGGTGCGCGCCGGTGCAACGGCTATCCTGCCCACGGACATCACGGATCAACGGCTGAATGAAACATACTGCGGCGTTATGCGGGATGGCGTGACCGCCATACCTACGCAGGAGCTGTATGATGCGTGGTGGGCATGGTTCAGCAGCCTCCAGATTGATACCGAGCAGCGGGCGGCGGCGTTTACAGCTTGGATGTTCGCATTCAAGCAGGAAAACGAAACCGGGCTTGCCGCATGGCTTGCGGACTTCAAAAACACCTCGCAGGCAGATTTTGATCTGTGGTTCACTGCATTTAAGAGCGGCAACATCACCGCCTACAATGGCTGGTATGACGCTTTCAAAACAAACAGTGAAACCAATTTTAATGCGTGGTTTCAGAACCTGCAAAACCAGCTCGATGACAATCAGGCAGCGAACCTGCAAAACCAGATTGACCAGCACAAGGCAACACAGGCCGTTATGGAGGGTGGGGTACATGGCATCCGCTACCTGAACGGCAAGCTCCAGATCAAGCTGGCAGAGGGGTGGGCAACGCTTGCAGAGGTTGTTTACGGCCTACGCTCCACCTATATTGATGCTTTGGGCATGACCTCTATTGAGATTGATGCCTTGCAGTACACAGCAGACCAAATAAATATTTTAATTGAAATGGAGGATTAAGCTATGGCAACTACTTTTGCCCAGAACACAGGCGCACCCCTTGAATTGCCCCAGTGGAATGGTGAGGTTTTTCAATTCGAGGATGTAAACCAGTCTTTCAAAAAGATCAATGATTTTGCGGAGAAAACCAACGCAGATCTCGTGGGAAAGGCGGCTTTTGCTGCCGAGCAGATCGCAAACCGCAGATACCCCGGCGTTGATCTGACCGTGAAATTTGCCGGGGAAATAGGCAATACAAATGTGTGGACGTGGATCAAACAGCGTATTGACGCCGCCGAAATGGACGGCTACGAGGGTTTGAATATCCATGATCATATCCCCTTTGTTGCCGGTGGGAACGTCATCAAGGCCGAGATCGGCGGCATCGACACCTATTACAATTACGGTGATACTGCCGTACCTCATCACATCGACTTTATCAGCCGCGATTGTTGGCCGGATACGCACGTTTTCAACAAAGTAAACTATAACAACGGCACCAGCGTTTCCCCCAGCCCGTGGCTTGCCAGCGATCTATACGCATGGCTCAATAGCCTTGCCATGCAGGTGCCAAATGCCACCACAGCAGACCCCGCTATGGTGGCTGTGGATTACAGCGCCACAGGTGTGTATGACAAGCTACCGGCCGAGCTAAAAGCTGTGATCGTGCAAAAACGCGCCCTGCTCCCCTCCCGCTACACGGCGGGATCACTGCTCACAGATGATAACTCTTGGGCGTGGGCTGACATGGGCAAACTGTGGATACCCTCGGAAATTGAGGTGTACGGCTGTGAGCATTGGGGCAGCAAAAACGGCTATTCAAGCGGCGGTTTCCAGCAGTACCCAATTTTTGCCACCAACATGAAGCGTGTTAAAGGTGCGGGTGATGGTGGTGCGCGCGCCAGCTGGTGGCTGCTTTCAGCTTCTGGCGGCTACTCCACGGCCTTTGCGCTTGTCGCCAGCTACGGCCATGGCCTCAGCTACGCCTCCACCACCGCGATCCGCGCGCCCCTGTGCTTCCGCATCGCCTGATCTCGGTATATCCCGCCCCCTTGTGGGGCGGGATTTTAAGCAAAACCGCGTAGCAAAGGAGGCATAAACTACATGAGCAATGTGCTGCTGCGCAACCGCAGCGTGAGTGAGTTGGAGTTTTGGAAAAACGGCTCCGATATTCGCGCTGTGGTTACGCAGTTTTTAATGCGTGAAAACAACGTGCCAAAACGCTGGCGGCCGGTGTTCACATTTCCGGGCATTGACCTTGCCCGGAGGTTGATGGAAGAAATCACCGCCGCCAATACGATCTACCCCACCACGGAGCAGGAGGTGGAACAACGCCGCGCACACCAGACTGAGGCAATCATTGTGTGCGAACAAATCATCCAGCATTTGCAATGGCTGGTTGACACGCTCCCGGTAAAGGTGAGCAGCCTTGCGGACATTGTGGAAATGATCAACCGGGAGATCGCCCTCCTGAAAGCGTGGCGAAAAACAAGCAAGGTGCTGACCCACAAAAGGGATTAAATACAGCATAGGTTATCCCCTGTAAAAAAAAATCGCGCCAACTGGTGGCTGCTTTCAGCTAATGGCGGCAACTCCACGAACTTTGCGAATGTCAACAACAACGGCAATGGCAACAACAACGCCTCCAACACCACGATCCGCGCGCCCCTGTGACTCCAAATTTATACGGCCCGACAAAGTACGCCGCAAGGCAGAAATCTGCGCCTTTTTGGAAGGAGGGGATGACCTTCCCGCAAGGGTAAATATGCACCCCGACACAGGCGGGTGGACGCTGCTTGCATGGCGCGGCTTGAGGTATGCCGCGTTTCATACCCGATCCTGTTGCGCAGCCGGAACACCTCCCGACAATCAGGCTGTGCGGGGCGCCTTTTCTTGAAAGGGTTGACGCATGACAAGCGAAGAACGAAAAGAAGCGCGATACCAACGGCGAAAAGCAGCGCGGGAGGTAAAACGCCTCGCAATGCTTGAAACCCATAATTTTGACAGCGTGGCCTCGCCCGATGCTCTTTTCAAGGCGGCAAAAGAAGCGCGGCGCGGCGTTTACTGGAAAGCCAGCGTACAACGGTATAACATGAGCCTGCTGCGCAATTCTCTGAAAACCAGCAAAGAATTATATGCCGGGGAAGATGTGCGCCGGGGCTTTATCCCGTTTGATCTCATAGAACGCGGCAAGCTCCGGCACATTCAGAGTGTGCATTTTTCAGAGCGTGTGGTGCAGCGCAGTCTGTGCGCCAATGCACTGACCCCTCTGCTGTCACGCAGCTTGATCTATGACAACGGCGCAAGCCTTGCCAATAAGGGCATAGACTTTGCCCTGCGGCGCTTAAAGCGGCACCTGTGCCGCCATTACAGAAAACACGGCAAGAGCGGTTATGTGGTGCTGGTTGACTTCAAAGGGTACTTTGACAACATTCTCCACCAGCCGCTGTATGACCTATACAACCGCGTGTTTGGCGAAGATGCCCGGCTTGTAGCTCTTGCCTCTTTATTTATTGCTGCGTTTGGATCGTATGGGCTTGGGTTGGGCAGCGAAACCTGCCAAATAGATGCCGTCACATATCCAAACAGCATAGACCATTACATCAAGGAGGTGTTGCGGTGCAAATATTACGGCAGATACATGGATGACAGCTACATTATCTGCGAAACAAAGGAACAGGCACGGGAGATCCTGAATGCGCTGCTCCCCAAATATGCTGAACTGGGCATCACGGTCAACCGCAAAAAGACCGCCATCATAAAGCTGTCAAGGGGCTTTACTTTTCTGAAAACCCACATTTCTTTAACTGACACCGGCGCTGTGGTGTTTCGCCCATGCCGCCAGTCTACTGTGCGGCAGCGCAGAAAGCTAAAGAAATTCAAGCGGTTTTTGGACGCCGGACAGATGACGATGCCCGACATCCGCGCCAGCTATATGTCATGGCGCGGTTTTATTGCGCACAAAAATGCCCGGCGCACGATCCATAACATGGACGTGCTATACTATCAACTTTTCGGCGTATGGCCGATCATTAAAAATAACAAGGAGGGTTTATAAAATGGGCAACGATGAAAGAATGGCGCGGATTACCGCACTCAAACAGCTGCTTGCCGCCAGCGATTACAAAGCACTGAAATACGCGGAGGGTTTCACCACCGCAGCCGACTACGCGCCGATCAGGGCGCAGAGGCAGGCGTGGCGGGAGGAAATCAACCTGCTGGAGGCAGAAATGGCAGAGGGAGGTGTTGAAAATGCAGATTGATCCCGGCGCTGTTATCAGCGCATTATCTGCCATTTGTGTGGCAATCCTCACCGGGCTTTTTGCCCGTGATACCCGCCGCAGAAAAGCTATCGATGACAGCCAGAAAGCCCATGAGCAGATGCGGGCAAGGGAAAGCCGCTTGGCTATGCAGCTTATGATCGCATCCGTCAAGCTGGGGGTTGCAACCTCAATGGCAATAGAACAGCATAAATTTAACGGCGAAATGAAAGACGCCCGCGAAAGTGCAGAAAAAGCGCAAAAAGACTACTGGGAATTTATCAAAGGCACCGCAGCGGACGAGATCTCAAAAATGGGTCCATCTTTGGCCGCTGTCTCTTATACACATCTCCGAGCCCACGAGACTCGACGTCATCTCGT
>OWIO01000551.1_pt1 | contig 33358 bp, 26 predicted proteins | sample 1733011 | NCBI WGS metagenome assembly OWIO01 (sample SAMN05065779, study PRJEB22554) | human gut metagenome | biome: ENVO:2100002; feature: ENVO:00000062; material: ENVO:00002003 | host: Homo sapiens | place: USA | reverse complement strand
GCGGAGGAAGGATTTTTTTGTTCCACCCCTTGACAAACGTGTGTAGTCCAGAGATCAGTCAGGTGAGGAATTGCGTCCCATGCATTTCACATTACCATGCAATAAAATTAGAGACATGGTGAAAATCGTATACAACCGCAATTGTGTGTACCAGACGGCATACCATGTGATATGGTGCCCGAAGTATTGCAAGCGGATACTTACAGGTGAAATAGCCGAGACGTTGCGTCTTGCCGTCAACGCAATCTGCACTGAGCGTGAGTGGCCGATTCTGACCTTGGAAATCCAACCTGACCATATCCATTTGTTCGTAACCATCCCTCCGTCTCTGCCTGTTGCCGATGCCGTAAAGATTTTGAAGGGCTCGACAGCCAGGAAGCTGTTTGCAGCGTTCCCGGCATTGAAGAATCAGCTTTACGGTGGGCATTTGTGGTCTCCGTCCTATTACGTAGGCACGGCAGGCACTGTCAGTGCGCAAACCATCAGGCATTACATTGAAAGGACTGAACATATCAAAGGGCGCAGGTAAGCTCGTTCGACGCAAAGTCGACGTGCGTACCGTCTGCATTGCCTTGGAGGTCGATGCCGATGCTTCGGAAAAGATGCATCGGACGCGTCGTCTCTACGGGCAGGCCTGCGATTTGCTCGTTCCGATCGTCGTGTCCGATACGGACCGAAAAGACCGGCTCTGGCAACGGTATAACCTGCATAAGGCCGCCTATCCGATGGTTCGAACTCAAATGCCCGACCTTGGTTCCCAGCTCGCCTGCAACGTCATGCGTTCGGTCTCGAGCATGTACCGGTCGTGGATCAGAAACCATCCGAAATTCTCGACGGATAAAAAGATGGTGCTCCCGAGCATCAGCTTCAGGAATCCGATTGTTCACCTGGACAAGAACACCCTTCGCTTCTTGAAGAACTACACCGAAGCTTCGGTCTATACGGTCAATGGGCGTGTCACTCTTGGTCTTCGTCCGGGAAAGTTTCAGCAGAGCCTTTTGGTCGGATTTATGGCTCAAGAGCTTGCCGGAACTTCGAAGGAGAATCGGATTTTCAAGCTTGGCGAATGCAACCTCGTTTGGAAGTGCGGCATCAAAGGCAGACCTTCCCGATGGGAGCTGCACATTACCATAGAGAAAAAACTCAAGGAAGTATCTTTAGACAACTTGTCTTTGAATCAAGTCATGGGCGTCGATGTCGGCGAAAACAACGCCGCTGCACTGTCTACCGGCCGAATCTTCAAGGCCGGGAAGATGAAGGACGACCGTGACAAATACCAGAGCAGTCGGGCTCGTTTCCAGCGCAATGGCTCAAGAAGCGCCAGGCAGGCACTTCGAAAGGCTTCCGGCCGAGAGAAACGACATGTGGAACAAATCAACGACGAAATCAGCAAGTCCATTATTGAAGATGCGGCAGAGCGCAATATTCGCCTGATCGTTCTTGAGGATCTTACGGACATCCGCAAGCGAATCAAGGCCGGGCAGAAGGTTCGCGCACGCCTGCACCGCTGGCCCTTCAGGGAGCTTCAGCAAAAGATAGTGGACAAAGCCTGTCGAGCGGGTATCGAAGTGATCTTCGTGGATCCTCGCTTTACGTCGAAAACCTGTCCGCATTGCAATGCCATCGGAACACGGCACAAGCACCGATTTGTTTGCAAGAACTGTGGTTACAGAGCGCACAGCGACCTCAATGGAGGTCGGAACCTGCAACGTCTGGGTTGTCTGCTGATAACCCAGGGGCTGGTGTAAACAAGCCCTATGTTGAGCCTGCTTTTGCAGGTGACAATAAAGCTTTCGACTTGAGTCGAGAGTTGTTTACAGCCCCTCCTATCCAATGGGTTATTGCTCAGACGACAAGAGGCGTCGTTTTTGCGTGTACCAAAAAAGCGGAGCAAAAAGTAACCGACTCGGAGAAAAAAGAACTCTTTTGTCTTATGCGTTCGATTCGGAAAAGCATTCGCTCAAATAAAACATTGAGTCAAAGCATGAGACGTTGCCACAAGACTCTTTGACCGGGGACCCGACGCCGAACAACCCGACAGTTCCCCAACACCATTTAGCTGAGAAAACGTAGTTCTCGCTCCTCTTGCCGTGATGACAAATCGGGGCAAGAAAAACGCAGATTACGAGAGCGACTTTCCGGGAACAGAGGCGTTTTCTCTGGCTGCCATTTGCATAGCATTGTCTATATAATGCACGTACAAAGCTAGGGAGTTTCTTCATGACAACAACTACGAATTTTTGCGTCCGCATGGATAGCAGTCTCAAAAAGCAATGCGAAGCCCTTTACGGGGAACTCGGTATTACACTTACAAGTGCCATCAATGTCTTTCTCCGCCAGTCGCTACGCGTCGGCGGCTTTCCGTTTGATGTGCGTCTCGAACAGCAGAAAAAGTCAAAAGCCCCTGCATTGAGTGACGCCGAGCGTCAGGCGCGCGATTCGTTTGCTAAACGCTGCTCGAGCGTTGAACAAGTCCTAAGCGCGATTGAAAAGTAGCTTTGCCTCTTTGTCGCCGCACAAATCGAGTAGGAAGTAGCAGATTATTTCCGCTGCCGTCCTCTCGTACCACCGGCCGTACGGTTCCGATATGCTTGGTGCTACCTTCTGCACTCGGGCCTTTCACCCGTTAGATTGCGTCCGTGCCGCTCGCACCGAAAAATCTCCGATGCAAAGCGTCGGAGATCGGCAGGGGCTTTGCAATGACTTCAATCACAACAAAAGCGCGCGAGGCGACCGAAAACCCTCGTGCGGCCGAGCCCTATGTTCATTAGCCCCAAATGCCGTTTAAAAGCGGTACTTCATTCCGATGCCGGCTTCAAACGCTTTGGCATACCCCTGCCCTTTCTCGCGCTCGGCATAAGCGTAAAACGCAAGGTTCTCTCCGTGCGTGACATATCCGCTCACGCCGTAATAAAAGCGGTTGTGTAAAAGCCGGTCGCTAAAGGGCACATCGTTTACCGTGACGCCGTTACGAGCAAATAGATTGCCCTTCCAGCCTGCATGCAAGGCGACCTCCCCGAAGCGTCCGGTTTCCTGTGACGTGAAGTTTTTCCCGAGAAAGCCGCCGATCCGCCCCGTAAGGCTCTCGTAATCTTTTTGCCGCACGGTAAGGCCGTTAGAAAGAACAAAATCCTTTCCCTGCACCGCAAAATACGCAAGTTGCGCCTGCGGCTCGAAAAACACAGCATGCTTTTCGCTCACGGTCATAAGGCGCCCAACTTCGATTGAGGCACCGTACCCGGTATTGCGATAGGACCCTTTCACTCCGACCCCGTCAAGCATCACGGTCGTAAGGTGTTGATGGTTACGCCGACCGCTCACGACAAAGTCGGCATAGCCGCCGTTATCGGCACGATACGTGGCGTACAAATCCAGGCCGTAAGCGTGGGAATTCCCTTTAAACACTTCTTGCTCCATCTTTTGGCGGTTTTCGGCGTACGCAAAATCTCCGCCGAATAACCACGGACCGCTTGCATGGTCAAAGCCGACATTAAAGCGATAGGACGTTTGCTTAAAGCGCATTCCTTCAAATCCCGTCATGCGATCTTTGGCGGCAACGGCACGTACCCAAAGTCCGTCATTCTCATCACGCCGCACTTCTCCGAGGCGCTTACGCAAATCCGAAAGGCTGCTCACATATTGCATCCCCTGCGAAGCAAGGCTTGTTAACGCCAAAACGGCACGAGCTGAATTGGAATAATCCGGTCCGGGAGGATTCGGACCAGGATCGGGTCCGGGGCCCGGCGGGTTGGGACCGGGGTCGGGATCGGGGCTCTGCGTACGGTCAAGGTACCAAGTGGTCTTGTCCCCTTCACTTGTCGATACCAAATCGTAGCGATACAACCCGAACTCCGCAGGACCCGTTTCAAGAGCAAATGTCGCATCGCCTTGCAGCGTATCGATTAGACTCATAAGAGAGGCCTCGGTCGGCTCATCGCCCGTTGAGCGCAAGCGTACTTTGTGGCTTCCGGTTCCGGTATCTGCCGTCAGGTGGTCCGTAATCTCTCGACTCTTATCGACACGCATCGAAAATAGCCCGCCCTCGCCCGTGAGGTTTTTAACTTCCAAGTTCACGGCAAACGGAATATCACTTTCGATACTTGACGGAACGTGTCCCAAAATGACGTTACCGTTATTTAGGTGTAACTCTCCCTCGAGCCGATTGTCATACGGAACATTCCACGTTGCCCCGTTAAAGAACCGTAGATTCGTTGTGCCGGGTGAATCCGTCGCACCGGATGTACTACTTAGCGTAAGTCCCGTGAAAAACGACTCGGGCGTCACGAAATTAATGTCAACCAAAGAGAGGCGATTCGATGCGTCGTGTCGCCCACACGAGAGAAGATTGTTTTCAATTTTCACGTGCGCGTTTTCGAGTCGGTCGTGATTGACCAGAATCGTTCCGCCGTTAACCGCAGAAAGCGCATAGGCTTCGGAACTTGCGTCCGTTGTTCCTGAAAGACACGGCGCTCCGGCTTCATTGACAGAGGCGGCAATGTTGTTGACGGTTAATCCTCTTAAAAACCGAATGACTCCGTCATCGTGTGCCTCGGCTCCCGACGCATAAGCGTAAACGGTCGGATCTACACTCTTGGCAGCGGCTCGAATATCCGTAAGACGCGCATCACCGCGAACAACAATTTCCGGCGCGCCGGTTTCTTCGGAAGCAGGCCCGGAGGTGTAGAGGCCGTAGACTTCAGCACCTTCCCCTTGCTCGGGACTGTTGGCTACCAACATAAAGTCGTGCAAGGCAACCTCTTTGCCTTCTCGACCCAAACGTATATCCGATGCAACATGTTCGGAGTTAAAGCCGCGATTGCGAACGCCGTAAAACACACCGAAACTGACGCTTGCCGACATCCTGACATCAACATTTCCGTCCACGGATACTTCTGCTCGCTCTGGGAAAAGAAACGCAGAATCGATATCCCCGGATGAGCGATAGTTAAGATTTCCGTTCAAGTTTCCCGTCACATGAAAAAACTGTCGGTCCGGCTGCCCGATGTACGGATAGAAGCGAATAGCCGCACTGTCCTCATAGAGACTGCCGGCATATAAAACGACATTCAGATTTCCGTTAACGGCAAGATTGGAAGCTGACATGTCCTGATGCTCTTGATTCACAATCACGGCATCTTCCCCATAGGACGATTCGCTTCCTTGAAAGATATTGAGAGTCTGGTTACCCGTTCCGTTTCGGAAAAAATTCAGCGTTCCGCCGCCATCGAAAACGATGGCGGATTCATTAGCAAACCCCATCAATCCGCCGTTTGTCGACAAGGTCAAATCCTTGTTGTTCAGAACCTCAACATACAATTCGGGAGACGGCTTGGTGCTCCTGTATTCGAGTCCAATCTCCGAAATCAGTGCGTCTTCCGGAGACTCACCGGGACGTACTGTCACGGTCCTGCCGTCTTTCATCACGGACTGATTCACGTCCCCGGTCACAGTAATGCCGTTCGGCTCCGGTTCGGCCCGAATCGTGATGCCGTTCGGAGTCGGTCTTTGACGGGGGGTGTTTAAGCGGTTACCCCCCCCAGGGATATATTTTGGCTATCAAAAACGATGTTTTGATAATTAGTTTCGCTTTGAGGAATCGGAGTGTTTTCAAACAAGGTGTTGGCGTGAGATATCGCCGTTAAAGATGAAAGGACGGCTGCAACCAAGACGCTCACTTGACCAATCGGGTGTCGAACGGATTTCATGGTGTCTCCTTTAAGGAATCCCGGCAATCGTGCTATCGGGGTTTGCTAAACGAGGCAGAAGAAACGCAAAGCGGAAAAGGCTGAAAATCCTTTTCGGATTCCTCTTACGTTTCGAGAAAAATGCGCGGTTATCCCCATGCATTCGAAGGCATCCTATTGAGGGAAAAACCGCGTCGTATCAAATAAGTGCAAGGCTTTTTTAAGTCAGTCTCCAAAAGGCGACATTTTGTATACACCATACAAGAAAAGTTGCTTTGCCCCACTATTCATGCTAAGAAATTGTGTTATGCCTTTGACACATAATCGCAAAAACGCATAATTCAAAGCCTCTAACGACATTGCATTTTTCATACGTCCTTTTCCCTAGGAGAATTCCCACCGTCTAACCTCTCATAAGACTCCCCGAAACGGGGAAAAGGATTTTGAATATGTCTGAAACAGTCCAACGCGGCAAGATCAAAAAAGCTCCGGCCGCTGAAGTTGTCAAGTATTTGATTCGCCCGGCTATCGAAGGCGATTTGAAGCGTTCGTACAACACGATTCTCGATATCAACAAAGCGCACATTCTGATGCTCGCTAAGACCGGCATCATCAAAGAAGATGTGGCTAAGAAACTTCTCGTTGCCACCCGCCAGATTGAAAGCGAAAAAGACCACCCGACATTCGAAATCAACCCCAATGTCGAAGACCTGTACTTTAACTTGGAGCGGTACCTCATTAAGTTAACCGGTCTTGAAGTGGGCGGACAGCAACATACGGCCCGTTCTCGTAACGACCTATTTGCGACCGAAATTCGTTTCGATACCCGCAAGGTGTATTTGAAACTTGCCGAGATGTTCTTGGAATTGCGCCGTGCGTATTTGGCCTTGGCCAGGAAGAACCTTGAAACCGTGATGAGCGGCTACACACATATGCAGCCCTCAGAACCCATTACGTTTGCCCATTACCTCTCGGGTGTTTTGGCGGCCTTCTCGCGTGACTACGACCGCTACGCGCGCGCTTGGAAAGCTCTTAACCTGTGCCCGCTCGGCGGCGGCTCCATGGGGTCGACCTCGTTCCCGATTGACCGCAACTACACGGCCAAGCTCTTAGGGTTTGATGCCCCGGTGCAAAATAGCTTGGACTGCGTGGCAAGCCGAGATTACCTCCTTGAAATCGTGACGACCTTGTCGCAGACAGCCATGACGATGAGCCGGACGGCGCTTGACTTTTACAACTGGGCAACCCCCGAGTACGGCTACATCGAAGTCGACGATAGCTGCGCCGTGTGCTCGTCGATTATGCCGCAAAAGAAAAACCCCTTCACGTTCGAACACGTCAAAGCTAAGGCCGCCCACATGGAAGGCTTTGCGACATCCGTTTACAACGCGATGAAGAACGTCATTTTCTCGCACTGCCGCGATACGAGCGTGGAAACGCCGCGTTACTTCTACACGGCTTTGTCGGAAATGGAATCGGACTTCGCGCTTTTGACCGTGACGATTAAAACACTTTCGGTCAACAAAGAGCGCATGCTCGAAAACGCCCGTAAAAACTTCTGCACGGTTACGGAACTTGCGAACTACCTTGTGCGTCACGACGGCATTTCGTTCCGCGAAGCGCACGAAATCATTGCGCACGTCGTCGCTGCGATGTGCGATGCGAAAAAGACAAGTGCCGATATCGATCGGGCTGCCGTCAATGCCGCCACCCAGTCGCTTTTCGGGTTTGAGACGAAACTGTCCGATGCGATGATTGCCGAAGCCTTAGATCCCAAGCGCGTTGTCATGGAAAAGAAAGTAATCGGCGGAACGCATCCGACAGAAGTGACGCGTCAACTTGACCTCATTGAAGAAGGGATTAAGGCCGACGAAGCGGTCCTAAAGGGACGCCGCCGTCAGCTTGAGGCAGCCTCGGTCCTACTTGAGAAGGCCGTGAACGAAGCAATCGGCGCTTAACGCCGAGTAGCTGGTTGCATCGAAAGGGATTCCTTTACAATCGGGTCCCTTTCGAACGAAATGCCGAGATAAGGAGTCAGTACAGATGTTTTTTTATGAATTTTTAATCGTCATCTTCGCGATGATTTTGGGTGCCCGTTACGGCGGCGTCTTCTTCGGTATGTGCGGCGGCGTCGGCTTGCTGGCCCTGATTTTGATTTTCGGGCTTGCGCCGGCCAATCCCCCGATTGCCGTCATGCTCATCATGATGAGCGTGGTGCTTGCGGCTTCAACACTGCAAAGCTCGGGCGGCATGGCCTTTCTCGTGCGCATTGCCGAAAAGCTTTTGCGTGCCAACCCCAAGGCCGTTACCTTCGTTGCTCCGATCATTGCCTTTGTCTTTACCTTCATGGCAGGTACCGGCAACGTCTTGTATTCGATTTTACCCGTTATCGCGGAAGTTGCGCGTGAAGCGGGCGTTCGTCCCGAACGACCGATTTCCATTTCCGTCATTGCCTCGCAACACGCCGTTCCGGCCTCCCCGATTTCGGCAGCCACCGTTGCGATGGTAGCCCTTCTGGGCTCTTCGGGCGTTTCCGTGATGACGATTCTCGCGATTGTCGCCCCGGCTGTTTTGCTCGGTCTCATGATCGGCGCAGCGGCCGTTTGCAAAAGGGGTAAGGAACTCTCGGAAGACCCCGAGTACTTAGCTAAGGTCAATGCCGGTCTTTTTGCCGAACAGACCAAAGCCAAAGCCATGGGAACCGAAGGCGGTGATACCAAACAAGCTAAGTTCTCCGTGGTACTCTTCCTCTTAGCCGCCGTGACGGTCGTTTTCGTCGGCACATTCCCGGAACTGCGTCCGCATGTGACAAACGCCGCGGGCAAGGTCTCTCAGGTCTCGATGACACATATGATCGAACTCATTATGCTAGTCGTCTCGGCCCTGATGGTGATTTTCTGCAAGGCCAAACCCGATGAGGTCATTCGGACATCGGTGTTTCGCGCCGGCATGATGGGTGTCGTGACGGTCTTCGGTCTGGCGTGGATGAGCGATACGTGGATTGCCAACAACCTACCGTATATCAAGACAACGGTTGCGGCCGTCGTGCAAGGTGCCCCCTGGCTCTTTGCTTTTGCCCTTTTCTTCGTGTCGGCCTTAACGCACTCGCAGGGAGCGACGGTGGCGGCCTTAATGCCCCTCGGGCTGTCGCTCGGCATCGACCCTCTGACACTGGTGTGCATGTACCCGGCTGTCTGCGGATACTTCGTGATTCCTTCGACGGGCGTTTTGCTTGCCGGTGTCGCATTCGACGAAACCGGCACAACGAAAATCGGAAAACTCGTGATTAACCACTCGTATCTCCTGCCGGGGTTCGTCGCGACATTCGCCAACGTTGTCCTGGCCTTCGGTATTCGAGCCCTCTTCTTTTAAAAAGTAATTAACGGCTATTTTCCGGGAACCGCTACAATCTCCCCCATCACGCGGTTCTCGGAATGATTTTTACCTTAAGCCTGCGCTATGCCTTTTTCCGAATTCTTTGCAGTCTTTGTAAAGTTCTTCTTCATTCTGACTCCGTTTTTCATCATCGCTGTGTTTCTCGCAATGACGGAAAACGAAACGGTCGAGGTGCGTCATGCACTCGCCGTGCGCATCACGATTGCCGTCGTCATCATCAGCCTCATTCTCTTTTTTGCCGGAATGACGATTTTCACGACGCTCGGCATCACGGTCGACGCGTTTCGGATCGGGGCGGGTGCCCTCCTCTTTTTATCGGGCGTATCGCTTGTAAACGGCAAACTGGAACTACCGGCGGCCAAACGCTCGATTATGGATTTGGCTGTTGTCCCGCTTGCCATTCCCGTCACACTCGGCCCGGGCTCGGTCGGTGCTCTTGTCGTCATGAGCACGGAAACCACATCGCTCACACCGCGCCTTTTGACGGCTTTGGCAATTGTGGTCGCCTCTTTGGCTGTCGGCGTCCTCCTTTACCTCTCGGCGGAAATTAAGCGCTTAATCGGTCGAAGCGGCATTTCGATGCTCTCCAAGTTAACAGGATTGATTTTGGCCGCGCTTTCGAGCCACATGATGTTTACCGGCATTGCCGCTTACCTAAAATAGTTTTCAGAGGCGTTTTTCGGTATGCTCCGTCTGATTAGGGAGAAACCGATGGTCACACCGTTTAGCAAAGCCAACATCTCGCTTGAACTCTTTCAGGCGCGAGTCAAGATTTTTTGTCTCTTATGTGAAACCAAGAGTTTCACGAAAACGGCCGAGCGCCTGAAAATCAGCCAGAGCGTCGTCTCGCGCACCATTGCCGAGATGGAAGAGGATTTAAAAGTCTCCTTGATTGACCACTCGGTCCGCCCCATACGTGCTACAACCGCCGGCTCGGCTTTGTATCACTTCCTTGCGGAAGAACTTACGCGCTTTGACGAGCAACTCGGACTACTTCGCGTCAATAACGCGCTTTTGTCTCCCATGCGCGTGGGCTTTGTCGAATCGATTGCTCGCACAATGAGTTGGCCCGTTATTGAGAAAATCCGCAAGCGTTACTCGACCGTGTCGGTTTTAACCGGCATCAGTTCCTACCTTTTGCAACTGCTTGACCGTGAAATCATCGACGCGGCCATTGTCCCCGACCCGTTTACCAATCGAAACGACTTAGATCGCTACTTTATCTTCCGGGAACCCTCAATCATCATTCTTCCGAAGGGAACGTCGCTACCGGAAAACCTCACGTGGGAACGATTGCAGTATTCGGGGTTGCCGATTGTGCAATACAACAGCCAAAACTCGGGCGGAAAACTTCAGGAAAAGTTCTTTAGTAAACTCAGTCTGAATTTTGTCTATCGCTTTGAAGTCGATATCAACGCGCTCTTACTTGACTTTGTGGCAAACGGTGCCGGCTGGGCCTTAACGCGCCCGACAACGCTCTTACAACACCCGAATCTGTCAAAACAGGTCGACGTTCGTCCCATGCCGACTCCCGTGGCCTCCCGCGAGGTTTACGTAATTGCGCGGAAAAACACGCATACGGAACTGGCTTGTCACCTCGCCCGCCATGCCTGCGAGTATTTCCGCACGACGATTGCTCCCGAGATGGTCAAAATTACGCCCTGGGTGGCGCCGTACCTCTATACAGCAGGCGAAAATCCCTCCGACCGTATCCCGATTTACAAGAACGTGCGCGCACCCGATTCGGAAAACGTTTTCGTGTTGTAGTGGAGTCTGTAAGCCGTACGCCTTCGCTTGCAGGGTTTGTTCTGACTTGCTTCGCGTATCACAACGGAAATCCCTTTTCGGATTTCAAAAGACAATCGCAAGAGGCCGGCATTGTTCAAATGCGTCTCCTGCGCTCATGAGGGAAATGGGGACGTAGCGGCTGCGATAAACATCAAAGAGCGCGGGCAAAGCTCGTTAGCCTGTGGGGAGTCTGAGAAGAAGGCTCAAGTGAATTCGGCTCGATCTGAAAAGCCGGCAACAAATCAACAACACGAACCCACCGAAGTAATCAGCGGCGCAAGCTGCTCGCAGTCGAGAATCTGCCTCGTTGACGGCGAGGAGACCTCAATAATGCTCGAGCGAACAGCTCCGCCCTTTGATTTCCGAGAGTCAAAAGACCTACGGAGTGACTCAGGGCAAAGCCCGGTGGCAGACCACGGTCCGCGGTCCGTTCTTTCCGTCAAAAGTCCGCGCAACGGGTCGCTCGTGTCGACACTTCTCGCAAGCCATCGGGCACCGCGGATGGAAGGGACACCCGGAAGGCGGATTAATCGGACTCGGAACCTCACCTAAAACATGCGAGCCCGATTGTCTCCCGTCGGTTTTGACCGTCGGAATCGCAGCAATGAGCATGCGGGTATACGGATGCAGGGGTTCGGAGAAAAGATCTTCTTTGCTTGCTTTTTCCACAAGGCGTCCTAAATACATCACTCCGACCGTATCGCTCATGTGATGCACGACCGCCAAATTGTGCGAAATCAGCAAATAGGTGATTCCGATTTGTTCCTGAAGTTCACGCATTAAATTAAGGACCTGAGCCTGAACGGATACATCCAGCGCACTTGTGGGCTCGTCGCAGATTAGAAAATCCGGACGTCCGGTTAACGCCCGAGCAATGCAAATCCTTTGTCGCTGCCCGCCTGAGAACTGATGCGGGTACTTGTCAAGTACATCCCGCGAAAGTCGCACTAGTTCCACGGTCTTGACAACACGTTCGCGAATGTCTTTTTCCGTCATTTCCGGATGCTGTACGCGTAGCGGTTCGGAGACGGCATCGTAAATGCTCCGACGAGGATTTAAACTTGCGTACGGGTCTTGGAAAATCATGTTCACACGGCGTCGTAGGCTGGCCTGCTCGACCTTGTCTTTTGTTCGGCTGTCAATTCCGAAAAGGCGAACCGAGCCCTTGTCGGGACGATACAAACCTGCGACCGTACGCGCTAATGTGGATTTTCCGCAACCGGATTCGCCGACAAGCGAAAACGTCTGCCCCGGGTCAATCGTAAAACTGACGTCGCTGACGGCTGTTAGGACGCGCCTCGGGTGCCCGAGAAGGCGCTCGAAAAACGGGCTCGGCATTTGAAAGGTTTTCGTCAGATTCCGTACCTCAAGGACAGGGCCCTTCCCGGGCATCGATGTTTTCGGATTCACACTCGGCCTCCGGTTTCTTCTCTTTTCAACGTACGGGGTCTAAATGTGACAAGCGTCTCAGGCACGGGGCCTCCCGTAATCGAGGCTTTCCAGCAACGTGCAAGACACGTACCCATCGGCATTAAGGGCGGACGCTCTGTGAAGCATTTCCCCTCGGCGGCACGGCACCTCGGGTGGAAAGCACAACCGGTCGGAACGGCATTTAAGCTCGGCATGGCCCCGTCGATTTGCTCGAGCCACCGGCTTTGCGCGTGAATGTCGGGAATCGATCCCATCAGCCCGAGAGTGTACGGGTGTTGCGGGCGCAAGAACACATCTTTGACGCGTCCGATTTCGACAATCTGACCGGCATACATGACGGCAACGCGGTCGGCCGTCCGGGCAACCACCCCCATGTCGTGCGTAATCAGGAGCACGGCAACACCGCGTTTGAGGGCAAGGTGTTTAATCAAATCAATAATTTGTGCCTGAACGGACACATCTAAGGCCGTTGTCGGTTCATCGGCAATCAGGAGTTTGGGGTCTCCGGCAAGCGCAAGGGCAATGACAAGCCGTTGGCGTTGCCCGCCCGAGAATTGATGCGGCCAGTGAGAAAATCGCTCGGCAGCGGCGGCAATGCCCGTCTCTTGCATGAGGCGAAGTGCTTCGTTTTTCGCTTGGGCTTGTGTCAAGGTGGGTCTATGGGCTAAAACCGTCTCGGTAATCTGGTCTCCGACGGTCATCAAGGGGTCAAGACTTGTTAAAGGATCTTGAAAAATCATTCCGATCTGCGAGCCGCGCAGTGCGTGACGTTCTTTTTCAGGAAGGCAATCAATGCGGCGTCCCGAAAGGAAAACGGCTCCGTTCGTAATGGCTCCGTGCGAAGGAATCAGACCGATCACAGCACTTCCCGTCATGGATTTTCCGGCACCCGATTCGCCGACCATACCGAGAATCTGGCCTGCGTCAATCGTGAACGTGATGTCATCAAGAGGCTTCAAGGGGCCTCGGCGCGTCGGAATCTCGACTTTAAGGTGCTCAACACGCAAAACCGGTTCTAAATGGTCTTTCGGCATTTTCCGGACTCCGATCAGTGTAGTTTCGGGTTCATAGCATCGCGTAGCCAATCGCCCATCAGGTTCACCGAAAGCACGAGGGCCACGAGAACAAGCCCCGGGAAGATGCAAATCCACCATTCGCCGGAAAAGAGATAATCGTTTCCGATGCGAATTAAAGTTCCCAAAGACGGCGTTGTCGGGGGAACGCCGACCCCTAAAAAGGAGAGTGTTGCCTCGGTCATCACGGCCGTTGCCACGTTAACTGCAGCAAGAACGTACACGGGTTCTAACACATTCGGAAGAATGTGCCGAATCATAATCGAAACTTTTGTCAGGCCCGTCAATTCCGAGGCAAGCACATATTCCTTTCCCTTTTCCACAAGCGTTAAACCGCGGACCGTGCGGGCATACGGCACCCAACCGGAAAGCGTAATGGCGAAAATCAACACGAAAAACGCAATCGACTCATGAAAAGTACTCGGGAAAATCGCCCGACAAACGCCGTCAATCAGAAGCGCCGTCAAAATCGCCGGAAACGAGAGCATCACATCGCAAAAACGCATTAAGAAGGCATCAAGAGCCCCGCCGACAAAGCCCGAGGTAAGGCCCACTCCGAGGCCGATGACAATGGAAAGCGCGACGGAAATAAGGCTGATTGAAAGAGAAATCCGTAAGCCGTAGAGCATCGTCGAGAGTAAATCGCGTCCCTGATCGTCCGTGCCGAAGAAAAACCGCGCATCCCCTCCGTCACAAAATACCGGCGGCAGGTGCGCATCGAGCACATCGATTCGGGCTAGGTCAAAGGGATTAAACGGAGCCAGTACAGGGGCCGTGAGCGCGAGCAAGACCAAAAGGGCGAACACGAGCGACGAGAGTATCGCCGACGGTGTATGAAAAAACGCGAAAAGCACATCGGAGGCATCAACCCTTGCGACAAGGCGCGCGAAAAGCCCTTTTCCTGAGGTCTTAAAAGCAAAAGAAGTCACTGAGAGCATCCTTCAAGAGCATCTAAGCGCCGCTTGATTAAAAGAGAAAACGCCACGGCGGTTTTTTCTAAAACCGCGTCGTTAAAGTCATAATGCGGATTGTGAAGATTGGCCGTGTGATCGGCATCGCGCACGCCGACGCGAATGTAAACGCCAGGCTTTTCATTGCACATAAAACTAAAGTCCTCGGCTCCCATACTCGCCGGGTTATTCATATCTACGTTTTCTTCTCCGACAAGTTCGCGAAGAACGGCCCCGGCAGCCTGACGTTGCGGCTCGGCGTTTTTAAGCGGCGGGTACATGCGTACGTATGTCAGTTTCACGGCACAGCCTGTCGTCATCGACACGCCTTGGCAAATCGCGTTCATGCGCTCTTCGATGGTGTCGCAATCGCCCGGGAAAAGGCACCGCGTCGTGCCGGAGACACGAACCGAATCGGGAATGACCGACACGCCGTTTTCATTGCCCCCGTGAATACTTGCGACCGTAAGGGCAGCCGGGTGCATCGGATCGATCGAACGAGAAACAACCGTCTGAAGGGCAAGAACCAGTTCCGAAGCTGCCACAACAGGATCGCGCCCCGTATGGGGTCTTGCGCCGTGACAGCCCACGCCCGTCACATCGATGTGAAAAAGAGCGGCAGCCGAGGTCATGAGCCCCGGCGTCAGGCCGAATTGCCCGGCCTTGAGTTCCGGCGCACAGTGCCCGGCATACACCTCATCGACGTTCCAGCGCGCAAAAAGACCGTCTTCGATCATCTTGCGTGCCCCGGCCCATCCCTCTTCCCCGGGCTGTATGATAATCATCGCCGTTCCGGCAAAGTCCCGTGTGGCGCAAAGCGCCGATGCAACCGCCACGGCCCAGGCCGTATGTCCGTCGTGTCCGCATCCGTGCATCAAACCGGCAGTGCGACTTGTCCAGGGACACCCTGTGGCTTCGGTCATCGGAAGTGCATCCATGTCGGCGCGAAAGGCAACGGTGTGCTTTCCCGGCCTTTTGCCGTAAATGAGAGCCACGACGCCGGTCCCGCCGACACCTTCTGTCACAGAATCGCACCCGGCATCGGAAAGCTTTCGAGAGACCGCCTCACTCGTCTTAAATTCTTTCAGGCCGATTTCCGGATACGCATGTAAGGCGTGCCGAAATTCCCTGACCGGCCCGATGACGGCGTGTACGGCATCAGATAGCTCTTTAACATCGGACTGCATTTATTGACCTCCTTGGGTTTTAAGTCGCGGATCGACGACCATATAAAGCACGTCGACGCAAAAATTAATCAGTACGAAAACCAGGGCAATCAGGCATAGATAGGCCGTTAACACCGGAATATCGGCAAACTGCACCGACTGCAAAAAAAGCAATCCCATGCCCGGCCACTGAAAGACCGTTTCCGTCACAATGGAAAAGGCGATAAGCCCCCCGAGCTGCAGCCCAGTAATCGTGATCACGGGGAGTAACGTATTTTTGAGCGCGTGCCTGAGGTAAACGGACCGAAACGAAAGGCCGCGCGCCATACAAAAACGAATAAAGTCACTGCGAAGGACTTCGAGCATTTGAGCGCGCACGAGACGAATGACCAAAGCGACCTGGAAGATTGCAAGTGTCGTTGCGGGGAGTACTAAGTGCATCAGCCCGTCTTTTGTCAGTAGCCCCGTAGTCCAAAAACCGATTTTGACCACCTCACCGCGCCCGAACGCAGGAAAAATACCGAGCCAGACGCTAAAGACCAAAATCAGCAAAATGCCGATTAAAAACGTCGGAAGAGAAATCCCCAATAGCGACAATCCCATCAGAGTTCGGGCAAGTCGCCCCGTGCGGTAAATTGCCGCATAGGCTCCGGCCGGAATTCCGATGACCGTAGCGAAAAAGACGGCAACCGTCGCCAATTCGATTGTTGCCGGAAGTCTTTCGACAATCAAGGCGGAAACAGGCGCGGCTTGCCTTAGAGACATCCCGAAATCCCCGCGTACGGCATTGCAAAGAAAATGCCAAAACTGCACGTATCCGGGCTCATTGAGTCCTAAGGAGGCCGCAAGAATTCGGCGATCTTCCGGCGAGGCATCGATCGGGAGCATCTGCGAAACAGGGTCTCCGACAAATTGAAAGAGCACAAATGAGATAGCCGCAACGGCGAGCATGACAAGCACACCCGCAAAAGCGCGTCGTAAAACAAAACCGATCATAAATAAGTCGTATTCTCTAAAGCGACTAACAGCGCAAAGCGACGATTACTAAATAATCGATCCTCATGCCGAGTGTATCGACTCGGCTTTACTCGGAAAGCAGCAAAGCCGAGTCATGCGTTTATTTGACCGTGACCGCATCGAGCATCAGGCGATTATCGGGCCTATGAATGACCGTGACATTTTTGCGCATCGCCCACGGAATCATCTGCTCGTAAAGCGGAATGTGAAGCATCTGGTCGCGTTCAAGTCGCAGGGCCTCACGCATAAGGTCCGTGCGCTTGTCCGGGGTTTCTTCTCCCTTCACGGCACCGATAAGTGCATCCATCTTGGCATTGGAAATCCGGCCGATGTTGCTGATGCCGTTACCGGTTTTCGCATCAAAAGTTTGCGAGAGCGATTGCAAGCCGTACAAAGCATCGAACGTCGAAATGCCCCAACCGACCATGCCCGCCGACGTATCAAAGGAAAGAACCTTCGGGAAATACTGCGAGCGCGGCATGGAATTGACGCGAACCGTAAGACCGATTTTGGCCCACATCGATGCAAGGGCCTTACAGACGGCCTCATCGTTAATCCAGCGGTTGTTCGGGCAATCGAGTGTAAAAGCAAATCCCGAGGGATACCCGGCCTCACTTAAAAGCGCCTTGGACTTGGCGGGGTTGTATTCGGGGACGGCTGCAGCGTCTTTATCCCAACCGGCGATTCTGCGCATGACAATCGAGCCCGTGGCAACAGCCGAGCCTCGCATCACCGACCGCACGAGGCCCGTCCGATTGACGCCGTAACTTAACGCTTGACGCACACGCACGTCTTTAAAGGGATTGGCCTTTAAGGGTTTACCGTCCTTGTCTGTCACATAAGGACTCACGTCGCGCATCTGGTCAAGGGAAATCATGACCGTTCGATTTTCCGGTCCCTCGAGCACTTTCACATCCGGCGAAGCTTTTAAGCGTCCGAGATCTTGCGTTGCCGGATCCAAGACAAACTGCACTTGGCCGGAAAGAAGAGCAGCCGTACGTGTAGCGGCCGACTGAATCGGCATGTAAACGACCTCAGTAACGTTACCGCGGCGCTTGGCTTGATCCCACCACCCGTCAAAGGCCTTAAAAACGGTTTTCACGTCGACTTCACGGCTTTGAAGCATAAACGGGCCCGTGCCGTTGGCATGACGCGCCGCATAGGCTTCTTTTTTATTGATATAGTCCTGCGGCTCAAGCGCAGCGTGGTTTTGAGCCCATTGCCGATTCATGATTCGCAAATCGGCCATCTGATTGATAATGACCGGCGACCCGTTAACGGTTTTAACGAGAACCTCGTAGGGACCGGTCTTTGTCACGCCGACAATTCCCGTCGTGCTGTTTTTAAATTGGCTACGAGAACTCAGGGCGCGCTGAATCGAAAAGACCACGTCATCGGCCGTCAGAGTCTGTCCTTCGTGGAAACGAACGTTTTTGCGAATCTCGAAGAGAAATCCTTCGGGTACACGCTTCCAGGACGTGGCTAGGGCCGGTTCGATTTTCATTTCCGAATTCCACCGTACGAGTCCCTCGTAGACAGCCGAACAGGCCGCATTGTTGAGGTTTTCGTTTTGCGCATGAATATCAAAGGTAAGAATGTCACCGGCGCTTGTCCATGCAAACGTTGTTGCAAAAATCGGAGTAGAAAAAGCCATCAGAGCAAGCGTTGTCGCACGGTAAATGAATTTTTTCGGCATAGGAATTCTTTCGTAACGATAAAACCATTTCGAGCACGGATATCCGTGCTCGATTTCGATTGATTGTATCGCGAAAATAAGACGCTCTCCTTAGGACAAATGCCTATACGGCCCCGTAAACGGACAAGGAAAAGTGATTCGAGAACGGCAGCGATGTTTCAAGAAACGAGGCGCCCTGTCGCGACTCCGGAACAATAAGGGGCGCTTGAAAGAAAAACCCTGTCGCTCCACTCTGAAAAGAAGCAGGCCGTCGTTTTCATTTACGTTTTGTCCAGGACACTCTCAAAGAGCCATCGCCTTTCAAAGATTGCCGGTTTCACTCGGTTTTTTTAGCATTTCCGTCTCAATCACTTTTATCATTACGCCCCATGACCCACTCGGATTTCGTACAAGTCGTTCGAGGCTTACCCAAGCCCGATAAGATTGTTCCCTGCGTTCTTGCCGTCGGGAACTTTGACGGCGTCCACCTCGGGCATCAGGCCCTTTTACGCACCGTTGCGCAAACGGCCGCAAAGCAACATCTTCTTGCCGCCGTTCTCACATTCGAGCCCCACCCGAAAGAGTTTTTCGCCGACCGTCCCGTCTACCGGATTTCGACGCTACGCGATCGGTATCGTGACATCCTTGCCTGCGGCATTGAACGTATTTACGTGCTTCCCTTTAACCGATCCCTCAGTGCACTTAGCCCCGAGGAATTTGCCCGACACATTCTCACAGAAGGACTAAATGCTCGAGTTATCTACATCGGAAAAAACTTTACGTTCGGCGCAAAGGCGGCGGGAAATGCCAAGACCCTGAAGGACTTAGGACGGACCCTCGGCTTTACCGTTCATGCCGAAAACCTGATTTCCCGCCTCGGGACCACGATTTCCAGCTCGCGCGTGCGGCAAGCCCTTTCATCAGGCTTTTTACAGGAGGTCAGTTCCCTACTCGGACATCCCTACCGCATCACCGGTCGCGTCGTACACGGCGCTAAACTCGGACGTGCCCTCGGGTTCCCGACGCTCAATATCGACTTATTGCCTCCGGGATCGACCTCAAAGCCGGCCCTTCGCGGCGTATATGCCGTCCGCATTCGCGGCCTAAATAATCAAAATTCCGTCTTTTCCGGTGTCGCTAGCCTCGGAATCAAACCGACGGTCACGCGTGAAGCGTGCTATCTACTTGAAGTCCATGTCTTTGATTGGTCAGGCGATGCATACGGAAAAATCGTCGAAGTGACGTTTATTCAAAAACTTCGTGATGAAAAGAAGTTTTCTTCGCTTGAGGAGCTTAAAAATGCGATTTCAAACGATGCTAATGCGGCAAGGCGCCTACTTACCGCTTCCTAATGTAAGCGCCTTGCTTATACTTGACTTTGCGACTCCGATTTCTTTTTAAGGAACCACCATGATTACGCGTGAGAACGTCAAAATCGCTTTTATCGGCTTCGGAAACATGGCTTCGGCCATGGCACAGGGTCTGATTGGCTCCGGGAAAATTCGTCCCGAACAGATCGGTGCCAGTGCCAAACACTTCGAACCTTTGTCTGAAAAGGCCGTAGCCTTCGGAGTCAGGGCTTTTAAAACAAATGAGGAGGCCGCTTCCTGGGCCGACGTCATCGTCCTGGCCGTAAAACCGAATCTCGTAAAGGCCGTTATCGAACCGATAAAAGACGTTCTTTCCCGTAAGATTGTTCTTTCGGTTGCCGTTAACATCCTGTTTGACGACTATGAAGCGCTTTTGCCTTGCGCAACCGAACACCTTTCGCTTTTACCTAACACACCGGTGCGTGTGAACGAAGGAGTCCTTTTGTGCGAAGCGCGTCACAGTCTGACAAAAGACCATGAAGCCCTGGTCACGAATCTACTGACTCTTTTAGGCCTTGTACTTCAGACGGATTCGGCGAAAATGAAAGCGGCCGGTGTCATTTCCGGGTGCGGCCCTGCCTATGTGGCGATGTTTATTGAAGCGATGGCCGACGGCGCGGTTTTGCACGGAATTGCAAGAGACACAGCTTTAAAGCTTGCCGCCCAGACGCTTGTCGGAACTGCGCGACTACACCTAGTGACCGGCACGCACCCGGACGCTATGAAAGACGCGGTTTGCTCTCCGGGCGGCACGACGATTGTCGGCGTTGCGGCTTTGGAAAAAACCGGCTTTCGGGGGTCTGTCATCGGCGCCGTCGATGCTGTGATGAAAAAATAGGTTTCCTTTTTCTTTTCGGAAGCGACCGGAGCCCACGGTCGCTTTTTTTGCCCATGCAAAAACCGCATCCCCCGAAACAAGGAATGCGGTTCTTTTGAACTCAAACGCGCCCGAATCTCGAACGCGTTTTTGTTTAAGCGATTAGACCATCAAAATCGCGCAGGCGATAACGGCGATAAAGCACGGAATCGCGGTGCGTTTGACGACTTCGAGCGGGTTGACCATCGCGATACCGGAGACCAAAATCGTCACGCCGGCAAGCGGGGACATCGTACGACCGAGGGCGCCTGTTAAGAAGGCCAAGCCGCCCAAGCTCGGAATCGTCATACCGAAGGCTTCGGCATGCGGAGTCACGGTTTCGTTAAAGGCCAGCGTCGCAGCGTCGCCCGAACCCGTAATCACACCCATAATCCAGGGACCGAGAGAACCGCCCCAACGCGCGTATTCGTTCGATTCTTTCAACGCATCGATACACACGTCGATCAAACCGGCGGCACGCAGACCGGCAGCGAACACACCCGCGGCGATGATGATACCCATCACGTTGGCGTAGCCCTTGCCCATACCGTTGAAGAATTCCTTGGAGAATCTTTGCAGATCGCAGCGACCGGTGATTAAGCAGCAGATGGCACCGATAAGCATGGCTTGCGCGACACCCATCTTAATGGCGGGAATCCACAAACTACCGGAAACCAGAATGGCAATCGGGACAATCATCACGACGGCCTTTAAGACGCTCGGCTTGAAGTCGTCGTCTTTCTGCAACTTGGATTCGTCAACCTTGGCATTCATATCACCCTTGTTGTCGCCCAAAATCCAGCAGACAATCAAAACCCCGACGACAAGAATCGCACCGCACATAACCGAGTACGTGGCGTGCGTGCCGATAAAGTCCATCACATCCATGTTAGCCATCTTGGCAACGAACGGATTGTGCGAGGTGCCCGGCGACAGGTACGAGCCGATCGTACCGGCCAAGACGGCAGCCGCCGCCGCCGCAGGCTTAATACCGGCGCGAAGCATCACGGGGATGAGCGTGGAACCGACCGCAGCCGCGCAACCGGCAGCCGACGGAAGCGCGATGTTCACGAAGAACGTGATGATCGTGCAAATCGGAATCAGGAAAATGCCTAAACCGCGAACGGGAGAGGCAAGATAGTGAACGAGCGAACGGTCGCATCCCATGTAGCTCGCCGTGTAAGCAAAGCCCATCGATCCGCAAATAGCCATGATGAGCGAGTTATTCGTCATGGACTTTGCGAACTGATTGAGACCTGTCATCGGTGCGAGACTGATTACGCACAAGAAAAGACCGGCCGCAATCAAGACGAGTCGTGTTTCGTATTGTTTAACGAGTGCCCAAACCGTAATGAAAATTACAGCCAAGGCTACCCAAGCAGTAAAGGTCATACATCCCCCCTAAGGTTTAAATTTGCCCAACTGAAGAGTTATCGTCCCGAACCGGAACGACACAGCAATATTACACGAACTTGTAACATTTGTTTACTTGTCCGAAAGGCATAGTTAGAACATTGTTATTTGACGATTTTTTCGTTTTGTGCCATGCTTACTCTGGGGTGAGTTGTAGATGGATTCGCCCGTTTTTTATAAAAAAATCCTTTATAACGCCCCGCCCCGAACTACGATCTATTCCCTATGTCCGATATTCCGACTCTCGAGCTCTTAAGTCCGGCCAAAAATAAGGAAGTTGCCTTAGAGGCCGTCAATGCCGGTGCCGATGCCGTTTACATCGGAGGGCCGGCGTTCGGCGCGCGGGAAGCAGCGGGAAATGCCTGGTCCGATATCGAGGCCGTTGCCGCCTACTCGCACCGGTACGGTGCTAAGACGTACCTCACGTTAAATACGATTCTTTTCGAAGACGAACTCGAGGAAGCCCGAAAAGCCGCCTTAACCGCCTATGAAGCCGGCATCGATGCGTTAATCGTCCAGGATATGGCTTTTTTAAAGATGGATTTGCCTCCGATTGAGCTTCATGCTTCAACACAGTGCGACATCCGAACGCCCGAAAAGGTGCGGTTTCTTGCCGATGTCGGCTTTTCGCAGGTGGTGCTCGCGCGAGAACTGACCCTCGAAGAAATCCGTGCCTGCCGTGCGGCGGCCCCGAATACGACGCTCGAATTTTTCGTGCACGGGGCCCTGTGCGTCTCCTACTCGGGTCAATGCTACCTATCGGCGGCAACGCGCGGCCGTTCGGCCAATCGCGGGGCGTGTGCGCAACTTTGTCGCCTGCCCTATACGGTCAAAGACTACAAGGGCGACGTCATCAAGAGTCATTGCTACGCCTTAAGCTTAAAAGACAACGACCAGTGCGGGAACATACGTGAACTTATCGAGGCCGGAGTCCGTAGTTTTAAGATCGAAGGGCGTCTGAAAGATGCCTCCTACGTCAAAAACATCACGGCGTACTACCGAAAAGCGCTCGATTGCCTCATCGAGGAAAACACCTGCCAAAGCGCTTCGCTCGGAAAGACGACGTTTTCCTTTACGCCGAACCCGGAAAAAACCTTTCACCGCGCCTCGTGCGAAGCCTTCGTGCACGGACGCCCCGAACATCTTGCTCAGCTGCGCACCCCGAAAAGTACGGGCGAGTCAATCGGCACGGTCGCTCAAAAAGACTTCGTACGGCGCGCCCTGCTGATTGCCCCGAAAGACGGGATTACCCTTCATAACGGGGATGGCCTGGCATACTTTGCCGAGAACGGGAACTTGACGGGACTGCGCGTAAACCGCACGGAGGCGGCCGGCCGCTTGATTCGTATTTACCCCTTCGAGGCCATCGGGAAGATTTCGGGCCTAACGAGCGGAACGGCTCTTTTCCGAAACGCCGACCATGTGTTTCTCAAAGCTTTGGAGGGCCGGTGTACTGAGCGACACATTGCCGTCTCTGCTTCTTTAAATATCGCCGACACGGCACTGACGCTCTCGTTACGGGCCGGTCCCTACGCGGTCTCGGTAACCGAAATCGGCATGTTCGATGCGGCCAAGGATCCCTCTCGCACGCCCGAGACCGTGAAAAAGGCGCTCTCGAAAACGGGCGATACGGTCTTTACCGTCTCGGACGTAAGCCTGACGGGAAACACGGGCTTATTTATCCCCGTTTCCCTTTTAAACGCTTTGAGGCGTCGGGCTTGCGAGGCGCTCCAGGAGAAAATTTCCAAGCGCCGACCGCGCACGCTTCCCGAACGCAAAAAAGCCGATGCCTCGGGGTTTTCCTCGGACTATCGCGCTAATGTCGCCAACAGTCTTGCGCGAGACTTTTGGCTCGAGCACGGCCTCACGATTACGGGAAAAGCCTTTGAACTTACAGGCGAAAACACACACGAGCGCGAGCTCATGCGTTGCCGATATTGCCTGCGACATGACTTGGGGCTATGCCCGAAGGCCGTCAAAGGGAGCCAGGAAAAGAAAGCGGCTTTTAAAGAAGGCAATGCCGGGCACTTAAAACCCGAGCCCTTGGAGCTTGTCGACCCCAAAGGATTTACCTATATTGCCTCATTTGACTGCCGGCATTGCGAAATGGTGCTTACCCAATCGCGGCGTAAAGCTCCGTCCTTCAGGGACAAGATATAAGCCGCGCAAACCGGAGGCAGACTTCATATAACGCCCCCGTGTTCATGTGAACACACCCCCGTTTAGTAGTCCTGCCCTCCTGCTGAGCTATGCGATGCTTTGCTCCGAACTTCCGGTTCGCAAGGCGCCGGCATTGTTCAAATGCCTCTCCTGCGCTCATCGGGCAAACGCGGACGTAGCGGGTGCGATCAACAACAAAGAGCGCGGACAAAGCTCGTTAGCCTATGGGGAGTCTGAGAAGAAGGGTCAAGTGAATTCGGGGCGCTCTGAAAAGCCGGCAACAAATCAACAGCAGGAATCGACCGAAGTGATCTGCAGCGCCAGCCGCTCGCAGTAGATAATCTCCCTTGTTTACGGCGGTGAGAACGTCAAACTCAATGGGTAAAAACAATTAATGCGCTCTATCAGGGCAACGTAGAAAGAATTTCGTCAGTACAGATGAGCACGTTAAAATTGCGGAAACTCAAAAATAGCCCCTAGACCCATGGACCACACACCGACCCTTTTGCGTTGCTGGAGAAAAAACAGCGATTCACGTCCGCTACGCCCTGAAGAAATCAAACGCTTGGCTGCCGCTTTGTTGTCGTTGCAGCGCGGACTGACGGGAAAGCGTACCCTAGCGGGCTCCGGATACATGAATGAGGATGCGTCCCTCGGGGCTTACCTGCTTTATTACTACCGCATCACGTATGCGCAGATTACGTTTGCCGTTCATAGTTTTCTTTCTCGCACGGACATCCATCAAAAGTCCTCGCTTCGCATTCTCGACGTCGGATGCGGACCGGCCCCGGCTGCGATGGCCTTGATTGATGTCCTTGATCGATCGGGAATGCGAAAGAGGTCGTTTACTCTCACATGCGTCGATGCCAGTGAGAAGGCCCTTTCCTGCGCCCGTAAGATTTTCTCCGCCGATAGATCCGATGTTACGGTCAAGATAAAGTGTCAGAACCTGGAAAACGACTCTTTGATCCTTGACGAGTCTTTCGATGTGATTCTTATAAGTCACACGCTAAACGAACTTTGGGAAAATGAGGCAAACGGTCAGGAAAAACGCCTTCGTCTTTTAACGACACTGAAAGAGCACCTGACCGAACAAGGCGTTCTTTTACTTTGCGAGCCGGCACTAAGAGACGTTAGTCGCAACACTATTGACCTTGCCATGCGCCTACTTGAGGGCGGGATGTCCGTTCTTGCTCCCTGTCCGAGTGAAATTGAAAAAACACATCGCTGTCCGATTTTTCAAAGCAACACGACAGGCGCGACGTGTCACGCCGAAGTTTTCACACGCTTTCCGAGCGATGTGTTAAAGATTGCCCGCGAGGCCGGCCTGACACGTCTTTCCGTGAAAATGACCTTCTTTGCATTGCAAAACATGTGCAATGCACATACTAAGAGCGAGGGAGGCACGCCGCATTACCGCGTTGTCTCCGATGCCATGCTCAATAAGGCGGGGCGTATTCGTTACCTACTCTGTGACGGGTTACGGCGCATTCCGATCAGTGCGAAGACGGGCGATAAGTCCGCACAAAATCTCGGCTTTTTTAACCTAAAACGATACGATGCCGTCACAGTGATAAATCCGGAAATACGCGGCGATGCGCATAATCCTTCGTTCGGAATCAACGAAAAGACACGCCTTACCGTCAACCCCTTTGCGCCGCAATCTCAGGGGGTGCCCGGACCCCTCTTACAAGCCAAAAGCCGAGCTCGCCGTGAGGAAACAAAGCGAGGCCACGGAGCTATCACTCCGAAAAGATAAGAGCGGGAAAAGAAAAATCCCTTATCGATACCGATTGCAAGAAAAAGACCGGTCAGGCGTGATGAGCAGCAACGTTTTCAAAGGCTTGCGCCAAAAAGAGCTTTAAGCGGTTATCGACATTGGTTTCCGAGGTTCCCGGCTCAAAGTCAATCGCACACAAATTCGCATCGGCATAAAGCTGACGAAGCTTACGGATAACGCCTTTCCCGGTGACGTGGTTCGGCAAACACCCGAAAGGCTGCAAGCAAAGGACATTGGGGATGCCGTTCTTGATAAATTCGGTCATCTCGGCCGTCAAAAGCCATCCTTCACCGGCTTGCTGCCCGAGGCTCACGAGATGATTCATCGTATCGGCGAGTTCTTGCGTCGTACTGACTGCGCCGACATCAAGCCCGCAAAGTGCCTCGCGGAAAATCACTCGATAGCTCTCAAAGTACCTTAAAAGAGCCGCACACATCAGACCCTTGGCAAACGGTCCTCCCATTTGCTTGGCTCTCCAAATGTAGTCGGTAAGACAATAGTGAAAGAACATCGCCAAGTCGCCCAAAACCGGGACAGCCCCTTCGGCAAGAATCCGATTGACGATTTGACGATTGGCCCACGGGTGATACTTTAAAAGAATCTCGCCGACGATACCGACACGAGGCTTAATCACAACGGATAGCTCAATGGCTTCAAAGTCGCGACGCGCTTCGAGCAGTGCCGCCCTCAAGGCACGGCCCCCCGAAGGTAATCTCTCGGCAAACCGCGTTTGCCAACGGGTAAGGAAGGCTTCGGAGCTTCCGGATTTGACTTCATAAGCGCGTCCGTAAAACGTCAGGCGCTGCAAAAAGTCACCGCAGATGACGGCCGTCATCAAGCGGCGCGCGCCGAGAAACCCGAGGTTAAGTGACTCGGTACCGATCTGACCGGCAGAAAGCGAAACAACAGGAACATTTCCGCATCCGACATCTTCCAATGCCCAGCGCATGAGCGTCGTGTAGTTACTCGCGCGACACGGGCCGCAGGTTTGCGCAAGAAGTACCGCATCGCGGTCTTTATTAAAGTCCGGGTCGTAAAGAACGGCGTTTAAAAGCTGCCCGATAACAACAAGTGCCGGATAGCACGCATCGTTATTGACGTGTTTTAACCCGAGTTCCAGAGCCTGCTCGTTTGTCTCATCAAGAAGCTTGACGTTCCAACCGAGGCTTTTGAGGGTTGCGGCCAAAATCGGGAAATGAATCGGCGCCATTTGCGGAGCAAAGAGCGTGTGAGGGCCTCCCTTTCGAGTGGCCTCATGTTCGTTTTTCTTTAAAGCACTCGAGCGCACAAAGTGAATCGGCTTTTCGGGGGTATGCGAGATTGAACCTGCCGCATGCCGATTTCTCTCGCCGAGCGCAGCCAAAAGAGAGCGGATACGAATGCGCGCCGAGCCCAAGGTGTCGCCTTCGTCGATTTTAAGTTGTGTGTAAAGCTTGCTGGAGCGCTCGAGAATGCGGGAAACCTCTTCGGAGGTAATGGCATCAAGGCCGCACCCGAAACTGACAAGTTGCACAAGTTCCGTGTTTTTACGTTCGGTTGCAAGCCGTGCAGCCCGATACAGTCGACTGTGGAAGGTCCACTGGTTCACGACATCGGTCACAAGAGGGGCTTGAACTAAGGAACTGACGGCATCTTCCGTGACGATATCGGCGCCCATCGATTCAATGAGGGCCGGAATGCCGTTGGAGATCACCGGGTCCATGTGGTACGGGTGACCGGCCAAAATCACCAAGGGGCGTTTTGTAAGGGCATTTTCCCGAAGGACGGATTGCCCGAGTGCCGCTAGATCTGCCTCGTAGCGCTCTTGAGCTGCTCTCGCCAGCGCAATCGCTTGTTTGATTTCCGAAGAGCCGATGCGCGGGAAAGCCTCACAGACAGCGCGCTCGACGGTCGCGTCGATTGTTAAATCCAAAAACGGCGTCAAAAGGCGCACGTCGGGAAAGGCTCCCTCCATATTCAGGCGTAGCGCCTCGGGGTAGCCTGCCACAATCGGACAAGCATAGCGCTCACAGGCCTCGGGGAACGCCTCACCTTCGCGCGGAATGCACGGGAGCCACACGGTTTTAACGCCCTGCTCGGCAAGGCGTACGACGTGTCCGTGCGCAAGTTTTGCCGGAAAACACAAACTTTGCGAAGGAATCGTTCCCGTGGCCGCGGCAAGCGTCCCTTTGTCCGTCGCATCGGACAAAACAACCGCAAAACCGAGCGCCGTAAATAGCGCATTCCAATACGGATAGTGCTCGTAAATATTTAAAACGCGTGCGATGCCGATCGTTCCCCGCTTGGCTTCGCTTACCTGCAAAACCAGACGGTTAAAGAGAAGATCGAGTTTGCGGGTGACATACCCTTGCGTCAGTTTCTTACGTCCCCCGAGCGAGTGAACGGCAAAGTCGCACCGATTGCCCGAGACGTACTTGGCGCCGTTCGGAAAGCGATTAAGTTCCAGGGCGCAGTGGTTCGAGCACCCGCGACAGCGAAATGCCCGGCGAATGATGCCTTGACACGTTAAATTTTTCGCTGCAAGCGGCATCGTCTCATCGGTTTGCGCGCTGCGCTCCCGGGCAATCAGGGCAGCTCCGTAGGCACCCATGAGACCGGCGATTGAAGGACGCGTGACATTTAGACCCGTTTCCTCTTCAAAGGAGCGCAGGACCGCATCGTTTAAAAACGTTCCGCCCTGCACGACCACATTCTCCCCGAGCTCCTCGGGACTATGCATGCGTAGGACTTTGTAAAGCGCATTGCGTACGACGGAGCGGCATAGACCGGCCGCGATATCTTCAAGGGCCGATCCGGCCCTTTGGGCCTGGCGCACCATCGAGGTCATGAAAACCGTGCAGCGCGTTCCGAGGTCGCACGGGTGACGCGAGCGCTCGGCAGCGGCGACAAATTCAGGGAGTATCAACTTTAACTGCCCGGCAAAGGTCTGCAAGAACGACCCGCACCCCGAAGAACACGCTTCGTTCAGTTTGACCGATGTGATACGACCGTCGCTTACGGCCATGCACTTCATATCCTGTCCGCCGATGTCAATGACATAGGAGACAGACGGGTTAAAGGCCGCCGCCGCTCTTTCGTGCGCGAGCGTTTCTACTTCGGTAAACGGCGCGGCAAGCGCCGCTTGCGCCAGGTCCGCCCCGTACCCGGTCGTACAGGCGCTTTTAATGTAGGCGTTTTCGGGAAGGGCTGCCAAAAGGGCGCGCATTTGCGTGAAAAGGCGCTCCAAGGGGTGGCCTTCGTTATTTTCGTACCATTGAAAGACAAGACGTCCTTTGGCATCGATGACAACACCTTTGACGGTGGTGCTACCTAAGTCAACACCGAGGTAAAGGGGACCGGAAGCCTCACCGATATCGCACACAGCAACCGTATCTTTGGCGTGCCGCGCTTTAAAGGCCTCTTTTTGCGCCTGATCGGCAAAAAGCGGAGCGAGTGTCGGAACCGATTGCTTAACCGGATTGGTTTTAAGTTGCTCGATAAAGGCCGCAAGTGTCGGAAAATCAACCGTTTGACGCCCGGCCGCTTCTCGGGCCGCCCCGGTTGCCACAGCGTACTGCGTATCGGTTAACTCGGAAAACTGAGTTCCCGGGACCGTTAGACGCCGCTTGAAAGCCTCACGCTGCTCGGAAAGAAAGGCCAAAGGACCGCCGAGGAAAGCCACGTGACCTGCGACCGGTCGCCCGCACGCCAGACCGCTTAACGTTTGCTCGGCCACGGCATCGAAAACCGAGCGGGCGATGTCCTCACGGGGCACGCCGGAATTTAGAAGCGAGACCAAATCGGTTTTGGCAAAAACCCCGCACCGCGAGGCAATCGGGTAGCTTGCCGTAGCGCGCGCAGCCAAGTCATTCATACCGGCCGCATCGGTGTTAAGGAGCACGGCCATCTGATCGATAAAAGCCCCGGTGCCGCCCGCACACGCCTCGTTCATCCTCAGCTCAATGCCGTCCGTCAAATAGAGAAGTTTGGCATCTTCACCGCCGAGTTCGATGGCAACGTCCGTTTCGGGGGCAACGGACTTTAAATAGAGTCGATCGGAAACGACTTCCTGAATAAAGCCGACGCCGAGCGCTTTAGCAAGTCCCAAAGCGCCGGAACCGGAGAAAATCACGCGAAGGGACCCGGGAGTGTCGGCAATCGGCTCGAGAATGTCAATCAGGGTTCCGAGCACATTACTCCGATGGCGCGTGTAACGACGCGAAAGCAATTTGCCCTCTTGATTGAGTAGGACAAATTTGACTGTCGTCGAACCCAAGTCAATGCCGAGATTTAGCATGCGCACCCTCGTCGTAACAATCAGAAAATTTTATCTTAAATCGACTCGTTTACACCTGCGTATTTACGCGACTTGACACATAGAAATCGGCAAAGAAAACCATAAAAAATTAAAATCTTTCAATAGGAACAAAGGAAATTTCTTAGGTATAAAACGAGGGGGCAAGAAGCCCTAACGTGCGGGTCTTCTCTCGTGCTTTTAAGCCGAAAACCCCCTTTTGAGTTCCGAAAACGCCATAAGTCTTGAAAACGGTCTTTTTGCCCTCGGAAAACCCTCTAGATATTTCTGCTAATGTCTGTTTTTTATAGACTTTTTCCGATTCTTGTGCTAAAATCAAGGGTCAAATATAGCGACTAATGTTTTGCCTATGAGTATTACGTCACAAGTTCTTCTTTTAATCGTCATTATTCTTATCAGCGGCTTTCTTTCCATGTCGGAAATTTCACTTGCCGCCTCCACAAAAGTGCGCCTTCAGGTTCTTGCCGAACACGGCGACAAACGCGCACGCACCGTTTTGCAATTTAAAGAACACCCCGGGCACTTTGTCACCGTCGTCCAAATCGGCATCAACATGTGCGCGATTATCAGCGGCTTTATCGGTGAAGACTTATTCTCTCCGTATATTGCCTGGCCGCTCAAAAGTCTCGGTCTGACGCCCGAAACCGCCGACATGATCGGCTCGTGCACCTCATTTATTTTGGTCACGTTTGCTCTTGTTGTCTTCTCGGACCTCATCCCCAAGCGCCTTTCGTTTGCGCACCCGGAAAAAATCATTCTCGTTTGCCAGGCGCCGATGCGCTTTTTACTCGTTGTGTTAAGCCCCTTTGTTTGGGTCTTGGAAAATGCTTCGCTCGTTGTGATTCGACTGTTCGGACTTAATATCGAACGCGATGACAGAATCACGAGTGAGGACATCATGGCAAGCGTTGTGGCCGGCGCCGAAGAAGGCGTCATTGCTCCGGAAGAGCAAGCCGTTATTCAGAATGTGTTTAGTCTTGAAAACCGCCTCGTGCCCGCCGCAATGACCGCACGGGAATCGGTCGTGTACTTCACGCTCGATTCGACGAAAGAAACGATTCTAAAAGTCGTCTCCGAATCGCCCTTAAATCACTTCCTTGTTTGCGACAAGAACTTGGACCACGTCATCGGGTATGTGGAAAGCGCATCCCTACTTCGCTACCTCCTTGAAGACAAAGCCATCTCGTTTACCGACAAGGCGCTTTTAAAGCCCGTACAAGTGATTCCCGACACCCTGTCGCTTTCGGAAGTTTTGGAACTCTTCCAACGCACGCGCTCGGACTTTGCCGTTGTCTTAAACGAATACGCCCTCGTTGTCGGCGTCATTACGTTAAGCGACGTGATGAGTTCGGTGATGGGCGACTTAGTGGCCATTCCCGATGAGCAACAAATCGTCAAGCGTGATGCCACAAGTTGGCTCGTGGACGGGGCAACACCCATTGTCGACATGATGGCAGAACTCGATCTTCAAAAGATGCCCGAAAGCACGAGTTATGAAACCATGGCCGGCTTCATGATGTACATGCTTCGCAAGATTCCCAAACGCACGGACAAAGTCGACTGGGGCGGATATCGCTTTGAAGTGGTCAATGTCGAGGCCAATCGAATTGATCAAATTCTCGTGACAAAACTCTAGCGGTTTGTTTATAATCCGCCTTCTCGCGTCGGGCGAAAGCCCGAAACGAAGGAAGCGAAAGAACCTGAACTTCCTTTGTCAAACGGGGCCCTGTAACGGAAGGGTGGCAGAGTGGTTTAATGTACCGCCCTGGAAAGGCGGCGTATCCAATCGGGTACCGAGAGTTCGAATCTCTCCCCTTCCGCCATTTGTTGTTGATTTCATTAGGTTTTTTACGGAAATCACAAAAATGTCATACAAAATGCCATACACAAGAACGGCAAACTAGTCCTCTTTGTGTGGCAAAGAACCCCGTCAGAAATGGCGAGGTTTCTTATCTGCATCATTTCAGAGATTTGAGCCTTGCGTCTCGGTCTCTAAGTAGTCCCTCACCCTCTCCCGCCAGCTCGTAAGCCTCTGATAGAAGCTGCTCACATCGGCCGGCTCTGCGATAGCACTGCTCAAGGGTTGAACTGCTACGGCTCTTGAGCTGATTGAATTGCTTGCGCACCCGGTCAGCATCAGCGCTGCGAGCAACGGCATCGCGCTTAAGAGCATCCATCTGCGCCAAAAATTTCTTTTCCTGATCCTGCCGGATTTGCTCAGCTTTCCGGAGAGCATCTCGTTCGCTTTCTGCATAATGGTTCCTTAGATTAGCAATCTGGGCCTCGCACGTCGCTTTTTGGTATGAACTCCCAAGCCACGCCGAAAGAACGAATCCTGCGATGATTAGAAGAGCCGATGCGTATTTCTTGTACGTAACAAGAAACGCGAACACAGTTTTGAAAAGTGAAATCATAAGAATTTCTCTTTAAAGTTTTCTCTTGTCTTTTCTTGTCGTGTTGTGTACACTACACATCGTTGAAAACAAATTGACGAGGTAATAATGAATAGTCAAGAAGTTATCAACATCCTCAAAAAGAATGGATGGACTCTAAGCAGAATCAATGGAAGCCATCACATTTTTGAGAACGCCGATGGGACACGGCATGCGACAGTTCCTCATCCAAGAAAGGATATGTCGAAGCGCACGCTTAGTTCCATCTGTAGACAAAGCAGAATCAAACTGAGGATTCGTTGATTGAGGCAGGGGATTTCCCCTGCCTTGACAACACAAAATGGAGACCATATGAAATACCCTGTTGCCGTTTGGTTCGAAGAAGGAACATATACCGCTGAAGTTCCTTCTCTGCCCGGAGTCGTTACTGAAGCGGATAATCTTCCTGACTTAGAAAAAGCCATAAAAGAAGCCGCATCGGGCTGGATGGAAGCGGAGTTAGATTCAGGACGCCTTGTCCCCGAGCCTGATTCCATCAATCACTTCCGAGACCTTAAAGAATACAAAGATTGTTTTTGGATGCTCGTTGATATTGACATTGAATCACTAAGTGATAAAACAGAGCGAGTCAATATTTCAATTCCGTCGAGAATTTTAAGAAGACTTGACTTTCTTGCCGCGAGTTCAGGAATGTCTCGTTCCGGATATCTTGCGCGAATGGTTCTCTGTAAGTCGGTATCGCAGAATCAAACGGGTTCTGTATAATGCGCATTAGCAACTCGTCAATGTTGCTTTCAACCCTAAGCCTCGTGAAAACGAGGCTTTTGTATTCAAATACACGGGATTTCTTTTTAGGAACCTAAACTCCCAGAGTGATTTCATAATCTAGGAACTTAATTAGAGGGTGGCATC
>OWIO01000549.1_pt1 | contig 33477 bp, 20 predicted proteins | sample 1733011 | NCBI WGS metagenome assembly OWIO01 (sample SAMN05065779, study PRJEB22554) | human gut metagenome | biome: ENVO:2100002; feature: ENVO:00000062; material: ENVO:00002003 | host: Homo sapiens | place: USA | reverse complement strand
GGAACACACTTATTTCTTTGCGGTAGACCTAGGTGCCACCAGTGGACGTACCATCTTAGGTTGCCTGGGAGAAGGCAAAATGGAGTTGAAAGAACTGACTCGTTTCCCTAATCATATTATAGAAACCGGAGGACATTGTTATTGGGATATTTACGCCTTATACAATGAAATTATCAGGGGACTGAAAGTGGTAGCCAAAGACAATCTGCCTATCCGGTCCATCGGTATCGATACTTGGGGGGTGGATTTCGTATTCGTGGGCAAAGACGGAGAGTTACTCCGCAATCCTTATTGCTACCGCGACCCTCACACAACAGGTGCACCTGAAGAATATTTTACCCATATTCCCCGTGAACGAGTATATGACATCACTGGAATTCAAATTATGAATTTCAATTCCTTGTTCCAATTGTCAACACTCCACCGCAATCATTGCTCGGCCTTGGAAGCAGCCGATAAAATACTGTTTATGCCGGATGCCTTAAGCTATATGCTGACCGGTAAAATGGTAACAGAATATACCATCGCTTCTACTTCCCAGATGTTGAATCCGCGCACCAAACGCTTCGAAAAGGAACTGCTGGATGTAGCAGATATCAAGGAAGAACAGTTCGGCCGTTTCGTTTTCCCGGGAGAGCCTATCGGAGTACTGACAGAAGAAGTGCAGAAAATCACAGGTCTGGGAGCTATTCCAGTCATTGCCGTTGCCGGTCATGACACAGGTTCAGCCGTGGCTGCCGTACCAGCACACAACGAAAGATTCGCTTATCTGAGTTCCGGTACGTGGAGCCTGATGGGAATTGAAGTGAAAGATGCCATTATAAATAAGGAAAGCTTTGAACAGAACTTCACCAATGAAGGAGGTGTGGAAGGAACTACCCGGTTCCTGAAAAACATCTGTGGCATGTGGCTGTTGGAGCGTTGCCGCAAAGAATGGGAAGCAACCAACAACTATTCTTACACAGAACTGATAGATGCCGCTCTGACAGTTCCCGCTTTCCGCAGTCTCATCAATCCCGATGCCCCCTGCTTCTCCAATCCGACATCTATGATTCAAACCATCGGACATTATTGCAAAGAAACCAACCAACCTGTACCACAGAGTTATGGCGAAATCACCCGTTGTATATTCGACAGTCTTGCCCTGCGCTACAAACAAGTATTCGGCTATTTGCAACAAATGGCCCCGTTCCCCATCGAAAAGCTGCACATTATCGGTGGAGGCTCACGAAACAATCTGTTAAACCAGTTCACTTGCAATGCAGTGGGCGTACCTGTCATAGCAGGTCCCAGTGAAGGGACAGCTATCGGTAACATTATGTTACAGGCAAAAGCCAACGGGCTGGTAAGCGATATCGCGGCTATGCGCCAACTAATCAGCACTTCCATAGAAACCGTTTCTTTTGAGCCCCAGCAAGCAGAAGAATGGGAAGAAGCATATAAGAAGTATTTAGCTCATTATAGAGAAGATATTTAATATTCACCTTGAAATTTATTCATTAAACAAACAAATAATATCATGAAAGAAGAATTGATTAATAAAGCGTATGAGATCGCAAAAGAACGTTATGCCGCTGTAGGTGTCGACACAGAAAAAGTAATGGAAACCATGCAGAATTTCCATCTGTCACTGCATTGCTGGCAAGCAGATGATGTAACCGGCTTCGAAGTTCAGGCAGGTTCATTGACCGGTGGTATCCAGGCTACAGGTAACTATCCCGGCAAAGCCCGCAACATCGATGAACTACGTGCAGACATTCTGAAAGCAGCTTCATATATACCAGGTACTCACCGTTTGAATCTGCACGAAATTTATGGCGACTTCCAAGGAAAAGTCGTAGATCGTGACGAAGTAGAACCCGAACACTTCAAAAGCTGGATTGAATGGGGTAAGGAAAACAACATGAAACTGGATTTCAACTCTACTTCATTCTCTCATCCTAAAAGCGGTGACTTGTCTTTATCAAATCCCGATGAAGGTATCCGCAACTTCTGGATTGAGCACACCAAACGTTGTCGTGCCGTAGCCGAAGAGATGGGTAAAGCCCAGGGCGATCCTTGTATCATGAACCTGTGGGTACACGATGGCAGCAAAGACATCACTGTAAACCGCATGAAATACCGTGCTTTGTTGAAAGACTCTCTGGATCAGATTTTCGCAACAGAATATAAGAACATGAAAGACTGTATCGAATCAAAAGTATTCGGTATCGGACTGGAAAGCTATACAGTAGGTTCTAATGATTTCTATATTGGCTACGGTGCCAAGAACAACAAAATGATTACCTTGGATACCGGCCATTTCCACCCGACAGAAAGTGTTGCCGACAAAGTTTCTTCCTTGTTGTTGTATGTCCCCGAACTGATGCTGCACGTAAGCCGCCCCGTACGTTGGGACTCAGACCATGTAACCATCATGGACGACCCGACTATGGATTTATTCAGCGAAATCGTTCGTTGCAACGCCTTGGATCGTGTACACTATGGACTTGACTACTTCGATGCTTCCATCAACCGCATTGGTGCATACGTTATAGGCAGCCGCGCGGCTCAAAAATGTATGGTACGCGCTTTATTGGAACCGATTGCCAAACTGCGCGAATATGAAGCAAACGGACAAGGCTTCCAACGTCTGGCTCTGCTCGAAGAAGAAAAAGCTTTGCCTTGGAATGCTGTATGGGATATGTTCTGCTTGAAGAACAATGTACCCGTAGGCGAAGAGTTCATTGCAGAAGTAGAGAAATACGAAGCAGAAGTCACTTCGAAACGCTAATCAATATCCAACTACAAGATTGTCTTCCGTAGGGGCGGCCTCAAGTGCTGCCCCTACCGGGAACATAGTTGTAGCCTTAAAGAATATAAACAATGGAAATCATTATCGGATTAATCATCATCGCCATAGGAAGTTTCTGCCAATCCAGTTCATACGTACCTATAAAAAAAGTGAAAGAATGGAGTTGGGAAAGTTTCTGGCTGCTACAAGGTGTATTTGCCTGGCTGGTATTCCCGTTATTGGGTGCGTTGCTAGGTATCCCTCAAGGAAGCAGTTTATTTGACCTTTGGGGAACAGGAGGTGCTCCGATGAGCATCTTTTATGGTATATTATGGGGAGTAGGCGGTCTCACCTTCGGTCTTTCCATGCGTTATCTGGGAGTGGCCTTAGGACAAAGTATCGCACTGGGCACCTGTGCCGGATTCGGCACACTTTTTCCCGCCATTTTTGCCGGAACCAACCTGTTTGAAGGAAACGGACTTATTCTTTTACTGGGAGTATGTATCACTTTGTCGGGTATTGCCATTATAGGATATGCCGGCAGTCTTCGCGCCAAAAACATGAGCGAAGAAGAAAAACGCGCGGCAGTAAAAGATTTCGCTCTGACCAAAGGACTGTTGGTAGCCCTACTGGCAGGTGTGATGAGTGCCTGTTTCGCTTTAGGACTCGATGCCGGAACGCCCATCAAGGAAGCTGCATTGGCAGGAGGCGTAGAAGGGCTTTATGCAGGACTTCCCGTAATCTTCCTGGTAACATTAGGCGGTTTCCTGACTAATGCGGTTTACTGTCTGCAACAAAATATAGCCAACAAAACCATGAGTGATTATGCCAAAAGCAATGTATGGGGAAATAACTTGATATTCTGTGCTTTGGCAGGAGTACTGTGGTATATGCAATTCTTCGGTTTGGAAATGGGTAAAAGTTTCCTGACCGGAAGTCCTGTACTGCTAGCTTTCTCATGGTGTATATTGATGGCTTTGAATGTTACTTTCAGCAACGTATGGGGTATTTTATTAAAAGAATGGAAAGGCGTATCTACCCGGACTATCACTGTTCTGATAACCGGACTGGTAGTTCTTATCTTTTCTCTCGTATTTCCTAATTTATTTTAAAAGAATTACTATATTTGTAGCATACTGTTATTCAGAATGAAAAAGATGAATAACAATATCCTATGAACAATCAAATAAAAAAGATATGAAATCAATCTTAGACAATCGCCCTGAATTGGCCAAAGAGGTGAATAAAGTAGCCGAAGTAGCCGGATATTTGTGGCAAAAAGGATGGGCCGAACGTAACGGAGGTAATATCACCGTCAATATCACCGAATATGTAGACGATGAAATCCGTCAGATGCCCGCTATCAGCGAAGTAAAACAAATCGGTGTAACACTGCCTCACTTGAAAGGCTGTTATTTTTATTGCAAAGGAACCAATATGCGTATGCGGGATTTGGCGCGTTGGCCTATGGACAACGGTTCTGTCATCCGTATTTTGAATGACTGTGCCAGCTATGTCATCATTGCCGACAAACCGGTTCAACCTACTTCGGAAGTTCCCTCCCACCTGAGCGTACACAATTACCTCATCAGCATAGGTTCTCCTTACAAAGCATCCGTGCATACACACCCCATCGAACTGATTGCCCTGTCTCACAATAAAAAGTTCATGGAAAAAGATGTGGCAACCAACCTGTTATGGAGTATGATTCCTGAAACAAAAGCATTCTGTCCGCGTGGCCTGGGCATGATTCCTTATCAATTGCCTAGTTCTGTAGAATTAGCCGATGCAACCATCAAGGAACTAGCCGATTATGATGTCGTTATGTGGGAAAAACACGGCATTTTTGCCGTTGACCGTGACGTAATGGCCGCATTCGACCAAATCGATGTTTTAAATAAATCCGCATTGATTTACATCGCTGCCAAGAATATGGGATTTGAGCCGGACGGTATGAGTCAGGAACAGATGAAAGAAATGAGTGTGGCTTTTAATCTACCCAAATAATATTTTATAGTCTTCCCCTAATGGGGAGATTTTAAAGATGATTTGACTCCGCATGGGGACAAATCATCTTTTTTATTATCGGGACTCAAAAGATAAATCGCGTACTTAACTCATTGACAGTTTGATTATCTTATGTTTTTTTCAGAACAATGAGTATTCTTTTTGGCTATCTTTGGCAAAGACAGATTCACTAAACCTACAGAGAGATATGAAAGCAAATAAATTATTCCTTTTGGCAAGTCTCCTTCTATCAGGCAGTATGATACCTATAACGGCTCAGAACAAGAAAGAGAAGAAACAACAAAGAGAACAAGCAGTACGCGAGGCTGTTGACGCAAAGGCATACAAAATCAATGTGGACCAGGTAATGCCTATGAAAGGAGGCAGCAAACACCTGACTTCCGATTATTCTTTAGAAATAAGAAACGATTCGGTATATTCCTATCTGCCTTATTTCGGAGTGGCGTATAACGTTCCTTACGGAGGTGGAAAAGGATTAAATTTTAGTGCTCCTTTATCAGAATATACTTCAACATATAGCAAAAAGGGAAATGCTAAAATCACACTAAAAGTACGGAACGAGGAAGACAATTACCTTTACAATATCACCATTTATCCCAATGGCAGCAGTAACATACAGGTCACCCCCACAAACAGACAATCTATTTCTTTCTCCGGAGAAATAGATCTAAAGAAGAAAGAATGAACCATAAATAAAAAAGGGAGATGTCAAAATTATACCTCCAGAAACACTTAGAACAAAAAGGTTAGAGGCTGTTAAGATAAAAAATTGTATATTTGCCGATAAGTGTGACCTAATTTTAAAACAGAGAAACATGCATTACAACGACCAAGGCGCTGATTTTAAATACCTAATTGTCAATGAGCGTGACAAGCGTTTCGGCTTGTCGGTGACTACCGTCGGATTCCAGGCTATCAGGGCCGGAAGCGTTTATCCACCACGCAACCACCCGGACGCCTATTATTTCACAGCCCAGAAAGGACGTGTGCTGCATGAATATCAGTTGGTATATATCACTAAAGGACGAGGAACTTTCGCCAGCGACACAACCCCGTCTGTCGACATATCCAAAGGGCAGATACTTTTCCTGTTTCCCGGACAGTGGCATACCTATGCGCCGCTGCAAAAGACAGGATGGAACGAATATTACATCGGTTTTGAAGGCCCGATTATAGACAATCTGGTAAAAAACAGCTTTATCTCAAAAGAAAGCCAGATTCTGGATATCGGTATCAATGAAGAACTGGCCAGTCTTTTTGCCCGTGCACTGGAAGTAGCGGAAGCAGACAAGACCGCAGCGCAACAATATTTGTCCGGCATTGTTTTACACATTATGGGAGCCGTACTTGCTATCTCGCAGAACAAACGCTATGAGGTGGACAATGCGGCACAAAAAATAGAAAGTGCCAAAATCATCATGCACGAAAATGTGTACAAGGATATAGACCCGGAAGAACTGGCCATGAAATTGGGAATCAGTTATTCCTGGTTCCGCAAAGTATTCAAAGAATACACCGGTTATGCGCCCGCCAAGTATTTCCAAGAGCTGAAACTGCGCAAAGCGAAGCAGCTGTTGATTGAAAGTTCCATGTCAGTGAAAGAGATATGTTATGAATTGAATTATACCTCTACTGAACACTTTTTCTCGGTATTTAAAAAGCGTACCAATTTCACCCCTACCGAATATCGTAACTTCGGACGGGGCGGAAAAGAAAAAGAGAATGAAAACGAATAAAGAAAAAATGAGAAAAATAACCATCAATCTGGCTGCTGTGGCAGCCTTTTGCATTGTAGTTGCATCACCGGCCTTAGTAAGCAGCAGTTGCGCTACTCCAAAAACGGAGCAGGAAGATACCACTATCATACGGGAAGATTCAGGTATTACGGCATTGAAATACAGTAGTCCCGAAGTTCCCGCCAGTATTGAGTTCTGTGGCAAAACCATTGATTTGAGCCGCTTTGACCGCCACGAGCGTATGGACCGTGAACTATTGGCATTCACCTATATGCACAGTACTTCCTTGCAAATGCTGAAAAAAGCCAACCGCTATTTCCCCATTGTAGAACCCATACTGAAAGAAAACGGAATACCTGATGATTTTAAGTACCTGATGGTAATAGAAAGTAATATGAATCCCACCGCCCGTTCTTCTGCCGGAGCTGCCGGACTATGGCAATTCATGCAAGGTACGGGACGGGATTACGGATTGGAGGTAAACAACAATGTGGACGAGCGTTACCATATTGAGAAAGCGACCCGTGCCGCCTGCCGCTATCTGAAAGACGCGTATGCAAAATATAAGGACTGGGTGGCTGTCGCCGCCTCTTACAATGCCGGTCAGGCACGTATTGCCAGCCAACTGGCCAAACAGGATGTGGACGACTCGTTGGATTTGCAACTGGTAGAAGAGACTGCCCGGTATGTGTACCGCATTCTTGCCGCCAAACAATTATTCAATGCCCCCACTACTTTCGGTTTCCGCCTGCGTGCATCGGATTTGTATCCGCCTATTCCTTATACGGAAATCACTGTGACGAAAGGAATTGCAGACTTGGCACGTTTCGCACGCAGCAAAGGAATCAATCTGGCCATATTAAAGAATATGAATCCCTGGTTACGGGAAACATCCTTGTCCAACCACAGCGGGCGGACTTACGTGATAAAAATCCCTACCAAAGAAGGAATGACTTATGATCCGAAAAAGACGGTGGCGCATGATAAGCGATGGGTGATAGAATAACTTTCTATCATACAGCATTCCATAATCAATTTACCAGTTTTCCTCCACAGTATTTACAATAAGCAGCCCCGTCCTCATGTCCGTCCTTACCACAATGCGGACATTTCAGGGCCACCCTGCGTCTATGTTCCTGGATCATAGACGCAGAAACAATTCCTGTGGGGACTGCAATGATGGTATAGCCCAGTAACATTACAATGGCCGAAAGGAAGCGCCCTAGCGGAGTTTCCGGAGTGATATCCCCATAACCTACCGTCGTCATCGTCACTATCGCCCAATAAATACTATTCGGAATATTATTGAAAGAAGTGCCCGGTCTCTGTCCCTCAATCATATACATCAATGTACCGATCGAAGTCACCAATATCAGTACAAACAAGAAAAAAACAATAATCTTCCGACTGCTGAACACCAAGGAACGCAACAAGAAATTACCTTCATTCAGATAATTGAAAAGTTTAAAGATACGGAACACACGAATCAACCGGAAAGTGCGGATCACCAGCAGATAACGTGCCGTGCCGAAAAGCCAGCCTATATATAGAGGTAAGGTAGCCAGCAAATCCACTATACCGAAAAAACTCAGAGCATACTTCCGCGGTTGGGGAGAACAATAAAGCCTCAACACATACTCTAACGTAAAAAAGAAAGTAAAAACATACTCCGACACCCGCAGATAAGGCCCGATAACGGTATCCCAACTCTTGATACTCTCGGCAATAACCACCAGAATACTCAAGACAATGAACCCTATCAACGCCACATCGAATAACTTTCCCATCGGTGTGTCGCTTTCAAAAATAATCACATATATTTTATGCTTTAATTTCTCATCATGCAGTAAATTCTGCCATTTATTCCAAATACGCCTCAGAAATGCCATAATTTTTTAGGATAGAACACAAATCATTCACAATTATAACAAATATTGCCCGATTTATGTCCCATCGGTAACTATTATTTTCACTATATTTGCACAAAACCAATAAAATAATAGCATGAAGAAACAACTTATGACAGGTCTGTTCACAGTCCTCGCCCTTACAGCAGGCGCACAGACCTTCCAAGAATGGCGCAACCCGGAAATAAATGCGGTAAACCGTGCGCCGATGCACACGAACTACTTTGCTTTTGAGAATGCAGATGCAGCTAAGAAAGCAGACAAAAAACAATCAACTAACTACATGACTTTGAACGGAATCTGGAAGTTCAACTGGGTAAAGGATGCAGACTCCCGTCCGACTGATTTCTGGAAAACCGGCTTCAACGACAAAGGCTGGGATGACCTGCAAGTTCCCGCCGTATGGGAGCTGAACGGATACGGTGATCCTATTTATGTGAACGTAGGCTATGCCTGGCGTAACCAGTTCCAGAACAACCCTCCCGAAGTGCCGACAGAGAATAACCATGTAGGTTCTTACCGCCGTGAAATTGTAGTTCCCGCCTCATGGAAGGGAAAAGATATTATCGCCCATTTCGGTTCGGTTACCTCCAATATGTATTTGTGGGTGAACGGACGTTATGTAGGCTACAGCGAGGACAGCAAACTGGAAGCCGAATTTGACCTGACTCCATATTTAAAACCGGGTCAGAAAAACCTGATCGCTTTCCAAGTATTCCGCTGGTGCGACGGTACCTATCTGGAAGATCAGGATTTCTTCCGGTATAGCGGCGTGGGACGTGACTGCTATCTATATGCCCGCAACAAAAAACGCATTCAAGATATCCGTGTAACTCCCGACTTGGACGCAGCTTACCAAAACGGCAGCCTGGCTGTCAATCTGGATTTGAAAGGCAGTGGTAAAGTCGATTTGGAACTGGTAGATGCACAAGGCAAGCAAGTGGCAACCGCTACCGCCAACAAATCCGGTCTGGTGACCATGAACGTAGAGAACCCCAAAAAGTGGAGTGCCGAAACACCTTATTTATATACCTTGCGTGCCAGCATGCAGGGCAGCAATGAAGTGATTCCTGTCAAAGTAGGTTTCCGCAAGATTGAATTGAAAGGTGACCAGATCTTGGTTAACGGTAAGGCAGTCCTGTTCAAGGGGGCCGACCGCCACGAAATGGATCCGGATGGAGGCTATGTAGTATCTCCCGAACGTATGCTACAGGATATCCAGATAATGAAGCAATTCAACCTGAACGCTGTACGTACCTGCCACTACCCGGATGACAACTTATGGTACGATTTATGTGACCAATATGGTATTTACGTCGTGGCCGAAGCCAATATAGAATCTCACGGTATGGGCTACGGCGACAAGACGCTGGCCAAGAACCCCTCTTATAAGAAAGCCCATCTGGAACGTAACCAGCGCAATGTACAACGCGGATTCAACCATCCGAGCATCATCTTCTGGTCATTGGGTAATGAAGCCGGTGACGGCCCCAACTTCGAACAATGCTATAAATGGATTAAAGCAGAAGACCCCAGCCGTGCCTGCCAATATGAACAAGCACGCCAGAAAGAACATACCGATATCTTCTGTCCGATGTACTATGATTATAACGGCATGGAAAAATATGGTCAACGTACCGATGCTACCAAACCATTGATTCAGTGTGAATATGCCCATGCAATGGGTAACTCGCAGGGTGGTTTCAAAGAATATTGGGATTTGATCCGTAAATATCCGAATCTGCAAGGTGGATTTATCTGGGATTTCGTTGACCAGTCCTGCCGCTGGAAAGGAAAAGACGGCGTGATGATCTATGCTTACGGAGGAGATTTCAACCGTTTTGACGCTTCTGACAACAACTTCTGTGACAATGGTTTGATCAGCCCCGACCGTGTTCCTAATCCGCACATGTATGAAGTAGGTCACTTTTACCAGAATATCTGGACTACTCCCGCCGATTTAAGCAAAGGGGAAGTAAATGTATTCAATGAGAACTTCTTCCGTGACCTGTCCGCCTACTATATGGAATGGCAAGTACTGAAAGATGGAAAAGTAATCCGCACCGGACGCGTGGATGATTTAAAAGTCGCTCCTCAGGAAACAGCCAAGATTACGTTGAATATCGGCAAGACCTGCACCTGCAAGGAATGGTTGCTGAACGTTTCCTACAAACTGAAAAACCGCGAAGGTTTGCTGCCCGCAGGTTTCACCGTCGCCAAGAATCAGTTGACACTGAATGATTACAAAGCACCGTCTATGGATTTGAAGAACGTGGAAACGACCAATGTAGCCACCGTTGTTCCGCAAATCATCGACAACCAATATCATTATCTGATCGTAAAAGGCAATAACTTCGTAGCCGAGTTCAACAAACAGAACGGTTACTTAAGCAAATATGCAGTGGACGGAACGGAAATGCTGAAAGAAGGCGCAGCCCTGACCCCTAACTTCTGGCGTGCCCCGACAGACAATGATATGGGAGCCGGCCTGCAAAACAGATATGCCGCATGGAAAAACCCGGGATTGAAACTGGTTTCCTTGAATTCCAAGACAGAAAATGACCAGATAGTAGTGAATGCGGAATATGACATGAAGAATGTTTCCGCCAAATTATATCTGACTTATGTCATCAACAACGAAGGAGCCATCAAAGTGACCCAAAAGATGACAGCCGACAAGAATGCCAAAGTATCTCCGATGTTCCGCTTCGGTATGCAAATGCAGATGCCTAAATGTTTTGAAACCGTAGAATATTATGGTCGTGGTCCGGTAGAAAACTACAGTGACCGCAACCACAGCACCGACTTGGGTATTTATCGCCAGAGTGTGGATGAACAATTCTACTCCTATATCCGTCCGCAGGAAACAGGAACCAAGACCGATATCCGTTGGTGGAAGCAACTGAATGCCGGCGGTAACGGACTGAAGGTAGTAGGTGATGCTCCATTCTCTGCATCCGCTTTGCATTATACCATCTGTTCACTGGATGATGGCGAACAAAAAGACCAGCGTCACTCGCCCGAAGTACAGAAAGCAGACCTGACCAACCTGATCATCGACAAGGCTCAGATGGGATTAGGTTGTGTAAACAGCTGGGGAGCTCTGCCGTTGCCTCAATATATGTTGCCCTACGGTGATTATGAATTTACTTTCATCCTGACTCCGGTAAAACATAGCGTCGAGATAGAATAAAACACAGGTTAAACAATAAAAACAAGGTGGCTGGATTTGTTTTCAGCCACCTTGTTTTTATTCCCTCTGTTCTTCATAGCTACTGCCATCTACAATTTTCATAAAACAAGTATCACACAAGTATCTGCCCCAACCATCTCTTCAAAACACATTTTCCACCTTTTTTCCTTCAAATTCTTCATACGCGGGCAAGACTTTGAACCTCAAGCCATTACAATGAACCATTCTTATTCCAATCCTTCATAAATTCTTCATAAAGTTATATCCGTTCCCTTCGCATGAACCAACCACGGGAATCCATTCCGGCAACCCATCGAATCTTTTTCCTTATTTTACCGTACCCGATTACAAACCTCGGTTGTATTACTCATAAAGAACAATTAAACACTAGTAAAATGAGACCAGACGGCTATTTGAAAACAGCGTGGATCATGACCGTATTATTCAGCATCATCCTTCCGCTTCATTCACAAACACCCCGGCAATTCTCTATAGAATTAAAGGACAAACCACTTCCCGCCGCCCTTAAACTAATCGAAAAGGAAGGCGGAAAGAATATTATCTTCTCCTATAACGAAACAGAAAGCTACCGGGTTACAGCCTCCATCCGGCAAAAGACCGAACTTGAAGCCATCGGCACTGTCCTGAACGGCATTCCTTTCATTTGTAAAGAACGGGAAGAATACTTCGCCATACAGAAAAAGGGAAGAGACATACGCATTACCGAAATACGAGGACAAGTAACCAATGAAAAGAATGAACCGCTGCCCTACTCCAATGTACTCTTATTGACTCCCGGCGACTCCACCTTTGTAAACGGATGTGTCACCCGTGAAGACGGAAGTTTCCTGATGATAGCGGAAGAAGGGATACCTTACTTGATACGGGTTTCTTATATAGGCTATAAGACGGAAGTGCAACCTTGCCACCCTACTCTTACGTTTCACCTGCTTCCCGACACCCAACTGATGCAGGAAGTAACCATCAGCGCCCGACGCCCCATGATAGAAGTGGGTCCCAACGGACTAAAAGCCAACGTGGCAGGAACTTCCCTGGCCCGAATGGGGTCTGCCGCAGAAATGTTGCCCCATCTTCCTTTCGTCACCGGCCATAACGGCGAATACAATGTAATGGGATGCGGTTCTCCTGTAATCTATATAAATAATAAGAAAGTACGTGACATGACAGAACTGGACCGTATCCGGGCCAACGAAATCTTATCCGCAGAAGTCATCACCACTCCCGGAGCCGAATATGCCTCGGACGTAGCAGCCGTCATCCGCCTCCGCACCATCCGCCGGCGCGGACAAGGGTTGAGCGGCCACTTCAATACGACTTATTCACAAGGACATTCCGCCAACGCCAACGAATATATGGCATTAAATTATCGCACCGGCGGTCTGGATCTCTTTGTAAAGGGATATATGGCACAGCAAAACTCGTATGGAAAAACCACAAATATGAACCGCATCAAGGGTTCCGCCATTTGGCAAACCAACAAAAATGATGTGCAGACCCATAAGAGCCAACGTTTTTCCGGTGAGCTGGGATTCAATTATGAACCGGATGAACACCATTCTTTCGGTCTGCGCTATATGCCCGAAACCGGAATAGGGAATGCAGACAGAAATTCATCCGGTAAAACCGTCACCAGACGTAACGATGAAGAAACCGACCGGATAAACTTTACTACAGCAGAACAAATACATACAGGTTGGGATCACGCGGCAAACGCCTACTACGCAGGAGAACTGGGCAAATGGAATATTGACTTCAACGCCGATTACCTGTTCAAACGCTCGCATTCCGACCAGAACGCCATGAATAATGACGATGCAACCGTGCAAGCAGACAGTCGCATGCGCAGCTCCCTCTATGCCGCCAAGCTGGTAGTCAGTGCCCCTTTATGGAACGGACGTTTTTCATTCGGTACGGAAGAAACTTTTACCAACCGCCATGATATCTTTACCCAAAACGGTTTCTCTGCCGATGCCGACGACCACATCAAACAATCCGTATATGCCGCATTTGCTGACTATTCAAGATCCATCCGCCATTGGAAACTGAATATGGGAATACGTTATGAACATCAACAAACAGATTATTATGAAAAAGGGATAAGGATAGATGCACAAAGCCCTACCTATAATGATATTATTCCTGTATTGGCCGCCAGTTGGTCACACAATGGCAAAAGTTTCAGCCTCTCTTACCGGTTACGTAAAAATAACCCCGATTATAGCCTATTGACCAATTCCATCCGCTATCGCAGCAAATATGAGTATTCTCAAGGAAACCCTTTGCTGAAAACCCAAAAGACGCATCTCTTTTCGGCCGGCGCCTCTTGGAATTGGCTCTATTTCTCAGCCTATTTCAGCCGTATTCTCAATATGTATACCAATATAATTATGCCCTACAAGGAAGATACACATCCGGGCGTCCTCTTATTTGCCACACAGACCATTCCTACAACCCATAATTACGGCATTAGTTTCAACGCCTCTCCCAAACTGGGGTGTTGGGAACCACAACTCAATGTGAATATGGCTTTTTTGGACATGAATGCGAATAAAATAGGAATCACCGAACACCGGAACCAACCCCGTTTCTATATCAGTCTGGACAACAACTTCAACCTTCCCAAAGGCTGGTTCTTCAATATGGAAGGATATCTCTCCACCGCTTCCCGGCAAGGATTTTTTGTAACGCGCACGGAAGGACAAATCAATGCACGCCTTTCCAAATCCTTTTTAAAAGAGACACTCACCATAACATTCACCGCCAATGATATTCTTAGAACAGGGTATTTCCATTTTGATTTATACGGCATAGATGCCTATATGGAAAATCGGATTTACCGGGATTTCCAACGCTTCGACCTCCAAGTATCCTATAAATTCAATGCCACCAAGAGCAAATATAAAGGAACCGGAGCCGGACAAAGCGAAAAGAATCGTCTGTAACCCCAGCGGAGAAAAGGAAATTTCCGTACCTTTGTTCACGGAAGACAAGGAAACATGCAGATTTTATTCAGGAGAAGAAACCATAAAGAAGAGCACTTCGAACGACTGTTCGCAGAAATGTACCCACGCCTCGTCCGCTTTGCTACCACCCTGATGAGCAATACGGAAGAAGCCAAGGACATAGTAAGCGAAACCATGGAACAAGCCTGGAAGGAGTTCGACCAACTAAAGGAAAACACCCGTAGCGCCTGGCTCTATGCCACCGTGCGTAACGGATGCCTCAACCGCTTGAAGCATTTGAATGTGGAACAGCAACACATAGACCGCCTCATCGAAGCCACCCGTGCGGAAATGAATCAGGGTTACCGCGCACACGAGGCACTGTTGCAGCAAGCGGAAAACATAGCCCGCAGTTTGCCCGAACCGACTTGCACCATCTTGCGAAGCTGCTATTGGGAGAAAAAAACATATCAACAGGTAGCCGACGAATTGGGAATCAGCCCCGACACCGTGAAAAAACATATATCAAAAGCATTGCGGACTCTGCGCGAAGCGATACTGAAAAAGGAGGATAAACAATGAAAAAGGAGTTTTCAACAAATGACCACATCCATCCGGACAACGGAAAGAATCCCCATAACCAAGACTCCCCCAAAAACGGAACTTGGAATGACCATCAATTGGAACAACTCTTTGGTGAAGCATTGGGGGATATTCCCACCGCAGACGAAACCCGGAAAGCCTGGCAGACATTCATCCGTCGTCACCGTATCAGACACCAATCTATCCGACGGATAACGATACCAGGTATAGCCGCCGCTGTCATCGCCTTGGTACTTGTATTCCAGCCTTTTTTGCAACCTGAGCCGCAGGAAGTAGAAGTCTTCACTTCACTGGAAGTTCCTGAGGAAATTACTTTTCGGGAAGAAGGGAAAAGGATAATTGTAAGCACCCCGCCCGCTACCATTACCTCCGTTCAATTAAGCGACGGAAGCAAGGTATTGCTCAGCGCAAACAGCCGTCTGGAGTATCTAAAGGAGTTTACAGATACCATTCGCAGTGTCAAACTAAGCGGAGAGGCCCGTTTTGAAGTAGCCAAAGACGCTTCCAGCCCCTTTATAGTATGCACCGAGCAACTACAAACACGAGTACTGGGAACGGTGTTCGATGTGAAAGCCTATCCCCGTTACTCGCCGGATGTCATCCTCTATCAAGGACGAGTGAATGTAAGTCATACCAAGCGCAATCAAAGTAAGGAAATGCACCCGGGGGAACAAATATCCTTGGATAAACAAGGAAAACTCCAATTGAAAAGAGTTGATACGGAGAAGAGAAAAGGATGGGCGGAGAATGAATTTTCTTTTGACAATACCGACTTGAGGCAAGTCATGCAAGATATAGGTTCATGGTATAACATCAGCATCGTATTCCGTTCACGTCCGTTACTGGACGAACGCATCTATTTCCATATCAACCGCCAACTCCCGGTGAATACCGTACTGGACGCCCTGAATGATTTGAAAATCGCACAGTTCACCATGAAAGAAGGAAAAATAATAGTGGAAACACCACAAGACAAGAAACGATAACATCAATGGGAGTTCAATAAACAAGCCTGTATTTTCACCTGGAGATTAACATATCAGCGTTCTTTTCATCTTCAGGTGAGAACCATTCAGTTTATCCCCCCTGTGCTAAAGAACTGACAGCACTATCTCTCTTTCCAGTTCCCTCGTGTGAAATCGGGAATCTCCACCGGTACACTGCCCTGTCGCACGGAGCGCTCGCTCAGTTCCGTAATGCAAGACCATTCGGCAGCGTCATACACATCCTGATCCAACGGCAAACCGTTCCTCAAACAATGAATAAGCCGGTAGTCCATGATATAATTCATCTCATTCGGCATATTCTTCCGCCGCGCCTCCTCGCCGATAACTGCCGTAAAAGGATGTTTATACTGCTCCATCATCCGCTCAAACTGCTCACCGGACAAAGGTTCCTTGCCATATTCATCGAGCAGAAGACAGGGAACAGGATATTTCTGCATGAATCCCTTCGTGCCGCACACCGTCTGATGGCGGCTGTACGGGCGAGGAGTGGTCACATCATATTGCAACAAGATAGTTCTTCCTTTTACAGTATGAATCAGCGTGGTATTCACATCCCCCATCTCATAACTCTGCGCCGCTTCTTCGGAGGATGCACCAAACACCTGTCCGGCATAAGCAGACAGACCGGCCTGACGCGAGGACATGGAAACCAGATACTCCATACGGTCTCCCCGATGAATATTCATCCATTGGCAGACAGGACCCAAGCCGTGAGTAGGATAAGGATTCCCCGTATGCTGCTGGCTGTAAAGCTTTATCCAGTGATTGTGATACCCACCCGCTTTTTCGTCTGCAAAATAATGCTTGCGCAAGTCATGGATGTATGCCCCCTCGGCATGAGTGATTTCGCCCAACACCCCCTGCTGCACCATGTTCAATGTAGTCAGGGCAAATGCATCGTAACAACAGTTCTCCAGCATCATGCAGTGACGGCGGGTTTCTTCGGCTGTATCCACCAAACGCCAGCAATCGGCCACACTCATGGCGGCAGGAACCTCCAACGCCACGTGACGGCCCTGCTGCAAGGCATAAACGGCAATATCAGTATGAGTCAGCCAATCCGTACAAATATAAATGAGGTCTATCTCCTTGCATTCGCACATCTTGCGCCACATCCCTTCTTCCGAATAGTTCTCGGCTTCGGGACGGCCGAACTCCCGTAAGATATGCTCTGCACGCTCTATATTCTCTTTCCGCAAATCACAAAGCGCTTTCACCTCAATGCCTTCCAGGTGCATATATCTCTCAAGTGCAAGAATGCCCCTGTTTCCTAATCCGACAAAACCGATCCGAACTACGGGGATGGCAGGGCAGGTTAAATTAAGTACGTTGGGTCGTTTCATGGACTGCTTTATTTTTCCGGCAAAGATAAAGAGAAAAATCGAGAGGCGGAGGACGGCCTGTGAATAATTTGCCGGTATACCGGTCTGATATCTTTCCGTATCGGAACCTAACCTCTTTCAACAGCAAACATAAGCCTTTTTCTCCATACAACTAAGGTCTTTATTCCTATTATCTTCTATAGTCTTCCGGTGCAGACCGTACAGTCCACTGTAGCAGACCGTACAGTCCATTACGGCAGACTCTACAGTCCATTGCAATGAACTGTAGAAGGTTTCAGTATAAAAGCCCTTAATCATCCGGAAGAAAACGCTTAGCCAAAGAGAAGACAGCACTTAAAAGCCGCTTTATAACCAGACAGTCCCCTTTCCCGGAAAAAGACAAAGAGGATGTGTCCGGACCGAAGTGACAGCCACAGGACACATCCTCTGTTTTCGAATGAGAACAGTACAAACGGTGCTTAAATAATAGAAGTACGTTTGGTAAATTCTATAATTTCGGGAATATAACCGAATGCCAGACCGGTCACCGTGTCGGCACAACCATAATAAACGGCCACCCGTCCCGTTGCCGGATCATGCAAAGCCGCACAAGGGAAGCATACATTGGGCACATCACCCATGCATTCGTAAGGTTCACGCGGAGAGATAAGATAAGGTCCCGAACGGAATTTCACCTTCCAGGGCTCGTCCAAGTCAAGCAATGCCGATCCAAAGGCATAGACATAACCGTTGCAGGAGCGAAGCACACCGTGATAGAACAGCAACCAGCCCTCACTGGTTTCGATGGGAATGGGGCCGGCGCCAATCTTCAGGCACTGCCATGCACTTACTTCAAAAGGCGCGGGTGACATGACGTGACGATGGTGTCCCCAAAACTCCAAGTCGGGCGACTCGCTATAATAAATATCTCCGAAAGGAGTATGCCCGTTATCACTGGGACGGCTCAACATGGCAAACTTACCATTGATCTTGCGGGGAAACAGCACGCCATTACGGTTGAAAGGCAGGAAAGCATTCTCCACTTGATGGAATGTCTTGAAATCCGTAGTCCATGCCACGCCGATGGTGGGCTGGCCCTTATATCCGTTACACCAGGTCACATAGTAACGGTCGTCGATAAAGCAGACACGCGGGTCATAACTGTACACCCATTCACCAATCTCAGGAATATCACACTGGAACTGCAACTTCTCCGGATTGATGTCCCAATGAACGGCGTCCTTGCTGAATCCCACATGAAGCGCCATCCGGCGGTTTGTATCATCACAACGGAACACTCCGGCATACCCTTCGCCGAAAGGTACTACCGCACTATTGAATATACTATTGGATGTAGGCAGCAAATCACGGGGAATGATGGGATTCGCGCTACATCTCCACATTACATTTTTACAACCTTCGGGACGTTCCTCCCACGGCATACCGGGCAACGGATTGCCCGCAATCTTCAATTCACTCATATTCTCTTTTTTGTTAGGTTAATAGTTTTTCTCTATTTCTTGTCTTCGTGCGTGAAGGGTACAAACCAAGTCATCAGGAATGCCGGAATGGCAGCCACCAGCACAAAGATGAAAAACAGTTTATAGCCCAGCCAGTCGCTGACATATCCGGACATCATACCGGGCAACATGACACCCAGGTTCATGATACCCGATGCAAAAGCATAATGCGCCATCTGATGAGGGCCGGCAGCCACCTGTTGCATCATGAACAAGGTAAGTCCCACAAAGCCGAAGCCATATCCGAAATACTCCAGCACAATGGCTCCGCCGATAAGAGGCGCACTCTGCGGTTGGAAAATGGCAAGCAGCGTGTAAGCCATAAAAGGCAGATTGAATACACAACACAAGGAGAACAAAGTCTTTTTCAATCCACGTGCGGAAATATAATATCCGCCCAGCAATGAACCGAGTACGAAAGCTGCCGCTCCGAAGGTTCCGTAATAAATGCCAATCTCCTGTTCTGTCAATCCCAAACCGCCCACATCACGACCGGCTTTCAGGAACAAAGGTACAATTTTCATCACAAACCCTTCGGCAAAACGATATAAAATAATAAAGCAGATGTAATAAACGATATGCTTTTTAGTAAAGAAGTTCCGGATGACATTCCATAACTCGGCCATACTCTGCGAAAAAGAGGTGACCGAATGGGCATGCTTGCCCGAAGGCAGCATACGGGTATGATAAAGTCCCAAAGCGAACATCACTCCTCCGAGGACAATCATAATGACCGTCCAGGAATAGAGTACCGCATCTTCGGCAGGACCTTCGTATTCATCTTTCAAGAAACCGGCCAGATAAACCAGCAGACCTGTACCGATAATCTTGGCTACGTTATAAAAAGCACCTTGCCAACCTATATACTTAGCCTGTTCCTGTGCATTCAACTCGTCCATATATACCCCGTCACAGGCCACATCGTGCGTTGCCCCGCTAAAGGCGACAATGGCGAACAAGGCGATAGTGATTGCAAAAAAGGACGGAAGATGAAGCGACAAGGCAATCAACCCGAAAGTGACTCCCGACACCATCTGGGTGAGGACGACAAAGAATTTCTTGGTACGGTACATTTCGAGTAGCGGGCTCCAAAGGGGTTTCAATGTCCAGGGAAGCATGATAAGGGAGGTCCAGAAGGCTATTTTCGCATCACTGACTCCCAGACCTTTGTACATCAGTACAGCTACCATATTGAGGACAACAAAAGGGAGCCCCATACCAAAATAAGCGGTGGGAACCCAAAAAATAGGACTACGGCGTCTGGCCGGAGTTGGGGTTTCGGTTGTTTTCATTTATATCTAAGTATTAAGGTTGTTGAATTCGGCTATAACCGAAGATAACTTCATCCCCTTTCAGAAGGAGATGAAGTTACCTTTCGGAATCTATAAACGCAATAGGACGAAGCATTTGGTAAATCAGTCAGTTATAGGAATAAAGCTCACCGCTTGTCCACCACCTTTTGCCATGACTACAGACAAGGTATCGGCTGCTGTCACCTCTTTGTCCTTAATCTGATACGAAGTAGGATTCGTTTTCCAGTCGGCATCTTCTCCATCAGCATAAATCACGGCATGGTATTTTTTATCTTTCTCCAGGAAATCCAATGGAATGGTGAGTGTACGCGACTCTTCATTCGTGGTGGCTCCCAGGAAATATTTATCTTTCGCTTTCCGCACCACAGCTACAAACTCTCCCGGTTCGCCCTGCAAGGCTTCGGACCAGTCACAGTCCGCATCAAAATCCCGGAAGAACTGGAAGGCAGGATGCCCTTCATAGTTCTCAATCATATCCGAAGCCATCTGCAACGGAGAATAAATGACAACCCAATTGGCTATCTGCTTTGCCAAGGTGGTGTTCACACGGCTGTTTCCTTTATCCAAGTCATTCCACTTCTTGCGGCGTGGGGAATTGCGTGTCTTTTCATAAAGAATATCAAAAGTACCCGGTGTATAATCCATCGGACCGCCCAGCAAGCGGGTAAACGGCAATAACTCGTGATGTTCGGGGGGATTACCTTCACTCCATCCGTTCCACTCCATGCCGCGGGCGCCTTCGCGCGTCATCATATTGGGGTAAGTACGACGAATTCCTGTATCTTTGATAGGTTCGTGGACATTAACGGTTGTATGATAACCGGCGGCAGTCTGCACCACCTTGCGGTAATGGCGTACATTGAACTGTCCATGATGGCTGTGACCGCCCGGCAGTCCTCCGGCATAACCGGTCTTCACGCTGTGCACTCCCAGGTCTGCATACCATTTGTAAGCATTGTCCAGCTGGCGTTCGTAATTAAAGATATTGCCACCCGTTTCGTGGTGACCGATTATTTCAATCCCTTTCTCCTTGGCATAACGTGCCACCTCTGCCATATCGAAATCGGCATAAGGCTTGGTATAATCAAAAGTCTGCATACCGCCCCAACTTTCCCAGCCTTCATTCCAGCCCTCGAACATCACCGCTTCTATGTTATTGGCAGCAGCAAAATCTATATATCGTTTGGCATTAGCGGTGGTAGCGCCGTGGCGTTCATCCATCGTCCACGTTTCAACCCCCAGATGCATTCCCCACCAGATACCTACGTATTTCATAGGACGTATCCAGCTCAAATCACCCTCCAGCGCACAAGGTTCATTCAGATTCAGTATCAGGCCGGAGTTTATCAGACCTACCGCTTTGGGAGCTATCTGGATACTGCGCCACGGAGTAACGAAAGTTCCTCCGGCAAAACGGGCTTTTACCCCATCGGGCCAGGAGGCCAGTTCCGATTTGAAGTGACAACCTTCGGTATGCTTCAAAGTCATTTCGGGGAAATCGGTCAAAGCCGCTTCGTGAATACTGGCATATACCCCGTTATCTGTTTTGAAAGTCATCGGGGTGTTGGCATTATCCACCTTGCTGACGGGCAGGGTACGATACAGCAACTCGTAGGTTTCAAAACTGGCGGGAATAGACCATGACTTGCCATCCTGCGCCAGATTGAATGAAGTGAGCTCGTCCATCACGAACACACTGTCCACTTGGGGTACTTGATATTCATAACGAAAGCCCAGACCGTCGTCGAACACGCGGAAACGGAGGGTCAGCCGTGTATTCGCCGGATCTTTCAAGCGCACAGCCATCTCGTTATAATGGTTCCGGATAGATTTATTCTCCCCCCAAGGCTGGGTCCAGGTTTCATCCTTTGTGGTAAACTCAGTATTTTCTATCTGAAAATCTTTGGAGAGATTGAGCCCGTCACGGCCTTCAAAGCCCATAACAGAAGGAGTGATGAACGGTTTTCCTCCTACAGAAACTCCATAGGTCATCGCTCCTGCCTCATTCAGGTTGAATACTAATTTTATATTGCCATCCGGCGATGTTAATTCCGTGGGACGGGAACATCCGCAAAACACAACTAACAAAAATAATACATAGTAACTGTATGTCTTCATACTATTAAATTGGATTAATGATACAAATATAGAACAATTAAGTAAGGTATCACACTTATCGAAGGAGGAAAATTATTTTAAATGGGAGAAGATTACATATAATGAGAAGTATCAACAGAATAAAATAACAAACGCCGATAAAGCCCTTTTAAAGACTCTACCGGCGTAAGTTCACCTATTTAAAAAATCAGAATTCCAAGTCAGCCAACTGAGGATTATGGTCGGAAAGTAAAGCTTCCGGTACTTCAGCCGGTATTTCACAACTCTTCACCAGAACTTGCGGAGTGACAAAGATGAAATCAATCTTTTCACAATCCTCGGCCGGGATACGGGCAAAATCATGAAAAGTATAATCAACGCCGGTCACACGGGCAGCCGTCTTATAAGCATCCTTCATCACAAACTCGTTGGTGGTGATTGTTTCGTATGCATCGCTCGCATCGGTCACATTAAAGTCGCCCGTAACCACTGCGGGACGTTCGCCTACGATCTCTTTTATCTTACGGATAATGAGCAATGCGCTTTGACGGCGGGCCTCTTCACCCACATGGTCAAAATGAGTATTGACAGCCATGAATATCTTTCCGGTAGCCTTGTCCTTAAATTTTGCCCAAGTGGCGATACGGACACAAACCGCATCCCATCCCATCATTCCTACGCTATCGGGATTTTCGGCCAACCAGAAAGTATTGGAGTCCAACACCTCATATTTGTCCTTACGATAGAAAAGCGGCGCATATTCACCTGCTGTCTTCCCGTCATCACGTCCCACACCGATACCATCGTATTCGGGCAAGCCTGCGCGAAGATCCTGAAACTGGTTATGCAAGACTTCCTGCATACCGACAATATCCAGCTCATGGTCCTTAATAAACTGGCACACACGGTCTTTCCGATATTGCCAATTGTTCAAACTGTCCTGCGGATTGTCGTAACGGATATTGAAAGTAGCCCAACGAACGTCGGTCTTCTTCTCTTCCGCACAGCCGCCCAATAACAGGACGGCTGCCAATAAAAATAGAATTTGCTTCATTTTGTTTCTTTTTATGTTCCCTAGGATACAAAGATAGCAATTTCTAGCGGAAATTATTCGGAGTATGCCACTGACCTCTATCATTCATCGTATCGGCCACATCCCACCATACACGGCTACCCTGGTTCACATTGCCCGGTTTATTGGGGTTACGGGACTCGCTGTTAGGATAGTTGATGCGTTTGATAAGCTTGCCGGACGCCACTTCTCCATTGGAATTGTTTCCATTGACCGGAGCCAGCAGATAACGCGGATAGTCGGTACGGCGCACTTCCGCCCATCCCTCATTTCCATTCGGGAAAACGGCAATCCACTTCTGAGTAATAATCTGTTCCAACTGTTCTTCCTTGCTACCACCGGCAAATGCTTTTACGCCATCCAGATGACTGATGTATTCATTGGCCTTGTCCGCATCAATTTCATAATAATCCATAGATGCCTTGATACCTTTCAAATAAAGGGCTTCGGCTGTTTCATCCACCAATGACGGCCAGCGCAATGCCGCTTCCGCTTTCAGGAACAAGCTTTCAGCATAACCCATCCAGACAATTTCACGAGCCAGATTCCACCAATAATCCTTGTTCATGGCATCAGATGACAGAATACAGCGGTTGGCAGAATATCTGTTCAGATAAGAACCGCCTACATTGGTTTCTCCATTCATCACTCCGTTGAAATCTCTCTTCAGATTCTCTGTAGGAAGCGGACTGGTAGTCAACGAATCAAACGGAGTAGGACGGAACCATAAAACTTCACAACGAGGGTCGAGATAACAGTTCTCAGAACTCTCATTGAAAGTAACGGCATCGGCTGCCGCACCTTCTTTCAAAGCCTGATTCTTATAAGCCCGTTCCATTTCTTTCGACAATACAGCATTGCCGGTCCAACTGAACAACAACGCGTAGATATTTTCATTACCGCCGGCGATATACTGACGTTTCGGAGTCTGCTTCATATTGTCATCCTGACTTTGCATCAAACCGGCAGGGTCTGTCAAAGCCGCCTTTGCCTGAGTCTGGGCCAAAGCCGGGTCTACATTGGATACACGCAAAGCAAGGCGCAAACGCAGTGTATTGGCAAAACGACGCCATTTGTCCACATCACCCCCATAACATTTGTCATTGTCACCTAAATCATACTGACTGACAGCAGGAAGATTTTCCTGATGCAACTCTGTTATTGCCTGATCCAACAACTGGAAAAGGATATTATAAACTTCCTTTTGAGGTGTATAGGTCACATTTTCTTCCGGTGGCATGGCTCCCTTCACATAGTAGGCTACAGGAATATCTCCGTAAGTGTCCGTCTGCATGGACAACAAGAAAGCATAATAAATACGGGTGATATAGAATGCCGTATGGTAATAATCCTTATTGCAGAAATAGAATGTCTTGACCAACTGGCTGTATTCCGAAGTGCTGCGGTCATCATAGAAATGCTTCCAGCGGCTGGCCGACCATCCATCCGTATAAGAATAGGTAGGCGCCTGATTCACAAAGCCGCTGACATTGTTTCCCCAATAACCGGCATAGATATCATGAGTCAGATTGGTTGTTGTCTGATAATCATTGTAAGGACCTTCGTAGGTGAAGTTGGCAAAAATACTTCCGATAGCACCTTCCATCCCTTTCAAACTTGCCATGGCATGTTCCGTCAAAGTATAATCAATATCTATACCGTCGGCCGATACATTCTCCACAGTCGGGTCGTAAATCGGTGCGTAAGGATTTGTATTCAATTCCTCAAAATCATGGCATCCGGCCAAAGCCAGCAACGAACATAAGGCTACGGATTTATATAATTTGATTTTCATAATCAGTTTTTCCTTTTAATTAATTAGAAACCTAAGTTGATAGAAATACCGAAAGTACGTGTAAACGGCAACGATGCATAGTCAATGGCTTGTGAGAACATCGTAGTGTCATAGCCACCTTCGGGGCTTGTACCCGGTGTGTGCTTCATCAGATAGCACAAGTTACGTGCAACAAATGAAACATTCAGCGAGTTGACAGGAGTCTTCTTCAGCATGGATGAGGGGAATGAATAGCCGATTGACAATTCTTTCAGCTTAATGAAAGAAGCATCGTAGATGAAATCCTCAGCCTGCAATGCACCATAGTATTCTGAAGCGGACACCTGTTTTGTATTCACCTCGCCTGACTCTGTCACACCGGGAAATACCATCATATAGTTGTTTTCCTCACCACGGTTCAAGGTACGTTTAGCCAAACCGTTTCCGGTAGCCAGCATCTCGGAATAAGAGAAGATATCACCACCGAATTTCATATCAAACAGTGCGGACAGTGTAATCCCCTTATAAGTAAAGGTAGGAGATACAGACATGGTCAGCTTTGGCTGGATATTACCGATAGGTTTGTTCACATATTCGGACTCATTGGTCACAGTCATGGGCAACCCATTTTCATTTACGATAATATCACCGTTTTCATTGCGCTTATAAAGCGATGTAGCATAAATCTCGCCTAATTTGTGTCCGGCGCGTGTACCTACTTTTACAGGGAAGTTTCCGTCACCGTTAAAGAACATATAGTTCACATTTTCTTCCGGAGCCAGTTCTTTCACCTTCGATACGTTGTGAGCCATATTCACATTCAAGTCAAAAGCGAAATCCTTTGTTTCTACCAGAGTGGAATACAACATCAGTTCCACGCCTTGATTGGTTACCATACCTGCATTTACCCATTGTCCTCCACTCCAGGGAGCTGCTGCGGGTACTTTCATAATCTGGTTCTTTGTCTTGCTGTAATAATAAGTAAAATCAAATCCCAGGCGATTGTTCAAGAACTTCATATCCAGACCCGCTTCGTAAGAAGTCGCGATTTCAGGCTTCAACTGGTCGTTCATCTTCACATTGTCTTTGGTCGGGGTCAATACACCATTATCGAATTTGAAAGAGTAGGTATTGTATAACTGATAAGGGCTTGTATCCTTACCTACCTGTGCGGCAGACAGACGTGCCTTGGCAAATGTCACCCAGCTTGGCAACGGTTTGTCGATAGAGCGCAAGAAGTCCGACACTACGAAACTGAGGTTGGCAGACGGATAGAAGAAAGAATTGTTACCTGACGGAAGAGTGGATGACCAGTCGTTACGGGCTGTCAAATCCAAAGACAGATATTCCTTCCACGCCATCTGTACAGAGCCGAACACCGAGTTCATGGCACGCTTGTAGCCATCCTCACTACCGGTTCTCAACAAATTGGCCGCATTCAGCATCCAGTTACCTTTGTCCACCATATTACCTACGCCCACGCCCAAAGTTTCCGAACGCTGGTACATAAAGTTACCACCGACATTGAAGCCCAGACGGAAGTTATCAGTCAACTGACGGTCACCCATCAAAATGACTTCAGCATTTGACTCGAAGAAGTTTTCTTCACTACGGTCCATTGAATCATTCGTAATCATGGAAGTATTGGCTTCTCCATTGATACCATCCCCCGCATTGGTGCTTTGCACTCTGGTACGGTAGTAGTCAAAAGCGTATTTGGCAGATAGATGCAGCCAATCAGTGAAATTGATTTTCATGCTATAATATCCGAAAGCACGCCAGCGTTCATCCGAATTCTGACGCTGATGCAATACATAATAAGGATTACGGATACTGGCAGTAGGCCCTGTCCAATTCACATGCGCATGAGTTTCATCAGAATATTGTTTCAAGTCATCCAGACGGACGTTGTTAGGGATTCTCATCAACTGGGAAATAGCACCGTAATCTCCATACAGTGGACGGTTATCGGCTTTTGTACGTGAAAGAGAAATTTTTCCGTCCATAGACACCCATTTGTTCAATTCCGTTCCTGCATTCAGATCGGCATTCACACGGCTCAAACTTTCAGTGGGGAATACACCGTCATTGTCGGAGTATCCGAAAGAAGTACGGAAATGTGATTTCTCTGTACCGTTGCTGATAGATACGTTATGCGTATGCGAGAAACCGGTATCAAAATAATCTTTCAACTTATCCCCATAGTTAGAGTAAGCGTACGTTTCTCCGTTCCAAGCCTCTTTCATGCTTCCATCCAATACCGGGCCCCAGCTTCCGCTATCCGTTTTGTCATACACCGCAGTCTTGGCATCTTTTGTATCAATATGTCCTTGTCCGTAACGGCGTTGCATATCCAATGTCTCGCCGATAGCTGTCCAAGTGAAATTACCACTATAACGGATTCCGAAACCATCTTTCTTACTACCTTTCTTTGTCGTAATCAAGATAACGCCATTACCTGCACGTGAACCGTAAAGAGCAGCCGCATTCGGACCCTTCAAAACAGAAATACTCTCGATATCATCCGGATTAATGTCCATGGAAGCGCTACCACGGTCCACACCACCATAACGAGATGCGTCGGATGTAGTGTTGTCGCTGAAAGGAACGCCATCCACAATCCATAACGGCTGGTTGTTATCGGTAAGAGAAGAGTTACCACGAATGGTGATCTTCGTAGAGCCGCCCAGACCGGTAGCCGAGGTATTCATCTGAAGGCCTGCCACCTTGCCCTGCAAGGCACTGGTTACCGAGGGGTCACCTGTCTTGTTCAGTTCATCGCTCTTCAGTTCCTGAACCGCATAACCCAACATTTTCTTCTCACGTTTGATCCCCAAAGCGGTTACCACCACTTCGCCAATCTGCTGTGTATCTTCCTGCATGGTTACATTCAGTACATTCTTGCCATCGGGCTTCAATGTTTCCGAACGGTAACCAATGTATGAGAACACAATCTCACCATTTCCGGGAACGGACAAAGAATAGTTACCTTCAAAGTCTGTAATCGTACCGGCTGTGGGATTTCCTTTCACTTGTACGTTTACACCAATCAAGGCTTCGCCTGTCGCATCAACCACTGTTCCGGTCACTGTATGTTCCTGTCCTGTCTGTTGAGGTGTCTGAGGCTCTCCGGATGCTGAAAGATAGACAATATTATCCTCTATCTTATACGTAATTCCTTTGCCTTGCAAAGCCGCATCAAGTACAGACTGTAATGAACCGTTCTTCACATCAATGGCATTCACCGGCATTTCAGCCAGCTTGTCATCATAGAAAAACTGATAGTTAGACTGTGATTTAATGTTCTTGATCACTGCTCCAAGCGTTGTCTTGGGAGTTGAAAGAACGATTTGCGCGCGGGTCCATTGTATGGGTGCAGCCACAAACAAAAGAATCAAAAGCGCCCTGAGTAATTTGGGCTTTCTCATTAATTGATTGCCTTTCATAATTTATAAATTCGTTAACACTGACTTGTTTTTCTCCAGTGAAGGGGTTCTCATTCCCCTTTCGAGAATAAAAACAGGCAGCTAAAAGAAAACACTTACTCAATCTTGTTCTTTTTTCTAAATTTTCCAGAAAAAAGCAGAGGAAAGGCAAAAGTAGTAATATCATCGGACTTTGACGTATAGAAGAAATACTTAAAAAGAAAAAGGGGATGTACTCTTGCAATGCTGCCAAAAGAGAACATCCCCCTCCAACCTCTCTTTACAAGAGAGAAGTGCATGGTGAAACTTTTATTTTACTTTTTCGTCTTTTGAAAATGAATAAGGCAAATCACTTTCTTGTGTTCCACGCTGCATATTCGGACGGTCGGTCATCTTGAAGTCAATAGTACCGCCTTGTAACAATTCGTTATGCTTCAAATAATTCTTGGTATAAACAGTACCGTTTACACGCATTTCATCTACATATCGGTTGGTATCGCTGTTATCCGATGCGGTTATTACCAAGTTCTTTCCGTTTTCAAAATGAAGTGTCGCCTTCTTGAACAACGGAGCACCCAGAATATACTCATCCGTACCGGGACATACCGGATAGAACCCTAATGCGGAGAATACATACCATGCCGAAGTCTGACCATTGTCTTCATCACCGCAATATCCGTCCGGACCGGCTGTATACATACGGTTCATCACCTCACGCAACCAATATTGCGCTTTCCAAGGCTGGCCTGCATAGTCATACAGATAAATCATGTGCTGGATGGGCTGGTTTCCATGTGCATAGTTACCCATGTTCATGACTGTCATTTCACGAATCTCATGAATTACCTGTCCGTAATAGCTATCATCAAAGATGGGGGGAACCGAAAAGACAGAATCAAGCATGGTAACGAACATTTCCTTACCTCCCATCAAATCAATCAATCCCTGAGGGTCATGGAATACAGACCAGGAATAATGCCAGCTGTTTCCTTCCGTAAAGTCACCTCCCCATTTCAACGGCGAGAATTCAGGAGCGAACTTGCCGTCCTTCTGCTTGCCACGCATCAATTTACTTTCCGAATCAAACAGGTTCTTATAGTTCATGGCACGTTTGGCAAAAAGTGCGATTTCCTTCTTCGGACGCTTCAACTCTTTCGCCAGCTGATAAATACACCAGTCATCGTATGCATATTCCAATGTACGGGCTGCATTCTCATGAATCTTCACATCACAAGGCACATAGCCCAGCTTGTTATAATATTCATATCCCAGACGTCCGGTAGAAGAAACTTCAGGATGTACTGCTTCCGTTCCATGAATCAGTCCTTTGTATAATGTTTCCACATCTTCCACACGTACTCCTTTCAGATAAGCATCGACCAAGATAGAAGCTGAATTATTGCCGACCATGCAACCACGATGACCGGGGCTGGCCCATTCGGGGAAGAAACCGCTTTCCTCATAAGTATTAACCAAACCTTCCTGTATCTCCTTATTTACCGAAGGATACATCAGGTTCAAGAAAGGGAACAAGCAACGGAATGTATCCCAGAAACCTGTATCCGTATACATATATCCCGGCAGCGTTTCGCCATTGTAAGGACTGTAATGAACAGGTTGTCCGTTGGCATCCAGTTCATAGAATTTACGCGGAAACAACAAGGAACGGTACAAGCAGGAATAGAAAGTGCGGTATTGATCCAATGTTCCACCTTCCACCTCTACTTTACCTAAGGCCTCATTCCAAGCCTCTTTACCTTTCTGTACCAATACTTCAAAACTGTCACCACCCAATTCCTTCAGGTTCCGAATTGCTTGTTCAGGACTGATGAATGAAGAGGCCACACGGGCATGAACTACTTCACCTTTCTTTGTCTTGAAACCGATAACGGCTCCGGTATGGAAATCAGTCTGCTCCAGTTTACCTTCTTTCAAGGTTACAGGAACACTGCCATCCGGTTTTTCAGGCTGTACATCATTAGAGAACGTAGCCTCATAAGTAAACGGCTTATCAAACTCAATAACGAAATAATTCTTGAAGTTGGCAGGAACACCACCACTGTTACGGGTAGTATAGCCCACGATTTTGTTTTCTCCGGGAATCACCTTGACAGACGAACCACGATCAAAAGCATCCACCACTACATATGAATCATTCTCAGGAAAAGTGAAACGGAACATTACGGCACGCTCTGTAGGAACCATTTCGGTTACGACATCATGTTCTGCCAAATAAACCTTATAATAATAAGGTTTTGCAATTTCAGCTTTATGAGAGAACCAGCTTGCACGCTTGTCCTCTTCAAATTCCGGTTTTCCTGTTACGGGCATGATGGAAAATTGACCATAGTCATTAATCCACGGACTGGGCTGATGGGTTTGTTTGAAACCACGGATTTTATTAGCCGTATAAACATACTGCCATCCGTCCCCCATCTTTCCTGTCTGGGGAGTCCAGAAATTCATACCCCACGGGCGGGATATGGCAGGATAAGTATTTCCTGTAGAGAGTTCAAAGGAAGACTGTGTACCTACCAACGGACTCACATAGTCTGCATAATCCTTTGCCTGTACAAACAGCGTGACACACAGCGCTACAACTGATAGAAATAGTTTTTTCATGATATTGCTATTTGGGTTAAGTTATACTTTTAATTCTTCACCTGTTTTCCCCATTCCGTCGGTACGGGACTCATGGTAATCTCCATCGTTCCTCCACGTACCAGATCATCATGGGTAAAGAAAGGAACATCCAGCGGTTTTCCGTTCAACAAAACCGACTCAATATACTTATTGGTCTTCGAATTATTGTGGGTACGGATAACGAAAGTCTTGCGGTCGGGCAAATTAATCGTCACCTCCTCAAACAACGGACGTCCGATAGAATAAACCGGCTTACCGGGACATACCTGATAGAAGCCCATGGAATTCAAAATATACCAGGCAGACATCTGACCGCAATCTTCATTACCCGACAAGCCGTCAGGAGCATTGAAATACTGGTTATACAGCACACTGTCAACCAATTCCTGAGTACGCCATGGACGGTTTACATAGTTATACATATGAGTAATGTGATGACTAGGCTCATTGCCATGCGCATACTGGCCTATCAGTCCTGTGATATCAGCAGAGGTAGCCTCCCCTTCCAACTGGGAAGAAACCGTAAACAAGGAGTCCAGCTTTCCTACGAAAGCATCCTCCCCACCCATCAAATTCACCAGTCCCGGGATATCATGCGGAACAAACCAAGTCCATTGCCATGCAGTACCCTCGCAATAATCATCATTACGGTGATTGGAAGAACGGGGATTGAACGGAGTACGCCATTCACCTTTACTATCCAATCCACGCATGAAACGGGTGGCAGGATCAAAATAAAATTCGTAAGCATCTGCAAAACGGGCATACTTCTCCTTGGTTTCAGTATCTCCCAAGCTGTCTGCCAGCACGGAGATACACCAGTCATCATACGCATACTCCAATGCTTTCGCCACCGATTCATTCTCACGGTCACATGGAATATAGCCAAGAGTATTCTTATAATAACGTGCTTTGGGCATAACATATGGAATCAGCCAATCGGGAGCTACAATACCGGTAGTGTCATATTCCGCTGCACGCAGACATGCCTTGTAAGCTTCCTGCACATCAAAATCGCGGTATCCCTTCACATAAGAATCGGTTACCAACGAAGCCGCATGATATCCCACCATAGTCCCGGTATAATTGGACACACAGTCCCATTTCGGAAAGATACCACCTTCCTGATGCTTCTTTATCAATGAACGGATAAACTCCGTATTCAACTGAGGATCGACAATAGTCAGTAACGGATGTAACGCACGGAAAGTATCCCACAAAGAGAAAATGGTATAAACCGGATGTTTCATGTCGGTGGTATGCACTTTCAAATCCATTCCCAAGTAACGCCCGTCTACATCTGTAAACAGATTGGGACTTAGGAAAGCATGATACATAGCCGTATAGAAAATGGCACGCTGGTCTTCATCATTGGTTTTAACTGCAATCTTTGACAAGCATTCATTCCATTTCTTCTTAGCATCGGCACGCACTCCATCAAAATTCCAACCGGGCATCTCAGCCTGGAGGTTCTTATAAGCACCTTCCGCATCAACAGAAGAGATAGAGAACTTAGCCAGCACTTGTTCATCTTTCGCCGTTTCAAAATGCAAAAGCATTTTACATACAGGAATCTGTTTGTCATTTTCCTGAACAGTATCCGTGTACAAGGTATACGTAAAGGGTTTGGAAAATACGGCATAAAAATAAAGATCCTGTCGGTATGCCCAATAGGCACTGCGTTTGCGCCCCCGCAACACAGTATCATTCACTGCCTCCACTTCCATTACCTGATTGATTTGTTGCTGAATATTATAGTCCATATCCAAGATAAATCCAGACTCCTTACTTTCCGGAAAAGTATACCGATGCATTGCCGCACGCTCTGTCGAAGTCAGTTCGGCTTTTACCCCGTATGTATCCAGAAAAACAGAATAATATCCCGGTTCGGCATATTCCTTTTCATGAGAAAAAGCCGATGCGAAAGGACGCTTCTGGCTTTCTGTTCCCAAGAAATCAGTACGCTGCACACCTACAGTCGGCATCAACAGGAAATCTCCGAAATCCGCACACCCTGTACCACTAAGACGTGTATGGGCAAAACCATTGATCGTAGTATCTTCATAATAATATCCGGAACAGGAATCCCAACCGTCAATAC
>OWIO01000546.1_pt1 | contig 33563 bp, 29 predicted proteins | sample 1733011 | NCBI WGS metagenome assembly OWIO01 (sample SAMN05065779, study PRJEB22554) | human gut metagenome | biome: ENVO:2100002; feature: ENVO:00000062; material: ENVO:00002003 | host: Homo sapiens | place: USA | reverse complement strand
TGACGTCGAGTCTCGTGGGCTCGGAGATGTGTATAAGAGACAGCCCCCACGGATACTCCCGTTCCTACGGCCACTCCCTGTGCGGGGCCTGTATTGGAGCTGCTGGGAGAGGCGGAGATGACGCTGGCGGCGTCCTTTACCTTTGAAGATCCGGGCTGCCGGGCCGCAGACGAAGCAGGCCATGCGCTTTCTGAAAATATCCGGGTAGAGGGGGAAGTGATCCCCTATGTACCGGGCACCTATACGCTCACCTACACCGTGGCGGACGAAGAGGGCCGGGAAGCCAGCGTGACCCGCACCGTCACCGTTGAAGCCGTCCCCGTACCGGACATAGTGGAGCCCGCCCCCAAGACCGTATATCTGACCTTTGACGACGGCCCCTGCGGCAATACGGGCCGCCTGCTGGATGTGCTGAAAAAGCATGATGCAAAGGCTACTTTTTTTGTGGTTGGGAACAAAGCTTCTCCCGAATTCATCAAACGGGCCTATGAAGAGGGGCACAGCATCGGCGTACACAGCTACACCCATGTCTATAAGGATATCTATGCCAGTGAGGAGGCATTTTTCCGGGATTTTCTGGCTACGGAGCAGGTGATCTATGAGCAGACGGGCAGCTATACCCGGCTGTTCCGCTTCCCCGGGGGCAGTTCCAACACATGCAGCATGTTCAACCGGGGGATCATTTCCCGGCTGGCGCAGCACATGCAGAATATGGGCTTCCGCTATTTTGACTGGAACGTATCCAGCGGAGACTGCGGAGAAGGCGCCACCACCGATACGGTATATAAAAGTGTGACCGGCGGCATCAGCAGCCATGCCGACAGCTTTTCCATCGTGCTGCAGCACGATATCCGGGGATTCAGCGTAGCCGCCGTGGAACGGATCCTGGTCTGGGGGGAAGAACACGGGTATACGTTTTTGCCCCTGACGCTGGACAGCCCGGAGATCCATTCCAAGATCCGCAACTGAAAGATCGATCCGCAAACGCTTTTTATGCAGACGGTGGAAACGGGAACCGTCTGCATTTTTCGTTTCCGGGACCCGGCCGAAGCGCCCATGCATACATAAAAAAGAGCCGGTCTGTCACCGGCTCCCTGTTTACTGCATGTTGGCAAAACGCTCCACGGCTTTTGTAAAGCTTTCTATGGTTCTGTCCGCATCTCCGTGTTCTATGCCATCCCGCACACAATGCTTGATATGCCCCCTTTCAACACCACTTTGCCGCATCCGTTCAATGCGGATTTGGCCGCATTGATCTGCGCAAGCACATCCTCGCAGGGCACGTCTTCATCCACCATACGGTCGATGGCCTGTACCTGCCCGATAATCTTCTTTAATCTGCGATGCAGATTTTCCGCATCCATGCACTGCTTCATACACATTCTCTCCATACCGTAAGGGGTATTGTGTACAGCGCATATTGTCAACTTGCGGCGGGTCAAACGATGCCTCCTCGCCGGGAATGCTTTTTCTGCCGGAATAAAAATCAGACCGGGAAAAGAAAAAACAGGTTGCCACCTGCGTTGTTTGCCTGTAATATAATAAATGTAGTTTTATCTCTTTCAGAGAAGAACGTTTGTATTTTCAGCGCATAGAACAGGAGGAGCATATGGCTTCACAGACGGTTTTGATTTTGGATTTCGGCGGGCAGTATAAGGAGCTGATCGCCAGACGGGTGCGGGAGTGCCATGTATACTCTCTGGTAAAAGCCGGAGATATCTCTCCTGAGGAAGTAAAGCAGCTTTCGCCCATCGGCATCATCCTCACCGGCGGCCCCAACAGCGTATATAAAGACGGATCCCCCCGCTGCCACAAGGATATCTTTTCCCTGGGCATCCCCGTGTTAGGCATCTGCTATGGAGACCAGCTGCTGGCCTGGTCCATGGGCGGCAAGGTGGAGCCCTGCGATGTAAGCGAATATGGCAAAACCGCCATGGAAGTGGATGCCTCCTCTCTACTCTTTGCCGGGCTGGAGAAAGAGCAGCAGGGGCTTATGAGCCATACGGATCAGATCACCGTTCTGCCGGAGGGCTTTGTTTCCGTGGCACGGACGGCGTCCTGCCCCAACGCTGCCATGGAGAACCGGGAGAAAAAGCTGTACGGCGTCCAGTTCCACCCGGAGGTAGAGAGCACGCCTAAAGGCACCGATATTCTGCGCAACTTCCTGTACAATGTCTGCGGCGCCAAAGGGGACTACACTCTGGAGGGTCTGGAACAGGAGCTCATTGTCGCTGCCCGGAAGCAGGTAGGAAGTGACCATGTGTTGCTGGCGCTCTCCGGCGGTGTGGATTCCTCCGTATGTGCGGCGCTGCTTTCCAAGGCTATTCCGGGGCAGCTCCACTGCATCTTTGTGGATCACGGTCTCATGCGCAAAAACGAAGGGGACGAAGTGGAAGCCGCCTTTAAGAACCGGGATCTGGACTTTATTCGCGTCAACGCTCAGGATCGTTTTTTGACGGCCCTGAAAGGCGTCACCGATCCCGAGCAGAAGCGCAAGATCATAGGTGCAGAGTTCATCCGGGTCTTTGAAGCGGAGGCAAAGAAGCTTTCCCATGTGAAGTATCTGGCCCAGGGAACCATCTACCCCGATGTGATCGAATCCGGCGGCAGCAAGGCGGCCACCATCAAGAGCCACCATAACGTAGGCGGCCTGCCCAAGAACATGGATTTTGCAGGCGTGGTGGAACCCCTGCGCAGTCTCTTTAAAGATGAGGTGCGGGCTCTGGGCTATCAGCTGGGCCTGCCCAAGAAGTTCGTGGCTCGGCAGCCCTTCCCCGGCCCCGGTCTGGCCGTACGGGTCATGGGTGAGATCACGCCGGAAAAGCTGGATATTCTCCGCAATGCAGATGCCATCTTCCGCCAGGAACTGGAACGCCGCCATGTGAAAGCCGACCAGTATTTTGCGGTTCTGACCAATACCCGCTCCGTAGGCGTGGTGGGAGACTTCCGCACCTTTGACTATACCATTGCCCTGCGAGCCGTGCGTACCAGCGACTTCATGACCTGTGAGTATGCCCCCATTCCCCATAAAACCCTCTCCCATGTGGCGGCCCGCATCGTCAACGAGGTCTCCGGCGCCGGACGCGTGGTCTATGATATCACCGGCAAGCCCCCCGCAACGATCGAGTGGGAATAAGGTCTGGAATGCCGAAAAGCCTTTATTTTCAATGGTTTTACGTGGAACCGTGAGAACAATGGCATTAAAATGGCATTAGTTTTCCCGTAAACGAAAAAATAGCCCCTGCCGGTTGAGGCAGGGGCTATTATTCCTTTTGGGCGCTCGCTTACGCGGGCGTTCCGCTCTTTGTGGTGATGTAGGTCGGGAAGCCTGCGGCCTTGAGCTTGGCCGCGCAGGCGGTCGCGTTTGCTTTCTGGGCGAATGCGCCTACCTGCACCTTGTAGTAGCCGTCGCTCTGTACGAGGTAGGTGTCGAAGCCTGCGGCCTTGACCTTGTCCCTCTGGGTTTTGGCGTTGGCAAGGTTCTTGAATGCACCGGTCTGCACGCGGTAGAGCGTCTTGGCCTGCTCCTCCGGCTCCGGCTTGGCGGTGTCCGTCGCGCCGAGGCGCTTGTTGACCTCGGCGGCGATTTCTCCGTGCCTGCTGTAGAGGTAGGTGCCCGGGCAGCTCTTGTTCGCGTAGTCGCGGTGGACGGTCATGTTGCAGCCGTTGAGGTGGTTTATGCGCTCGTTCTTGTTCGTAGACCAGACGAGCTTTTTGATGCCGTTCCGCTTGCAGATGTCGGTCACGAGGTCGAGCATCGCGGCGTAGGCTTTCTCGGTAACGGCGTAGGGCTCTTTGTTGTCGCTGGCGACTTCGATTGTGATGGCCCTGTGGTCGTTCACTCCGCTCGAGGTACACCACGAGCGGTCGCCCTCGTCCACGCAGAGGCCGATGCTGCCGTCGTAGCCGACGACGTAGTTGCAGGACGCTTTCTTGCTTGTCGGCTGAAATACCTCGCAGCCGCGCTTTGCCGTTACCTGCGCAACGAAACAATGGATGGTGATGGTGTCGATTTTGTGATTACGCGGGCTGTTTTTGTTCGGGCTGATGAGGGTATAGTTCGCGAGAGGGCTGTTGCTCATTCCGGGGTGCTCCTTTCTACTTCTCCGCGTTTGTCGCGGGCTCTGCGATGCCTCCGATGGTTAGAAATCCGTTGTTGAGGTCGTAAACTGCTGCTTCAATGAGGGCGTCGAGCTTGCTCTCGTCCACGGTCATGCCGTGTTCACGGAGCCAGTTGATGACGTACTCCTTCTTCTCCGCGCCTCGGCCGCTGCCGGTGTAAATCTGCTCGGCGGCCGTGACTGCGATGCGTACCCACGCATTGATTTGCTGCTGCTGGTTGGCCGTGGTCTTCCCTTTGATGTAGGGGATGACGAAAGCAGTGATGAGGGCCGCGATGAGGGCCGCTACAGCCTCGATGATGGGGGTGATGTCGTAAATAGTCATGGTGATTCCTCCTTTTCATTGGTCGGTGTGTATTTCATCGTCCGGCGCGGGCGGCTCGTCCAGAATGGGGTTGCCGTCCGCGTCGAGGTGATGCTTGTTCCTGCTCATCTTCTCGCCAAGGCTCTTTCCGGCGTAGGTGATGAGATAACCTATGCAGGCCGTGAAGACGGTCGTTGTGACGTCCGAGGCGGCGTCCTTCTCAAAGGCCGCCAGCGCGTAAGAGGATATAACGGCCGCAGTCGCTATGCAGGAGGCCCAGACAGCGAGCTTTTTCGAGAACTCCGTCTTTTTGGCCTTGCTTTTCCTGCGCCTGCGCTTCTTCCGGCGAAAGAGCCCCAAAAAGGTCTTCACACGGCCCGTCACTCCTCTCTGTGGTTGTGGTTCTCCTCGATGCGGTCGATGCGCTTATGGGCCTGCTTCGCGCTTGCCTCGACGGCGGTGAGGCGCTCAAGGAATTGCGTGTTTGTGTTCCTCTGTTCCCTCTGCTCTGCCTTGATGTCGTCGATGCCGCTCTTGATGTAGCCTATCTCCGTCAAGACGGTGCCGCCCTGCTTGCCCTCGTCTGAATCATCCTTCTTTCGGTTGCGCTTGTAGGTGGCGAGGCCGAAAACGATGGCGTAGACCGTGCCGAGAATGCCGAGGACGGTCGAAACTACTGCGAGTTCATTCATAGGGTTCCTCCTTTCTGCCTAACGGCTTTTTACGTAGAGGCAAAAGACGTAGCCGACGGCGATGTGCCCCTCTATAACTGCGGCGGCGTTGCACCATCCGGCCTCTCGCGGCATGGCTATCAAGAGGTCTCCCTTGTTGAGTGTGCCGATGCTGCTGTGCTCGGTGCTCCGGCCCGTCCTGATGTTGACGTCCTGTCCGGAACAGGTCGCCGGGTAGGCGCGGGTGGAGGCGGTGTCTGTTGCGTCTGCCTTTACGTATTTGGAGGAAATGAAGCCTTTTACGATGCGGCCTTTGATGACGGTGGCCGCTTCACACCATCCGTCTGCGGCCGGGAGTGCGAGAATCTCCTCGCCCTTCCTAACGATGCCGAGGGCTTTGTGGCCCTTTCCGGGCCCCTCACGGAAATAAACGGAGTTGCCGGAACATTTGCCGTTGAAAGGCTTTGCCGCGTTTTCCGGGGCTCCTGTGGGCTCTGCTGGCCCGTCTGCGGCGAGGTCGTACTCAAAATATTTATCCATGACGCCCCACCAGCCCCATTGCCGCTGTTTGAGGTCTGTAATGACTACGCCGTAGTCCTTCCCTCTGGCCTCAAGCACCTGCCAATCGAGGGGGCCGCTGCCGGTCTTCTTCCAAAGGTAGCCGACGTGGGTGATGCCCGCCGCACTCGGGCCGCTGAACAGGGCGACGCCGGGAAGCTGCGGGAGGCCAGCGAGGGTGGTGTCTTTCTTGGTGCAGCTCTTGCGGCTGCACCAGTTCGCGTAATTGTAGCGAGCCTTGGTGTCGATGCTCGCGCCGGTCTGCTCCCGGTAGTAGACTTCGGAAAGGCTGTTACAGTCGAACACGCGGTGTCCTACCCACTTTTTGTAGTCCTCGTAGTAGCTCTCCCACTTGTCGCCGTAGCTGCTCTTGGCTCGGGCGCGGATGTAGTCGTCGGTGGCCGTGCGGCCGTCGCCGCCCATGACGTAGCCGTATTGGCTCGCGGGCGGCCTGCTGGCCGCTTTGCCGTTGGTCGTAACTGCATGGCCCTCGTAGCTGCGCAGGAAGCCGGAGATTTTGATTTTCTGTGCCATTCGTTTCCCTCCCTTCTAACCGGAAAGGAGGCCGCCGCTTACGCGGTGACCTCCTCGTAAAAGTCGCCTGTGAGGGCTGGCGGCCGCCAGTTTGCCTGCTTCGTGAACTGTCGCAGGACGTGGTAAGTTTTGGCGTAGTCCGTGAAGTAGTCGCCCACGTTGAACACATGGCCGTCTTCCAACTCGCTCCATTTGGGGTATGTGGTCGTTTCGCTGCCGCCAGTGTCGCCGCCTGTGCTGCCGCCGCTGTCCTCGCCGCCCGTCTCGCTGCCGCTCTCGGTGTACTCCTTGTATTGGCTAGGAACAAGGCTCGGGTAGTGCGGCTCGTAGAGGGTGATGCCCTCCGGGTGGATGGGCGTATAGAGTTTGTTGTCCGTGGGGTCGCGGCGAACGCTGCCGTACGGAACGTGCTCGCCCCACGCGAAGTCGAGGTAGCCGGTCTCCGGCTCGCTGCGGATGAGTCGGAACAGGGTGCGGCCGCCCTCCGTGCCCGGGGCCCATCCTGCCTGTGCGAGGTGTGCCTGTGTGCAAATGTAGGTGCTGCCGTCCGAGGCGATGACGGGCTCGTTCTTAAAGATTTGCCCCATGTCGGCGCTCCACGTTCTGGCGTTGCCGACGGTGGCGACGGCTGCGAGCTGGGCGTCGGAAAGGTCGCCGGAGCCGATGACGTCGGCCCGCAGAAGGCTTTCTTGCGCTTTCTGCGCGTGGATTTCCGGGACAGTGATATTGGCTGCCTCGAGGGCGTCAACGATGGCGAGAATGGCGGCCCATAGGTCGCTGTTTTCCTGCGCCTTTTCCTGCTTTTGCAGGGTTCGGATGTAGTCGAGGCTCTTGGTGATGTCGTTCATTTCGTGCTCCTCCTCTCGTTACACGTAAGAACCGGACGGCGGCTGGCACCAGATTTCGTCGTAGCCGGTGGTCTTCGTGATTTTGACCTTGACGCCTACGGCCCACTTCGCGGCCGTCTTGCTGGCGTTCGTGAACAGGTGCTTGAGGCCGGGGGTTGCGGTCTCCCACGTCGGGGATGCGTCCATTGCGTTGTTGCAGGCGGAAAGGACTACGGCGCTGTCGGCTGCGTAGTAGCGGAGCGAGACGAGGATTTTCTGTGCCTTTGCGTCGGTCTCGATGGGGCCGACGATGAACTCGATGCCGCTGACGCTGCGCGTGAATGTGGTGGTGCGGGTCGCGCTGTTCCCGGCGCTGTCGGTGACTGTGACCTTCATCGTGTGCTGGCCGTCCGCGAGGCCTGCGAACTGCGCGGCCGTGAGGGCGAATGTGTAGGTCTGATTTCTGACGGCGTCCTCGATGGTGTCAACCTCTACGTCGTCGAGGCTCTTTACTACGGTGAGCTCGTCGGTGGTGTCCGCGTCGTTGACCGTGAAGGAAACGGAGGGCGGGCTCGTGACGGTGCCGAGGTTGGTGTCGCTGCCGGAAACGGTCGGGTCTACATTATGGACGACAGTTCTGCTCGGGCCCGTGAGGTAGCTGCTGTATGCGCCTAGGTTGTCCTTCGCCCGGACACGCCATTGTACCGTGTTCGCGCTGCTGCCTACGCCGGTGTCCGTGTACGTGAGTGCGCTGCCCGCGTAAACCTGCGTGAACGAGCCGCTATTGATTTTGCGCTCGAGCTCGTAGCTGACTGCGCCTCCTTCGGGGTCGGTGCTGCCTGCCCACGTGATGACCGCGCCTTTCCCGCTGCGGATGGTCTCGGGTACCGTGATGCTGGGCGGGGTCGTCGGGGCTTGGTTCCAGACGATGGTGTAGGCCCCGTCGCTGTCTGCGCTGTCAGATACCAAGATTCCAGAGGACAGATTCAAAGCCGGGCGCACGCCGTTGAGGCCGACGTACGCGTAGATGTAGTCGCTGCTCCCGTCCGTGTACACGCCGCGCACGTAGTACGAGTTCGACGAGTACGGGGAGCGAAGCCACCACCACCAGTTTTGCGAGGCGCTCAAGCTGCTGTTGTTATAGGTGCTGTTGCTGACGGCGTTCGCCGTGGGCTTGCAGAGGCGCGAACTGTTGTCGCTGCTGAACAAGGCAAGCCGCGAGCCCTCTGCGATGCTGTTTTCGCTGCCGAGGCCGACCTCCTGTTTGGAAAGCAGGAAAACCTTATCGACGACGCTCTCCGAGCCGCCGCCGTCTACGGTCGCCTTTGCTACGGTGAGGGTGGTATCGAGGAGGGCGGCTTTCATCTGTGCGGAAAAGTCGGTTAGGAATCCGCTCTGGCCGTCGTAGGGGTTGTAGCTGACGTTTCCGCTGCTTGGGGCTGCGTCTGCGCTGTGCTGCGCGACGTACCAAGGCGAGCCGCTCTTATTCAGCCATTGCCGGATGTTGGAAAGGGCGTAGCGGTTGTTGCCGTAGCTTCTGCGGTTGCTGTCGCTGTTGCCGCTCTCTTTTGCGTCGAATGCTGCAATCTTGAGGATGTTCGCCGCGATGAGGGTGACGGAGTTGGCCGGGTAGCCGCTGTGGTTCTTGTCGGCTACCTGCCAGATGATGGGGCTCCCGTAGTAGATCGTGCCGGTGTCCTTGACCTTCGCGCCTACGGGGAGGCTGCTGATTGCTTTAGACATGGTCTGTGTCGCTCCTTTCAAATATCGAGTTGTAGAGACGGTCGTACTTCTCGATGAGGGCGCGGCAATCGCCGTGGGAAGCGTGTGCCCGCCAGCTTTGGTAGCTTTCGGTTATCTTCTCTCTGGTGATGGCCCCGCTCTCGTACATGACCTTGTACTTGCGGAGTTTCCGCTTCATGCGCTCCCGGCTGGCCTTGCGCAGCTTTCTCACTACCTTGCCGGTGTCCGTGAGGTAGCTGTGGAAGCCGAGGAAATCAAGCCCGTTCCGAAGCGGGAATATCTGCGTTTTCTGGTTCAGCTCAAGCCCTCTGGCGGCGAGGTGCTCCTCGATTTCCTTCCATGCTGCGCGTAGGGTGTCTTTGTCCTCGTGGATGAGGAAAAAGTCGTCCATGTAGCGGCCGTAGTAGCGGATGCGGAGTTTCTCTTTCACGAGGTGGTCGAGCTTGTTGAGGTAAAGCAGCGCGTATATTTGGCTGCTCTGGTTCCCGATTGGGATGCCGACGTCTCCGGGCGTGCTGTCTATGATGGCGTCCGACAGGGCGAGGCTGCGCTCGTCATGAAGCAGCTCGCGGACATCCTGCTTTAGAACGTCGTGCCGGATGCTGGAAAAGTAGTGCCGCACGTCGGCCTTGAGTACCCATCCGTATGCGGAGCCGTGTCGCCGGTAATACTCCCGCATGAAGCCGGAAAGGCGGTCGAGGCCGAAATGGGTTCCTTTTCCTATCTGGCTGCCGTAATTGTCGAGAATGAACGGCCGCGAGAGGGCGTCGTAAAGGACGTTATCGCAAAAGGCGTGCTGCACGATTTTGTCCTTGAAACTGTTGGTCTGGATGAGGCGTTTCTTTGGCTCGAATACGTAAAATTCCCGGTAATCGCCGGGCTTGTAGGTGCCCTCGCTCAATTCGTTTTGCAGATAGGCGACGGCCTCGAGTGCGTTCAGCTCTATCTTGGCGACGGTGTTCTTCCATCGCTTTCCCCGGCGCGAGGCCCGGTAGGCTTTGTAAAGGTTCCCGAAGTCGCAAACCTCATCGAAATTCTGCTTGCGGTCTTGCTCCACGTAAACCTCCCTCCAAACACCGCGATAGCCCCGGGGCCCTCTGGGTATGGTTGGGCTCCGGGGCGTCGGTGTCATGTGTTTGTCCTCGGCGTTGCGCCTTTGGACGGGATATTCATTCCTTTGATGGGTGGGCCTCTGCTTTCGGCCGCCGGAACGGCGGTCTACTTGGTCGCGGTGTTCCACCAGAGCCGGGCGCACGCCGTTGTTGCCGTTGTACGCGTTGTTGTTGTTGCTGCTCCCGTCCGTGTTCACGTTGCGCACGTTGTTCGAGTTCGACGAGTTCGGGGAGCGAACAAAGCTCACAAAGGCTGGCGATGCACGTACAATGAATACCCCAATGAAACGAGGCTATCCCTTGGGGCTAAACCGCGTTGCATCCTTCTTTTTCCATGATGCGGTGAGGTTTTTAACGTCGAGTATCTTCTTCGTCCAGTCCTCGCACCTTCGTATGTCGATGTAGCCCCGTTCGAGGGCGATGTCGAGGAGGTTCAGAAGTACCTTGCATTTTGTGAGGGCCTCCTGCTGCAATCCGGCCCGCTTGGCCGCTTCCTCCGGGCTGCGCGGGTATATCTCGTTGGCCTCTATAAGGTCTTGGAGAATGTCGAGTGCTGCCGTTTCCATCCGCTGCGAAAGTGTGAAACGGACGGATTTCGGAAACACTTTGTTGCTGGCCCAGAGGGTGTGGTTCAGCAGGTCTTTGGCTTTGGTTACGGCGGTGAGTTCGCCTGTTCGGTTGACCGTATCAAGCACCTCCTGTTCACGAGTTCGTCGAGCTCCTCTTGGCTGATGCCCTCAACTTCGAGTACGCCCTTCTTGACGGCGATGGTAACGGGTCTGCCGTCTCGGGTCTGGCCGGTCAACGTGAGGCCGGGCCTGCAACAGGGGCAGGGCTCCCGCAGTTCCGCTATGATGTGCGGAATAAGTTGAAAGGAGTACTATAATGGCAAAAAGGCAAGTGTTTTTTAGCTTTCGTTACTTATATGATGCTTGGCGCGCTGGCCAGGTCAGAAATATGGGGAGGGTTTCTGATGATTCGACTTTTTCTGATAATGACTGGGAGGCTGTTCGGAGCAAATCGGATTCATCTATAGAAAATTGGATAAAAGATCAAATGAAAATGCGTTCCTGCGTTGTCGTCTTGATTGGTGAGCACACGTCAGGAAGAAAGTGGATTAACTATGAAATTGAACAGGCATGGAAATCCGGGAAAGGCATTGTCGGCATCTATATACATGGGCTAAAGGATAAAGACGGAAAACAGGCCCAAAAAGGAAAGAATCCATTTGAGGATTTCTGCATTGATACCACTTTCAATTACATTGTTCACCACCATGACCCGGCAGATAAGAATGAGAAAAACCTTGCGAAAGTAGTTAAGGCACACGATACACCATTTTCTACGAGCACTTATGTGTACGACCACATTAAAGAAAACATAGCAGATTGGATTGAAGAGGCTATAGATATCCGCAATAGCTATCCCAAGTAAAATCAACCTTCACCGCTGAGGGTGCCAGACCTCGGCGGATAAAGGAGGCATCATCATGGCAGAAAAAGATTTACGGGAAAACCCATTCCGGGATGAGATTTATGACTACCTTCTTGCCCACGGTTATGTGGCCGGGCAGAAGGCAGACTATGATTATAAGCACGCCTTGGACGTCGGCAAGCTGTTCACCTTCCTGGAAGCCACCCAAAAGGACGAGCTTGCCAAGTTTAAAGCAACCTACGGTTCCCGCTATCAGGAGCGGTATGTGGAGCTGCTGTGCCAGAAAATTGAAAACCGTGGACTGCTGACCTCTCTGAACGAATGGGTAGAGGATTACGCCAGCGGCACCAAGTTCAGCCTTGCCTTTTTCAAGTCAGGGCTGAATGCCATGTCCGAAGGGCTTGAGCTTTATGAGAAAAACGTGTTTTCTATCCGAAAGGAGTTTAGCTTTGAGGATAAGCCTGAGCCCTATCGGGTAGACCTTGCACTTTTTTTGAACGGCATTCCCCTTGTGATGATCGAGCTGAAAAAGCAGACAGCCGGGCAAAGGGCGGTCTTTGAGGGCACAAAGCAGTTCCAGACGACGCGCAATCCGGATGAACTGATCTTCTCCTTCAACCGCCGTACACTGATCTACTTCACGCTGGATGAATTTGCCGCCTTTTTGACCACACGCCTAGATCGAAAGGAAACAAAGTTTCTGCCATTCAACCGGGGCTCTGAAGACGAAGGCGCAGGCAATCCGGTTGTTCCTGGCAAGCATAGCACCTGCTATGTCTGGGAGGATATTCTTCAACGGGATATGCTGCTTCGAATCATCCGGGAGTTCATGTTCATTGACGATGAGGGCGCAATGATTTTCCCGCGCTGGCACCAGCTTCGGGCTGTTTTGCGCTGTGAGAAAGATGTTAAGGAGAACGGTATTGGCGGACGCTATCTGATTTGGCACAGCGCTGGCAGCGGCAAGACGAAGACCATCGCCTGGCTGGCGAAGCGCCTGATCAACAATCCGGCTATCAATACGGTCATCGTCATCAGTGACCGTACGGTTATTGACGGGCAGTTGGGTGCTGAACTGATGAACGTCGATGGGAAAAAAGGCGTGGCGCAGCATATTGACACAACCTCTAAGGATCTGCTGAAAAAGCTGAACGATGGCGGGTATATCATCGTCACGACGCTGCAGAAATTCCGCCCCATCCTCAATGAGATCAAGCGGAACGAAGAACGTAATTATGCCATTATCATCGACGAGGCACATTCATCCACCGCCGGAAAGTCCATGTCCAAGGCTTCCGAGACACTGACAGGCAAATCACTGAAAGAGTCCGTCGAACTGGACGATATTTATGACGATCTGGAGGATGGGCAGAATCAACTGATTCGGGATGGAGTCGCTATCCGCAGCACCAGAAACGTCAGCTATTTTGCTTTCACCGCAACGCCGAAGAAGGAGACGATGGAGCTCTTCGGTACCCGTACTGAGATCGGCAAGACATACTTTGATAAGTATTCGATGAAGCAGGCGATTGAGGAGCGGTTTATCCTCAATCCGCTGCTTTGCTATACCTCCTATCAGGACTTTTATCGCATTGAGAAAAAGAAGGAAGATGATACCGAATACGACAGCGCAAAAGCGCAGGCTGCGATCCTAAACTATGTGACGACCTCCGATGAAGTAATCCAAACGAAAACGGAGATCATGTTGAGCGATTTCATCGAGCGACGCCAAACCTGGCTTGAAGGCAGAGCGAAAGCCATGATCATTACGCCTTCCCGCAAACATGCCGTGTGCTATAAGCTGGCTATAGATGAATATCTGAAAAAGCATGGCTGCGGGTTCCGCTCTTGCGTCGCCTTTACCGGCACAATCGAGCTTGACGGGTTAAAGTTCACCGAAGAACAGATGAACAAGGATTATCTTGAACACGGTGTTCCCTATGATATCAAATCGATTATCCACAAAAACGACGACTGCCGGATTATAATCGTCGCCGACAAGCTGCAAACGGGTTTTGATGAAGATGCTCTTTGCGTCATGTATATTGACAAAAAGCTGAACAGCAGCGTCAAGGCTGTGCAGACGATCTCCCGTTTGAATCGTACAGCTCACAATAAGCGCACCTTTGTAATGGATTTTGTCAACGATCCGGATATGATTCAGGCGTTCTTTACACAGTATTACGGCGGCGAACTGTATCTGCCCACCGAGAATGAGACTGATCCAAACATCCTATTTGCGAAACGGGACCACATTTTGGATTACTGCGTTGTCACTCTACTGGATGCGCAGAAGATATACAGTTTGATTTCTGCCAATGAAGAAAGTAGTGGCGAATTGACATCGTTGCTTGCCAGTATTTCTCGCAATTACCGTGCTCTGGAGCCTGATCGCCGGAAAGCTTTTGCTCTTGAACTGAAGAAATTTGGAAAACTGTTCTACTATATCTCCGCTGTGTACAATGTATGGAATCCAGATATGGAGCAGTTGGCTGTTGTCTTTAGTGTCCTTTACAACGTACTCTATGAGAGAGAGGTTACGCCGGATATTGACGCCTCAGAGCTCGTTGAACTGGTCGAGTACTCGACAAAGCTGTCCCAGGAGGAATTCACGATTATTCTATCTGCGGAAGATCAGGCATTTGACGGCATTTCAACAGATGTTGCTGCTGCAGATAGGACTATGTCTGTAATTGATGAGATCATCGAAAAGTTTAATCTTCGCTATGCCCACGCCGATGAGGAGATAGGCGATATTATAACTGACCTTAGCAGTGATAAAGATCTGCAGTCTAACGTGCAGAACAGCAGTACCAGTGCATATGAAGCTGCAGTGGCAGAACGCCTTTCATCTCGTATTATGGACGGCTTATTTGATGGAACAGTTAATGGAGATACTGAGAAGGCGGAGTTTTACACTGAATTAAGTGAGAACACCTCAGCACTGATTCAAATCCGCAATTCGATCATTCGGAAGATTAAGGATCTCTTGCTCGCAAGTTGATGACAACACGGTGACAACAAAAATCTTGATACTCCAAGATTTATAGGTAATGCGAATAATCTGGATAATCTGAGCTAAATGACCTATACAAAATCGTTTAGCTTACGGTTTCCAGGAGCGAGTGGGAATGAGATAAAAGTGAACATGAGGGATCGCAAACCCTTGAAAACACGCACTTTTTGAAAATCTCATTTCCCGTTTGATAGCAAAATGATAGCAGATACCCAAACTGTTTTGTTTATTCTTGTTTCAAGGGACAAGCGGTTTGCAGGTTGCTTCTCCCTATAATGAACAAATGCTCTGCCAAGTTTTGAAACGAACTCAGCAGAGCATTTTTATTAGGCACTATAGATTATCATCATCAATTTCCTGTGTATCATCCTCAAAATCCGCTTCAGCTTGAATCTGATTTCCCTTGCTTCGGTTGCACCATTTGTGCAACAATTGTGCGTTTTCAATTTCTGTCGGTCCACCCAAGTCAAAGGGAACGATATGATCGATTTCACAGTCATCTATGTTTAGAATTTGATTACCGCAATACGAACATATATACCCTGTATGAAATAGCTTCTCTTTAATATCTGGAGAAAATAGTCGCTTTTGAACTTTAATACGAGCAAACTCATTATTTCGTATTATTTTGTTGAGAATCTCCATGACGACACCCACCCTTGAACGAATTCGCTTCGCAGCATTGGTTCCGGCATAAATCCAATCTTGATAATCCTTGTTATCCCTTTTTAACGTTTCTATTGCTGAGCGAATTTCATCTGAATGCTTAATGATGTCTCTTTTGGGAAATGAAGAAAATGGAATCATTATTGAATCATATACAGCACCATTAAACTTGTGCCGTTGATCTGCCGCAGAAAAGAAAGCACTTTCTCCAAGAACGGCCTTAACAAGTTCTATTAGGGAATTGTACTGCCTTTTTGCATTTTCAATCGAAAGTTCATTATCATAAGCATGAATCGCCATATAATTATTCATCATCAACTTGAAAGTGCCCTTTAACTCCATATCACGTAGAGCAAAAAAGCGAAGGATTCGCTCCTCATATGAATATCTAATATTGCTATCGTGGAATAAAACGGGAAGATTAGAATTTGTTTGGGCAATATCCTTCAACATGTTATTGAAATTGCCCCGATATATGCAATTGCGCACTTCTTGGTCACGCAATTTAACCGCACCAAGATTAAGGCGAGAAAATATTTCGTATTTCAAATTCTCCGAGTCTTTTTCGATGCAGACTGTTGATAAAGTCTGATAGTTTAAACGACGTTGCAGGGATTTATCAAGTTCTTTGAAATATAGACCATTTAGGCTCTGTAATTTCTTAAGCCCCGAAAGTTGAAATTCATTTTTCAAATAGCGAACAAAAGATGTAATACGTTGTTGACCGTCAATTACAGAGTATATACCCTCATCTTCTTCTGCTAAATAAATAACAGGAATGGGAATTCCAATTAGAATGGATTCAATAAGGCAGGATGCACGTTTATCATCATAAACATATTTTCTCTGATAATCAGGATCTGTAATAATATCATTTGCGTCAACAGATTTTTTTAATTCTTGCAAGGTTAAATTCATGGGTCGTGTATGAACAGTTACACGCTCGATTTCTGAAGTTGCCAATATTTTTCACCTCCAATTACATGTTCTATAAAATTTAATTCCCTATTTTAATATATTAACATATATTAGTAATAAAATCAATTCCGTTTTTGCCCCACGCAAAAAGCGAATCTGCCTGCGGCGAGAGTCAATGGAATTCGCTATGCCTATCAGCGCAGTGTATAAAATAGCGATAATTCGCGGATAATCGCAGTCGCATGAAATATGCTGTCCGGGACAAGAAGGTGTTGCGTGGGAAACGGCACCCGGGGCGCACGTTCCGGCGGTAGCCGCCGGAACTCTGCGGGGCTTTGCCCCCGCAGGCGTGCCGTCAGGCACGCAGTGCGCCCCGCCTTTCGTATACGAACTTATCTGCAAAAGCGGCGGGTACGCTTCCCATTAATCCTCGCTTTTTAACGCAAGTGACGGTTTGTATACAATGTTTCAAACAAACGAAGCATCGCTTATGCGCCGCAATTTCAAACTAAATTTCGTTCAAACGCGTCCATATAAGCGAATCATCATTTAATTCCGTAGGCACTCCATAGACTTCTTTTTCAATCAGTGCACATAGTCCTTATCATAAGCAGTTCCGTATACATAATGGATAATGTGACACAGGTATGCATAGGCCGCTGTTCCCGGTGCAAAGGCATTCCGATTCTGGCTCGCAATATAGCCGATGCTTCGGGTCACCGTGCCGCCGTAAAGCACCAGTGTTTCTCCCTCTCTTTCCAACTTCATATAGGGACGCATGGCCAACTGAGGCACACATTTTTCATCCGTAAGGTTCACCAGCACATTCGTATATTCGCACAAGCCGTCCTTTGAGCGGAAGATCGGGTCGGCCTTCCCGCGCCTGTAAGCGACAGCCGAATGACTGTATTTCTTATCCAGCAGCAGTTCCCCGGCAGGGTGCTCGGTATCCCAGGCTACCAGTGTGCCGTATTCCAACAGCTTCCATCCGTCTATGCCGCTTTGGATCAGCGTTTCCTTTTTATCCTCGGGCACGCCCGTGATCAGTCGGATCCCCTTATTGCCCCGGATGCGAATGGAGGCGCCCCGATATACCAGAATATCTGCCAGCTGCTCCATGGGCTGAAGTACATACCCCTCCACCTGCTGTTCCAACAGCCAGACCTGCATATGCGCAGGATATGCCTGACCGTCTGCATTCTCTCCATAAGCATACCGGGTCACCACCCGTCCCTTTTCTTCGGGCAGGGGGATATAAGCGGTGCCGGTTTCGTCCGTCTGTACAATGCGGGCTTTTCCGTCTACCTCCAGAGCAGTTCCCTCCGGCCAGATCTGCGCATCTACCGGGATCCGGTCTCTGGGCAGAGGTGAAATGACCTCTGTACGGGCAGCATTGCACCGTGAACATGTATAAAGCTTCTCTCCCGGCGCTTCAAAAGTAGGCGGCTGGATAAGAACACCTTCTCCCCAGTTATGTCCCAAAGCCGGAAGTTCTTTCTGCTCTTCCAATATCTCCTGGCAGCGGCTGCATCGGATCTCCGGAGAAAGTCCCGTCTCCGTGCAGGAAGGCTCCTGAATGGGCAAGTTTTCCGGCGCATGTCCCAGAGGCTCTATCTCTCCGCTTTCCACCAGCACTTTGCCGCAGATCTCACAGTGAGTCCCCTCCGTATGCCCCACCTGCGTACAGGTGGGTGCCTGGGCCGCATCGATCACCGGAGAATGAGGGAGCATGGATACAGTCCGTTCTTCCCATGCACCGCAGTCACAATACCGCCTCTCGATACCCTCCACGGTACATGTTGCAGACCGCACTGCTTCCCAGTTGCCATACCTATGCACATGCGGAACAGGTGTAGGCGTGTTTGTAGGTTTAGGGGCCGGTGTATCTGTGGGTTTGGGTGTAGGTGTATCCGTAGGCTTCAGGGTGGGCGTATCTGTGGGTTTCGGAGTCGGCGTGTCCGTAGGCTTCGGAGTCGGTGTATCTGTGGGCCTCGGCGTAGGCGTGTCCGTAGGCTTCGGAGTTGGCGTATCTGTGGGCCTCGGCGTAGGCGTATCCGTAGGCTTGGTCGTAGGTGCATCCGTAGGCTTAGGTGTAGGTGTATCCGTGGGCTTCGGGGTTGGTGTATCCGTGGGTTTCGGAGTGGGAGTGTCCGTAGGCATCGGAACAGCGGTAGGCGTGGGCGGCTCCTGACCGTTAAACAAAACAAGGACGCCCTCTGGGAGCTGACATTCCACACTCACATTCTCCCACTGGCTTTCCTCCCCTGCATAACATATGTATTTCAGAGATGTACCGTCAAAGGCACCTTTGCTGATCAGGCTGAGACTTTCCGGCAGATATACTTTCGTCAGTGCGCTGCACTGCGCAAAGGCCTCCATGCCGACCTCATACACGCTTTCGGGCACCTGCATCGTCTTCAGCCCGGTGCACCCCTGGAACATTCCATCTGAAATAGACAGGATGGTTTCGCACCAGGAAACGGAGCGAAGTTTGGTTAGATCCGCAAAAGCATAGGGACTTGGACCAGAAAGTTCTCCCTCCAGCACCAGAGAAGTGATACTCTCCGCCCATTCCTGCCAGGGGGCTTCTCCCCTGCCAAATTCTTCCATATACCCTTGGCAGATCAGGGTCAGGCGGCCGGTATCAGGATCGAAATTCCACTGTACATCCCCGCATTCGCCGGAATATACCTCTTCAGACAGGTGGGAAGCCCTTATCCCGGGCAATAAAGAGAGCAAAATACCCACACACAAAAGCAGTGCCGTCCATCGCCTGTTCACGTTCATTCCTCCATTCGATCCGATTAAACTTATGATTTTCAGTTCATAAGTTAATAATAATTATACGATATGTCCCTTTTCTTTTCAACAAATACAGGTACTTTTTCTCATTATTTGCAAAAAAGAATTGCTTCTTCTCTCCTGAAAGACAAAGGGAATCATCTTTTTATGCTGCCGCTCTCTTATCTTCATCCAGACGCTGGAAATATGAGTCGCATTCCAGGCTCTGTCCCTTTTGTTTGAATCATACACTAAATTTATATATGTTTACACATTAAATTCCTTTCTAATCCCCGCAAGTAAAAGCATTTTATTGAGTGAAGAAACAATATCCTCCTTTTCAAACTCCTGTTTACAATCAAATTCCTGCCAAACAGAAGAAATTTTCCACATACCCGTCTCCTGTTTTCTAAATTCAAGCATAGGTGTATCGTCAGCCTCCACCGTGTTGTAAATCATTTTATATTCGTGATTGTCAAGCCAGCTTTGAATTGCTGAAATAACTCAAAAATGCAAAAATGTGCATCTTCGAAAAAAAATTTCGTCCCAATTCTTATTGAAAAAAGCCTTCGTATTTTAGGATATCAGGGTATTTTCGAATTAGAGTTGAAGAGTGCTTATTGCCAAATTTGAATTCAAACAACATCATATCAGCACCTCTTATTTTATTACCGAATATTTGCCACATCATGCCGCCTATCCGATGCCCGCCAATAAAAACACAAAGATATCTGCCGTCTGAAAAACGCCCGGACATGTTTGTCCGGGCGTTTTTGAATCTGGTTAAGCTTCTCCGATGCGGCATCACGGTATCGCTGCCACTCCGGCATACACCTGCGGCGCTTGCCGTGCCGCATTTATTCCACGGTCACAGACTTTGCCAGGTTTTTCGGCTTATCGATATCGCATCCTTTTGCTTTTGCCACATAATAAGCAAAAAGCTGCAAAGGAATGATCTCCGGTATAGGCAGCAGCAGCGGATCCGTCTGGGGCACCAGCAGGGCGTCATCCGCCTCTGCAAAGATACGATGCTCCCCTTCCTGCACCACGCCCAGCACCCGGGCGCCCCTGGCTTTCACCTCTTTGACGTTGGACATGAGCTTATCAAAAAGCGCCGTATGGCAGGCCAGCGCCACTACCAGCCGTCCCTGATCGATCAGGGCAATGGTGCCGTGCTTGAGCTCCCCGGCCGCATAGGCCTCGGAATGGATGTAGCTGATCTCCTTCAGCTTCAAAGAAGCTTCCATCGCCACGGCATAATCCAGATTTCTGCCGATAAAGAACAGTGAGTCGGTGCTGTGGTACTTCTGCGCCAGGGTCTCCATCCGCCGGTTCAGGTCTATGGCCCGCTGGCTGCGCTCCGGCAAAGCGGCAATACCCTCCACCAGCCGGGCATACCGGGTCTCGTCCAGGCGCCCCAGTTCCCCGGCCATATATACGGCCAGCAGGGTCAGCACCGCCAGCTGGGTGGTATAGCCCTTGGTGGTGGCCACGGCGATCTCCGGCCCGGCCCAGGTATACAACACACTGTGAGCCAGTTTGGCCACGGTACTGCCTACCACGTTGACGATAGCCAGCGTCCGGGCCCCCAGATTCTTACATTCCTTCAGTGCGGCAATGGTATCCGCCGTTTCTCCGGACTGGGAGATGACAATGACCAGAGTGTGCTCGTCTATAATGGGGTGGCGGTAGCGCAGCTCGCTAGCAATATCCACCTCCACGGGGATGCGGGTGAGTTCCTCCATCACATAGCGGCCCACGCAGCCTGCATGATAAGCCGAACCGCAAGCAGTGATGACTACCCGGCGGATCCCCTGCAGTTCCTCTTTGGTCAGGGCAAAGCCTTCCAGCTGGATGCGCCCTTCCCGGATGCGGGGCTCTATGGTGGCTTTCAGCGCCCGGGGCTGCTCCATGATCTCTTTGAGCATAAAGTGCTCATAGCCCCCTTTTTCCGCCGCTTCCATGCTCCAGACCACCCGGGTGGGCGTCTTTTGTATCTCTTTGCCGGCAGAATCAAAAAAGTGCATTCCTTCGGGAGTCAGGTCGGCAAACTCCCCGTCCTCCAGTTCCACCACCGTGCGGGTATAGGGCAGCAGCGCCGTGATATCCGAAGCGAAAAAGTTTTCCCCCGCCCCTACCCCCAGAACCAGGGGGCTGGCGCACTTGACGGCAATGAGTTCCCCGGGTTTTTCCGCACAGAGCACCCCAAGGGAATAGGAGCCTTCCAGCCGGGCCGTAGTACGGATAACGGCCTTTTTCAGGTCCCCGTCATAATACATATCCAGCAGGTGGACCACCACCTCCGTATCCGTTTCGCTGTGGAAAACAAAGCCCCTGGCCTTGAGTTCTTCTCTCAATTCCGCATAATTCTCGATGATGCCGTTATGAACGATGGCAAAGCGCCCGTCGTTAGACAGGTGGGGATGGGCATTCATTGTGGTAGGCGCCCCGTGAGTGGCCCAGCGGGTATGTCCGATGCCACAGGTGCCGGGGACGGCCGCCCCCTCCCGGGTCATGGTGCAAAGATGCTCCAGCCGCCCGCTGGCCTTCACGGCCCGGATCTTCCCGCCGTCATCCTGAACGGCTACCCCTGCCGAATCATACCCCCGGTACTCCAGCCGCCGAAGCCCCTCCAGAAGAATGGGGCCCGCCTGACGGGCGCCGGTAAAGCCTACTATGCCGCACATATGTTATTTGTTTCTCCTTTCCTTATTGGTTATGGCCGCTCCCACGAACCCCATGAACAGGGGATGGGGCCGGTTGGGCCTGGACTTGAACTCGGGGTGGAACTGCACCCCCACATAAAAGTCCCGTCCGGGCAGTTCCACGGTCTCCACCAGCCGTCCGTCGGGAGAAAGCCCCGAAAGCACCAGACCATGCTGCTGAAGGATCTCCCGGTATTCGTTGTTGAACTCATACCGGTGCCGGTGGCGTTCGCAGATGCTGCCTGTTCCATAGCAGCGCTCCATAGCGGTGCCGGGCATGATATTGCAGGGATAGCTGCCCAGCCGCAGCGTGCCGCCTTTATCTATATTGTCGCTTTGTCCGGGCATAAAGTCAATGACCTTATCCTTGCAAAGCTCATCGAATTCACCGGAATTGGCGTTTTGAATGCCCGCAGCATTCCGGGCAAACTCTATGACGGCGATCTGCATCCCCAGGCAGATGCCGAACAGGGGGATATCCTGCTCCCGGGCATACCGGGCGGCCAGAATCATGCCTTCCACGCCCCTGTCCCCAAAGCCTCCGGGAATAATGATGCCATCCTGCCCGGCCAGCTTTTCCGCCACGGTTTCGGGGGTAATGGTTTCCGAATCGATCCAGGAAATATGCACCTGGGCGCTCTGGGCAAAGCCGGCATGGCGCAGCGCCTCTGCAACGGAAAGATATGCATCGTGAAGGGCCACATATTTGCCCACCAATCCGATATGCACCTCCTTTTCCGGGTGCTCCATGCGGTGCACCATCTCCGTCCACTCATGCATATCCGGGGCGGGCGCCTGTATGCCCAGCTCCCGGCAGACGATGGAGGAGAAATTGGATTTTTCCAGCATGAGGGGCGCCTCATACAGGTTGGGCAGAGTGATGTTTTCTATGACGCAGTCGGGTTTTACATTGCAGAAAAGGGATATCTTCCTGAAGATGGATTCTTCCAAAGGCTCATCGCACCGCAGAACAATGATATCCGGGCAGATGCCCATGCCCTGCAGCTCCTTGACGGAATGCTGGGTAGGCTTTGATTTATGCTCGTCAGACCCCCGCAAAAAGGGCACCAGCGTTACATGGATAAAGAGGGTATTTTCCTTGCCGGCTTCCAGAGAGATCTGGCGGACAGCCTCCAGAAATGGCTGGGATTCGATATCGCCGATGGTGCCGCCGATCTCTGTGATGACCACATCTGCCCCGGTCTTTTTGCCTACCCGGTAGACAAAGTCCTTGATCTCGTTGGTGATATGGGGGATGACCTGCACGGTGGAGCCCAGATACTCTCCCCGGCGTTCCTTGTTCAGAACGTTCCAGTATACCTTGCCGGTGGTCAGGTTGGAATACTTGTTGAGCCCTTCATCGATAAAGCGCTCATAGTGGCCCAGATCCAGATCCGTTTCGGCCCCGTCCTCCGTTACATACACCTCTCCGTGCTGGTAGGGGCTCATGGTGCCGGGATCCACATTGATGTAAGGATCCAACTTCTGAGCGGCCACCTTCAGCCCCCGGGCTTTTAGCAGCCGGCCCAGAGAGGCGGCGGTGATGCCCTTGCCCAAACCGGAAACCACGCCGCCGGTGACAAAGATATACTTGGTCATAGAAAAATCCTCCGTTATTTGTAGGTTGAAAGTATGCTTTCTGCAACGACCCGTTTTGTGACGCACCTGTCCATGGCCCGCTTTTCTATATAGCGGTGGGCCTGTGCTTCGGTCATTTGCAGTTGTTCGATAAGCAGGTATTTGGCGCAGTTGACGATGCGCATCTCCTCCACCTTTTCTTCCAGAGAGGCTGCCCGCTTCTCCATGCCCTTAAGACGGCTGCGGGTTCCCTGCAAAAGAAGCATGGCCTGCAAAAGCAGCTGAGAGGACAGGGGTCTTGCCAGCACCAGCACCCCCAGAGGCGCCAACATGGCGCTAAGGGTCTCATAGCTTTGGGCGGGGGTAAGAACCAATACGCCTGCACCCGTATGCTGCACCGTATCTCGTGCCAGAAGGGCGGCCGGTTCTCCCGGATCGGATGCGCAGACCAGCACATATTCAAAATGCCTGGCCTTGAGAAGTTCCCGGGCCTGATGTGCCTCCGTTTTTAAGGTGACGGGACCCCAATGCTCCCGGGAAAGGAGCTTCAGCAGGGATTCATTGAGTTTTTCCGCCGCCGATACAAGCAGTATGGCGCCGTTCCGTTCCTCGCTGTGCACTGGGTCTCCTTATGTGTTTTCCAAATAAAAAATGGGGCACGAAGCTCATTCAGCGCAGGGCCCTTCCCCGGATGAATGAACGCCTTTGCCCATCGACGGTATATTATCGCACAGAGAAAACCCCTTTGTCAATCGCTCCGAAAAAATAATATATAATTCCTCTTGACAAATCCTACCGCTGCGGTATAATACTCTCCATGAAGGCAAGGGCGTCTGGAGTATGGTTCCGGACGTTGCTTTTTTAAAAGCATAGTGCTGATGCAGGCGAGGCAATGGGGTCTTGTTATACCCGGCGCCCCGCTTTTTTAGTGGAAAGAATCCGTATATGAGGTGAAAGCATGAATACCATAGCAGACTATTTCGGCAGTATGACCTTTGACGACAGAGTGATGAAAGCCACCCTGTCGGCAGATATTTACGCCTCTCTGAAAAAGACCATCGATGAGGGTGCCAACCTGAACACGCAGGTGGCCAACGCCGTAGCGGCAGCCATGAAGGATTGGGCCGTTGAACACGGGGCCACCCATTTTACCCACTGGTTCCAGCCCCTTACAGGCGTTACCGCCGAAAAGCACGACAGCTTTATTGCCCCTGCCTCCGACGGCCGGGTACTCATGGAGTTTTCCGGTAAGGAACTGATCCAGGGAGAACCGGATGCCTCCAGCTTCCCTTCGGGAGGGCTGCGGGCTACCTTTGAAGCCCGGGGCTACACCGCCTGGGATCCCACATCTTTTGCTTTCATCAAGGATAAGACCCTGTGTATCCCCACAGCCTTCTGCTCCTACGGCGGTGAAGCCCTGGATAAAAAAACGCCCCTGCTGCGCTCCATGCAGGCCCTGAACAAGCAGGCTATGCGTATTCTGAAGCTTTTCGGCAATAAGGATGTAAAGTGCGTAAAGACCTTTGTGGGCCCGGAGCAGGAGTACTTCCTTATAGACAAGGATATGTATGAGCGGCGGAAGGACCTTATGTTTACCGGCCGCACGCTCTTTGGTGCCAAGCCCCCCAAAGGACAGGAGATGGACGACCATTATTTCGGTGCCATCAAGCCCCGGGTGGCGGCCTATATGGCGGAGCTGAACGAGGAACTCTGGAAGCTGGGTATTCTGGCCAAGACGGAGCATAACGAAGTGGCACCCTCCCAGCATGAGCTGGCCCCCATCTACACCACCGGCAATATTGCTACGGATCATAACCAGCTGACCATGGAGATCATGCAGAAGGTGGCTTCCCGGCACAATCTGGTATGCCTACTCCATGAAAAGCCCTTTGCAGGCGTCAACGGCAGCGGCAAACACAACAACTGGTCCATTGCCACAGACACGGGCATCAATCTGCTGACCCCCGGGGAGACCCCCTATGAAAACGCTCAGTTCCTGCTGTTCCTCTGTGCTGTGATACAGGCGGTGGACGATTATGCCGACCTGCTGCGTCTTTCCGTAGCTACGGCAGGAAACGATCACCGGCTGGGCGCCAACGAAGCCCCTCCGGCAGTGGTATCCATGTTTCTGGGGGATGAACTTACCGCCGTGCTGGATGCCATTGAGGCAGACGCTCCTTATAACGGCACCCAGCGGACCGTCATGAAGTTGGGGGTGCATGTGCTGCCCCGCTTCCTGCGGGACACCACCGACCGGAACCGTACCTCTCCCTTTGCCTTTACGGGGAACAAGTTTGAGTTCCGTATGCTGGGTTCTTCCAACAGCATTGCCTGCTCCAACATCATGCTCAACACGGCGGTGGCGGAATCCCTCCGCCAGTATGCCGACCGACTGGAAAAGGCGGATTGCTTTGAATCCGCACTCCACGAGCTGATCCGGGAAACTATTCATGCCCATAAGCGGATCATCTTCAACGGAAACGGCTATGACGAAAGCTGGCTCCGGGAAGCCACGGAGGTAAGAGGGCTTCACAACCTGCGAACCACGCCCGATGCCATGGCTGCTTTTCTGGAAAAGAAAAATGTGGATCTGCTTACCTCTCACAAGGTATTCTCCCCCGTGGAGATCCGCTCCCGGTATGAGATCCTGCTGGACAATTACTGCAAAACCGTGAACATAGAGGGACTGACCATGGTAGACATGGCCCGTAAAGAGATCCTCCCGGCGGTGGAAGCCTATACCCGGGAGCTGGCGGAATCCCTGGCCGCCAAGAGTGCCGTGCTTCCGGAATTGACCGGAGGCTACGAAAAGAAGCTGCTGGGCCGTCTCTGCCCCCTGATCGAAGAGATCGACCAGGCCGCAGAGGCTCTGGATTCGGAGCTTATCCGCTATAAGACCATTGGGGATGTGACCCAGGCCGCCGCCGTGATCCGGGATGTGATCCGCCAGCGCATGGCGGAATTGCGGGTGGTATGCGACGAAGCGGAAAACCTTACCGCCGAAAAATACTGGCCCTTCCCCACCTATGACATGCTGCTGTTCGGTGTGAAATGATTCCCCGGCCCCGGAGAGGCAGACTCCGGAAAAGGCCGTTCGGTTCTGCCGCCCGCCGGGTTTTCCTTCTCTTTCCCGGCAGGTATTCAGGCTGTTCTCCCATGAGGGCAGCCTTTTTCTTTTTCCGGAGTTTGAATGAACATAGACGGCCGCCAAAGCTCCGGGCTGTATAAACCTTGCCCCTGTCTAAAGGAAAAGCACCGGTCCCGGCTGGGGGGATGCATGGGCCGGGAACCGGCCCGCAAGGCCGCCGGTTGGCCTTGCCTTTGGCGCTCAGCGCCAAAGGTGCATCCCCGGGGCTACCGTGCCCGGGCAGACTTCGCTCCGGCCGGAAAGCGTATACAAGGGGCACCGGGACGGCAAACCACTCCCTCTGCCCCCTGGGAACAAAAGATTGCCGCTTGTAGGAAACCCGGCGACTTGCTATAATGGGGGCATCTTTCAGGAGGACAGCGTCATGGACGAAAAAAAGCTGCTGCGGTATGTACTGGATATGGGGCAGGACATGCTTTTGTGCGGAGCGGAAGTCAGCCGGGTGGAGGATACCATCACACGGCTGTTGAAAAGCTACGGCGCCGCAGAAGTGGATGTAATGACCATTCCCTCCGGTATCACGCTTTCCGCCTCCTTTAAGGACGGCTTAACGGAGACCCAACTGCGGCGCATCTGGAACGGCGCTTACGACACAGACTTTACCCGCTTGAGTATGCTCAACGAGCTTTCCCGGCGAATCTGTGCCCAAAAGCCCCCCGTAGAGGCGCTTGGGGATGGGATCCGGGCGATCCGGGAAAATGTTCAGCACCGCAATCGAAAGGATCTTTCCCGGCTGGCAGGCTACTTTCTGGCAGGAAGCGCCTTTGCGGTATTCTTTGGCGGCAGCCTGTGGGACGGCCTTGCTTCGGTGCTTACGGGTGTGCTCATTTACCTGCTGGATGGGCTTTTGAAGCGGGTCCATATGCAGCGGCTTCTGCAGGCTTTTCTTATCTCTCTGCTGACGGGGCTTTTTGCTATGTCTCTGCCCCTGCTCAGCCCGGTTTTTCACCCCAGCTACATCATGATCGGTTCCATCATGCTTCTGATCCCCGGCATTGCCATGACCAACTCTGTTCGGGATATGCTTACAGGCGATACCATTTCCGGCACGCTGCGGCTGGTAGAAAGCCTGCTTATTGCCTGTTTTATTGCCGGCGGCTTTGCCACGGCCATGCTGCTCACCCGGAATATACAGTCTCCTGCGGAGGCGGATACGCTGGCACGCCTCCCCTTTGTGCAGATCCTCTCCGCCGCACTGGGCTCTTTGGGCTTCAGCCTTATCTTCCGGGTACCATATAAAAACCTGTTTTTCTGCACTCTGGGTTCCGGGCTTTGCTGGAGCGTTTATCTGCTGTGCATGCCCCTGCTGGGGGAAGGCTTTGCCGCACAGGCTCTGGCCGCCCTTTTCGGAGCGGGGTATGCCGAACTGATGGCCCGGATCACCCGGGCCCCGGCTACGGTATACAATATGCCCGTGCTCATCGCCCTGATCCCCGGCCGGGGGCTGCATTACACCATGGAAGCTATGGTCCGCAGCAGCCGGCAGGAGGTTTTAACCTGGGGCACCGCCACTGCCATCAGTGCTCTGGCCATTGCCGTAGGGATCGTGGCGGTAGCGGCTCTGCTTACCAGCCTGCGCACCTTCTCCCGTGCCAACCGGATACGCCGAGCCAGAGATGCTTCCTGATCCCGCCGCCATGATTTGACTTTGCAATTCCTTCATTTAACCGGCTATCTGTCCAGCTAAGCGTCAAAAGCAGTCTTTGATTTTTACCGCCGCTGCGGAAGTTCCGCAAATCAGGCCGAAGCGGCGCCGGATCAATGCCATTTACGGGGTAAACAATCTATAAATGCCTTTTCATCCGTCATGTCCGGCAGCGTTTCATTTCTTGCAGCGGGATCAGTTGGATAGGGGAAGCATCTTGATCCAATAACCGCCTCCTGTGCTGCGCACATATCGAGTGAATCCAAAAAGATGCCGGGGCGGGTGGGAAGCAGGTGCTCCTGGCACGGCAATGATTCGGTATTCCCGGTTCCCCTGCCGCCACCGGCCCTCCAGATGTTCCAGTATCCCAGGACCGTAAACCCGCATGAACTCTCCCTTTGGGAAAGCATAAGGAAAGGGATTTTCTGTCAGAAACTGCGTTTGCCTCCGATCCTCCCCGGGCTGAATACTCTCTCTTGCAGACACCTTTCGGGCAGGAGAAAGCAGGGATTCTGTCTCTGCCATCCACTGTCTGCCTTCCGGCGGCCCCTGAAGCGTTCGGGTCTCCCCGGATTCCAGCTGCCTGTACACTTGAGCGGCTTCCGCTACCAATGCCGCAAAGGCTGCCGCTTCTGCGCCGCTGTCTTCCGGAGCGGGTGTCTCCCGGGGAGTTTCTGCTGTGTTCTCCCTCTCTTCCATACACGGTTTACGCGATTCCGATGGCTGGGAGGATACCTGTGATCCCGCTTCATTCTGAAGATCTTCCGGTTTCTCCGTCTTTTCCGGTGGTTCCTCCGTTTTTTCAGGAACGTTTTTTTCCTTATACAGTGCCAGCAGTTCCTGCTCCGTCAAGGATGCTCCGGGAGCATTACCCCAGGCCAAAAGGGTCTCCCCTTCCAGCACCAGTGCGCCCACCGGAACAAAGGGGCACCTGCCCTGTTCCGTAAGCCAACGTTCCCCTTCTCCGGAAAGGAGTACCGCTTTCCCCTGGCAGCGCCCCCGCCAGCAAAGCTCCCCCTGTCCTTCTTCCAGGCAGATATGGCCCGCCGCCCGGCCCTGTTTTTCCCGCAACACGATATACATATGCTTCACCTCCTCCACAGCCTATGTGCCGCCGAGCAGACCTATGCCTGCCCGAAAAGGAAGCCCGCCGGTGCGTGAAACCGTTGTTTTGCATATTCTTTCTCTTTTAAACGGAATATCGTTTTCTTCCAGAATGGAACATGCATCGCTGCCCGGCGCAAAAAGCAGCTAACGGTTATACGCAGCCTGTGCATATACGCCGTTTTGCCGCACTTCGAGGGATGGGGCGCACGTTCCGGCGGCTGTGCCGCCGGAACTCTGCGGGGCCGTAGCCCCGCAGGCGTGCCCCAAAGGGGGCACGCCGTGCGCCCCGCCTTCCGTATACGGCGCGCCCCCCGCCAGCGGCAGAAAGCAGATCCCTCCCAGCCGGAAAAGGCCAGGCTGCACAAAAAGCAACCCGGAACCGCCGCGCAAAAAAGCAGCCTCCGCCACGGATGGGGAAGCTGCTTTTTTATAAAGATATGGAACGCCTTACGCTTCTTTTTCTGCACCTTTGGCGGCGGTGATCTTGTTCAGGATCCAGATACAGAGCATGATCACCCCGATGACCACAAAAATACCTACCATGCCCTTGAGCGTCATCATCAGCGTTTGGGGAAGCGTGGAAAAACGAAACTGCATAGTCTCTCTCCTTTCTCAGTGTCCCAGTACCAGAGTGAGGATCAGTCCCCCGGCAATAACGGAGGCGATCTGTCCGCTTACGTTGGCTCCGGCCGCATGCATGAGCAGGAAGTTGAAGGGATCCTCCTCCCGGCCCATCTTATGCACCACCCGGGATGCCATGGGGAAGGCGGAGATCCCCGCCGCCCCGATCATGGGGTTCACCTTTTCTCTGCAGAAAATGTTCAGCACCTTGGCAAAAAGAACACCGCCTACCGTATCAAAGATGAAGGCCACCAGCCCCAGCAGCAATATGGCCAGCGTCTGGAAGGTGACAAAGTATTCCGCCTGCATTCTGAAAGCTACGGAAATGCCCAGCAACAGCGTGATCAGGTTGGCCAGTGCATTCTGCGCCGTCTCGCTGAGAGACCCCAGCACACCGCATTCCCGGATCAGGTTGCCGAACATGAGGAAACCGATAAGCTCTGCAGACTTGGGGGCCACCGTACCTGCCACAATGGTAACGATAATGGGGAACAGGATCCTTGTGGTCTTGCTGATGGCGGCAGGCGCATAGTTCATGCGTATGCGCCGCTCTTTTTTGCTGGTGATCAGCCGGATGATGGGGGGCTGCACGATGGGCACCAACGCCATATAGGAATAGGCCGCCACCATGATGGCACCCTGATAATTGGATTTAAGCACCTGGGAAACATAGATGGAGGTAGGACCGTCCGCTGCCCCGATAATGGCAATGGAAGCCGCATCTTCCAAAGAGAAGCCCATGAGCCGGGCCACGATCAGCGTGAAGAAAATGCCGAACTGAGCCGCCGCTCCGAACAGCATCATCTTGGGATTGGAGAGCAGGGGCCCAAAGTCGATCATGGCGCCGATGCCGATGAACAGCAGCAGCGGGAACAGCTCTGTGGCAATACCGGCGTTAAACAGCGTTTCAATGGCCTCCGTATTTACAAAAGGAAGGTTCACCAGCACTGCGCCGAACCCCATGGGCAGCAGCAGAGAAGGCTCCATCTCCTTGACGATGGCCAGATAGATCAGCACGCAGCCAATGGCGATCATCAGCCCTGCCTGCCAGGTAAAGTTGGTCACATTGGAAAAAAGATCCAAAAAGTCCTGCAACGAATTTTCCTCCATCCTTCCGTTTCTGTGGAAGTTTTGTTCATGCGGAATGTTTATGCCTACACTCCATTAAATAGCATTTTATATGCCGGGCAGCGCCTTCGTCAACCCTCCGCCGCACATTTTACAATCCATAAAACAGCATCCCCAGCCCGGCGGAAAGCAATATCAGCAAGATCGGAGAAAGCGGCTTTTTCCGCAGCCGTTTATACCCCCAGGCCGTCAGGGGCATAAGTGCAAACAGCAGGATACCCCGCCAGTCCGGTGCCGGATTATCCCCCAGGCTGGAAAAGGAAAACAGCGTCTTAAGCCCCATGGTCAGGGCCGTAGCAAGGATCAGTCCCACTACGCAGGGCCGCACACCGGATAAAAAGGCCTGCACCCCCGCAAATCGCAGCAGGTTCTGTATAAGGGCCGCTATGACCAGAATAATGATAAAGGCAGGCAGCACCACCCCCAGCGTAGCGCACAGAGCCCCCGGGAATCCGCCCTGCGAAGCGCCGATAAAGGTGGCCATGTTCACGGCCAAAGGCCCCGGTGTGGATTCCGAAACGGCAATAAAGCGGATAAACGCTTCCTCCGTCAGCCAGCCGTTGCCCAGCACCGCCTCTCGCACCACGCTGATCATACCGTAGCCCCCGCCAAAGGACAAAGCGCCTATCTCCAGAAAAGTCAGAAAGAGCTTCAGGTATATCATGCCCGTTTCTCCTTCCGCTGCTTCCACCGCTTCAGGCCACAGGCCAGAAGCCCCAGGCAGCCGCACAAAAGAATGTAATATACCGAAGAAAAAGAAACGGACAGAAAAGACAGCACCACCATGCTCCCCGCCGTTCCCCACACCAGGCAGCGGTTAAAGAGACTCTTTTCCATCCCCCGCAGGAGCTTCCATCCGGCGGAAAAGTATCAGGTACACCACACAGGCCTGTATGCCCCGGAAGGCCGCCTGTACCAGCGGAAAAGCCAGGAACGCATCCAGAAACAGCGATATCGCATATATGACCACAAACGAGGGCAGACACACGGCAAAGGTGGCTGCCACCGCACCCAAAAAGCCCCCTGCCTGATACCCGATGTAGGTGGCGCTGTTGACCGCCGCCGGGCCGGGAGTGGATTCGGCTATGGCCGTCATGTCCAAAAACTCCTCCCGGGTCAGCCATCCCTTCTGCCGGACGCAGGCATCCTCCAGCAGCGCCAGCATGGCATAGCCGCCGCCAAAGGTGAAGGCGCCGATCTTCAAAAAGGTGAAGAACAGTGCCCAAAGCTCTTTTTGCTTCTTTTTCACGGATACATTGCCTTTCTTCCGGCGCAGGCGTCACTCCACCTGCATCCGGGTGGTAAGATAATATTTGTTTTTCAGGGCCTGCCGGAAACCCGCCACCAGCGTGCCCCGGTAAATGCCGGAGATGGTGGTGGAATGAATGACCGTATCCTCTCCCAGGAAAAACATGACATGGCCGATCTTGTTATTGCCGCCGTTGATCAGGAATACAATATCTCCCCGCTGCAGCTTTTTGATATCCTCGCTGTTTCGGGCCACCTTGCTCAGCAGCGAAAAGGTAACGGTCTTATCCTCCTTTTCCCAATACAGCTTGTCTACGTTGCTCAGTCCGGAAGCCGTCCGGTCAATGAGCATGGTTTTCTGTCCCTTCTTATCCTTGATCCCGGCGGAACGCATACTCCAGCAGATAATGCCGGAACAGTCATAGGTCTTATCCCCCACCCGGTGAACATTGTTGTAAGGGGTCCCCAGCCGGTCATAGATGTTGGAAAGGAGCACCTCGATCAAATAGGCCGTATAGTCTGTCACCGTGGGAGAGATCCTCCGGGCAGAATCAAAGTCCTCCGCCAGGGAAGAAGCAGAGAAGTTCTCCACGCAGTACAAAAGTCCGCTCTGCACTGCCAGGAGCCTATCCTCTCCCAGATACAGGCCGCAGCCGGTGATGTGACCGGAATACTTCCCCCGGAACACCACCTCCACATTCTCCTGCACGGCTTTATCCGTAACGGCATAGTCACTGAAGAACACCACATCTCCCCGCTGCAGGGCATCGATCTGGCCTACATAGGCCCACTGAGTGGGTTTGCCTTCATACAGCACCCGGTCCCCGGCTGTATTGAAGAGCTTGAACAGCAGGGAATTGTAGGTATCGTCCTTATAAAACCGTGGGTAAAGGGTATTGTTGCTCAGTTCCTTGGTAAAAAACAGATAGTAGCCCGGGTCAAAATACAGGCCCCTGCGGCTGAGGGCTTCATACAGCAGACTTTCCATATCACCGGCAGCCATGCCCTGCTGCCCTTCCAGTTCGGATACCACTTCTTCCATGGAAAAACCGCCGCCGGAAAGGGGCTGCAGGGACAGGTACGCCCGGGCTTCCTCTACGGATACAGGCTGAAGCTGATCCGGATCCACAAAGCCGTAGACCCCGTCCTCCGTCAGTACATAACAGTAGTTAAAATTGTCCTCATAGACCCCAAGCACCCGGCATAAGCCGTAGCCCAACTGGGAAAGAACCTCTTTATCCTTCTTTTCATCGCAGGGCTCCTTATAAATGGGGGTTCCCGGTCGGCACATCAGGGCGTAGCTCCCATTGGTATAGGGAACCAGAACGGAATTATCCGTATCCGATTGGAGCACATACCCGGTTCTGCCGTCAAAGGCGGTAACGACCTTATACAGCGCCTCGCCTTCGGGCCCTTTATCATTTTCCAGAATGACAAGCTCCCTGATGCGCTTGTAGGTGGTCTGGTTTTCCGCTTCTTCATATTCCGCCAGAGACGTATCCGCATACAGGCGGATGCTGCGCCCCTTCATGGAAGCAAGGAGCAGCGTTTCCCGCCCCATCATAAGATTGGCGTAACGGCTGTCCTCTTCGGCGGAAATGTATCCGTAGCTCTCCTGCAGCAGAACCTCCCTGGGCCGGGGGGTAGGCGCTGTCTCTTATACACATCTGACGCTGCCGACGATACTCCTTGTGTAGA